>Ga0209361_1002260_pt1 | contig 10584 bp, 8 predicted proteins | sample SaaInlV_200m_DNA_3_FD_184657 | JGI IMG/M metagenome (GOLD analysis project Ga0209361, IMG submission 184657) | Marine microbial communities from expanding oxygen minimum zones in the Saanich Inlet - SI037_S4LV_200m_DNA (SPAdes) (version 2) | ecosystem: Environmental > Aquatic > Marine >... | reverse complement strand
GTATTCTATGTTCTCAGCAACGGTAAGGACGGGGATGAGGTTGAAGTTCTGGAAGATGAAGCCGATGTTGTCGCGTCTGAAGTTTGCAAGGTCGCGCTGTGACATCGATGCTATCGGCGTTCCTGCTAGGGTGATGTTTCCTCGCGAGGGGACGTCTAGTCCTCCTATCATGTTGAGCAATGTTGTTTTCCCCGATCCCGAAGGTCCTACTATCGCAGAGAATTCTCCCTCTTCGATGTCCATCGTTATCGTATGGAGGGCATGGACGGGGATGCCGTGGTCGTGGTATACTTTTTCTAGGTCTTGGATTTCTATTAACATAATTTACTTTCCTATTTTCGGCACGGTTCAAAACATGCCATTTTGGGGTAACAATTGATTCTACCATAGAGATCATAAATAACGGATAGAAGAATTTCAGAATAGGATTTTCTACCACAGAGAACACAGAGGGCACAGAGAGAAAAGCGGCTGGGCTAGGGGCTTCACCCCTAGAACCCCGAGGATTTTTTGTCTTTTGGGAGCTTGGGGGTCTGGGGGAAAATCCCCCAGCCAGATTGTTTTCTTTCTCCGTGTCCTCTGTGTTCTCTGTGGTAGAATGTCCTACTCCGAACTTTTTAGGGAGCTTCACCTTCGCAAGTTCTATTATCTGTTACTCAACTTTGAACCATCTCCTATTTTCCTATCTGTTGTAGTGCTTTTACCGGTATCGTCCTTGCCGCCGATATCGCAGGATATATCGCTGCTGCGACGGTGAAGACGAAGACCACTGCTGGGAACGTCACCACCTGCCTCCAGTGGAAGACGGCATATATTGGCTCGGAGAAGGTCACTCCTGCGACGTTGAGTCCTGCGTAGCTTATTCCTGTGATTCCTACTATCGTCACCAAAGTCATCCCTATTACCGTGCCGATGATAACGCTAAGAGCCGCAAGGGCGCCGGCTTCGATGATTATTAGAGCGAAGAGCTGTAGTGGGCGTGTTCCTATGGCGCGGAGGATTCCGAACTCCGTGGTACGCTCGAAGATCGACATGAAGAGGGTATTCATTATTATGAATATCACGAGGGTAAAAAGGATAGCTTCGATGGTGATGATGCTGTAGTCTATCATTTCGAGCATAGCCGACAGTGAAGGCATAAGATCCTTCCAGCCTAGCGCCTCGTTTTCTCCCGCTGAAGCTTCAGCGAAAAAATCCTCTGAAGGAACGGTATCATCGAAGAGTATCGCTATCTCATGGATGTCGTCGCCGATGCCGAGCATCTTCTGCGCTGTCGGTAGGACGACGAACGCTGTCGTCTTGTCGAGTGAAGGGTCGCCGAAGTTGAAGATCCCCGAAACCTCAAGGAGGTCCTGCATAAGGTCGCCGGTATGTGCCTGCGCTACCGTTACGACGATATGGTCTCCGATGGCGACGTCGAGGTCTTCGGCGACGTCATAGCCGAGGAGTATAGCGCGTTCGTTGCCGTCGAGGAATACCCCAGATGTTATTGCGCGATGGATGCTTGAAATTTTACGCTCACTGTCAGTGTCGATGCCATACAACGCCACCGAAGAGGCATTGCGTGGCGATGTCAGCATACAAGGCGACACCGCCCTCATGGTATATGCCGCGACGGCAGGGGACTCTTCCAAAAATCTTATGGTTTCTTCGCTGTCATTGACAGTATTCTCGACTTCCCTGGTGAGCCTGAACCCTTCAGCATGGACTTGCGCCTCTCCGAGGAACGTCGTCGTAACCCTGTGGGTGATATTTTCTTTCATGCCGATAAGGTATGCGTCGAGGAATATTAGCGCAGCAAGGCCTATCCCTATGACGGTAGCCGTTAGGAAGGTTCTTCTTTTGTTGCGGAAGATATTACGGGCACCAAGTTTTATAAGCTGTAAGATCTTATACATGTCTCATGGCCTCCACAGCAGGTTTTCGTAGTATCCCTATGGCGGGGAATATGCTTACTATCAACGATGTCGCCATTGTTAGGGCGGCAGGGACAGCGAAGACAGTAAAAGATACCGCACTGCGGTATGTTGAGAACATGACACCGCCGAACTCTATAGGCTCGGAAAGGGCGATGCCGTATTCTGCCAAAAACCAGTTGGCGATAAAGGCGGGGATGGCACCGATGATGACACTTATCGTCGTCAACAGAAACATCTCCGTGATGATAAGCTTGAAGATAAACGCTGGTGACGTCCCCAGCGCCTTAAGCACACCATATTCCCTGGTACGCTCCAGAATGTCCATAAGGACGCTGTTTAGTATGCCAAGAGCAACGATAAGCATGATGATGCTAAGAGATACCCACATGCCCTTGATGTCCATAAGCATGGCGTCGTAGAAGCTCTTCTCCACGACCTGCCACGGCTGTATGTCGAGGGTTGCATCGCCGATACTTTCCCGTATTGCTGTAGCATACTCTTCGGCATGGTGGTACGAGTCTGTCATTATGGCAATCTCATGGACTCTAGACCCCAAAGAAAGAAATTCCTGCGCTGTAGCAATGCTAAGATAACATAGCATCATACCTTCTTCGTCTTTGACGATGCCAGATATCGGGAAAATGTCGTTGGCGATAGACCCGTCGGCACCTTGGCTGATGAGGACGATGTCATCGCCGACAGCAACTTTCATTGTTCTTGCAAGACTCGCCGTTATCACAGCACCTTCTTCAGAAAAAGTCCCTTCCGATAGCTTGGCGGCAAGGGTCGTCGTCTTAAATTCTCTGTCGAGGTCGATGCCAAGAACCTGAGTGCCCAAGGTTTTATTGTTGCCAAAAGCCAGCGCCGAAGAATACACCCGCGGCGTCCACGACGTCATAAAAGAAAGCTCTGGGATATCAACTTCATCGATGGTCTTATAAAGGTTGGGCTTGTCGAGGTAGTCGCTATGGTGTATCTGTATATGCCCGGTATGGCTTTTCGTGAATATGTCAATGACTTCGCTGTAGCTGCCCTCAGAGACGCCGATCGACAGCGACAGAAGAAAGAAACCTACGGCAATAGTAAGGCCCGTAAGGATAGAACGACGCTTCTGACGGAAAATGTTACGAAAAGCAAAGCGTACGAAGAGCATCTTCATTGTTTCTTCCTCAGATTTCGTAATGTGAAGGTGTCGTCAGGAACCTTTTCCCCAAAGGTAGCATCATGGTAGCGGATAACAGTAGTGTTGTTATCCTTTATTAATGATATCATCGTCAGAACAGTAGGAATCCTTTTGCCGCCAAGCTCCTTAATATCGCTAAGCGTTAACACACGTATCTTGGCGCCATGCTCGTCGTAATAAACCTGCTCCAAAGGCATAGAATCTTCACGGCGTACAAGAAGACGTATCTCTCCCCATAACGATACCGTCCCTTCGCGTGGCACCAGCGAAATCATTATCAGACTATCGGCGAGGGCGGCGTCTTCGACGAAAGAAGCATCGTAATCATCGAGGAGCGACGACTCCCTAACGAGGTCATCATTGGTGAAGTCCGACCCCATCCACGAACCCATCATCATCGACGGCGGCACTTTTATCACCTTGTCGATCTTGGGGAAGTAGTTCCACATCTCATTTCCCTTCCTCAGAGTGGTGATACCGCGGTCTTTCTTCGGAGATGTTATGGTGATAAACGTATCGTCCATGCCGCGTGACCACACATCCATCTCGAGCGTACGCTTCCAGTGCGGCGTCGTTATCATCATCGATACCGTCGCTTCGCTGTAGTCGCTACGGAATAAAGTGTCGATACGTTCTACGATGTTGTCGATGTCGGCACCATAAGCAGTGCCAAAGACACACATAGAAAAAATTAATGCTTTTACAAATTTCATATTTCTCCAACAGCGTTATATATTACTCATCGATAATTGATGCTCAACGTTAATACTACCCGTCTTTTTTGCTAGGGCGCTTTCAACCAGACAGTTTAGCAGCTCTTTATATTGCAGGCCCGAAGCGTCCCATATTTTAGGATACATGGATTTTATACCAAGACCAGGAGACGTATTCACCTCTAGAACATAGTAACGGTTTCCGGGCTCCAAAATAAAGTCGATCCGTGCCATTCCCGAGCATCCCAAAACTTGAAATGCTTTAAGTCCGGCAAGACGCATCTCCTCTTTCAGCTTACTGTCAATCATGGCAGGCACTTTTATATGTCTTTCGGAATTTTGGAAATATTTCTTTTCAAACGTATAGTACCCATCCATATCAACAATTTCACCTAACTCAGACGAGACAACAGGAGACTCATCACCAAGAACGGCTACTTCCACTTCTCGTCCCTGTATGGCGGTTTCTATAATGATTTTACGATCAAAACGCCCGGCTGCTTCAATCGCTTCGTGAAATCCATTTTCTTCAAAAACCTTTGAAACCCCGAAAGAAGACCCCTGGCGGGCAGGCTTTACGAAAAGCGTGCTGCCCAGACGTGATATAATTGATCTATAATCAACCGGTTCATTGATGTCTATAACAATTCCATCGACTACAGGTAGTCCTGCCGACGATAACAATCGTTTGCAGATATCCTTATCTCTTCCAACTGCCACACCGACCCAGTCAGAGCCAACGTATGGTGTCCCTAAACTATCTAGAAATCCCTGGATAGGATCATCCGTCAATGGAAAAAATAGATCAATAGGTTCAAGGGCCGCTACCGTAAAAATGTCGGCGCTATTCTTCGATATAAGCTTCATTACCGGGATCAGTTTATCACTCTTTTCCTCAACTAAAACATCAAAGGTTTTTTTGTTAAGTTCATCGTTTTCAATATCGACCTGATACCATATACCCGACTTGGCTATATAAATAATCTTTGTGAGATGACCCAACGATGATAAACCATTGACAACATCCTTGACAGCCAACAAATCGACACCATGCTCAGCACCGGTTCCTCCGCATAATATACCTATTTTTAAAGGTAAAGGCATAACTTCATTTCCTCACTATGCGGCTACGCCGCATTTCAATGCTCAATGATATAAGGTGACTATAATACAAAAAAATATTATATACAAAAGTATAATCTCACAAAATCAACAAGGGAGGAGAGAGAGATGAAATATCTTAAAGCTTTTATCGCAGGACTTGCGCTGCCAGCAACAGCATTACCTTTAATGCTTATAATTACCGCATTAGCAGGAAAAGGTTATATCGTGTCAATATTCGCGATACATATGCTTCCACTAGTATGGGGATTATGGAACGTCCTTCACGCCGTAGGACATAAGAAAAAATGCCCAGTATGTGGCAACCCCACAGTAATGGGAGCAATCCTCGGACTAATAGTAGCACTATATGCCGTCTTCGTAGTAAGGATAACATTCGTTCTCGGAATAAACCCGCTGTTCACATATTGCCCCGTCATAATGGCTCCTATAACATACGCACTACTATGGCACTACGTAGTAAAACCACTCAACAAAACCTTCGGCGTATATAAATAATAGTCAAGGTCAAGGGCTCCGCGCCCTTGACAATCCCCGGCAAAGGGAAATTTTCCCTTTGCAAACCCACGACAAAGAAAAGGGCTGCCCTTTGCTTTGCCTCTGCCGTCAAGCGATGGCGATGAGAGGGTTATATTCGTGATGTGGATAGATCCAATGTGTTATTCGACCCACAAATCTATCAAAGAAACTGCAGGATTGTTAGACAATAAAGCCTTAAAAAGCGAAAATGTTTTTTAAACAAACCATGATCTAATATCCAAATGAATTTAAGTTATCAAAAAGAACTAAACCAGCTAGCAGAATTACTAAATTTTGGGGCTGATTGCTTTGCTAAGCAAAAAATCGAACCTAGCCGAATAAGAAGAAGAAAACAATTTTTTTTAGCAATGACGGTTGCAGCTTTTAGTAATATAGAAGCCATTTATAGTCTTTGTAAAGAAAAACGATCTCACCCCTGTTTGATTCTATTACGAACACTATATGAAAATTATATAAACGCAAAATTTTTATTTTGTTCTCCGAACTTAAAACATTATTATATACTCGTTTTGGACGACTTGCTTGATAGAAAAAAACAATTCTATGATGCTGTTGATTTTCTAAAAACAAATCCTAGCTATTCTTCAAGCTGCACTGAAATAAAAGACTTAGAGCAGGCATTAAAAGAAACAGAAAAGCGGATAAAAAAGACTGAAATTAAAATTAATAAGTATTCAGGAAAATCAACCCTTGATATACGAGGGCGAGCTCAATACATTGACGATTACAACAAACGTAATGGTATTAAATCTAAATCAGTAAAATGGATATATGTCTGGATTTATAGGCAATTGAGCTCTTCGGTTCACCTAAAAGAATCTGCTCTTCAAGATTTTTTTGAACGAAAACTAGATGGAAGTCTCGTTGTTTACTTAAGTGGAAATCCAGCCGACATAAAAAGAATACTAGAAGAGGCCTATAATTTATTGCGTGGAATCATAAGCATGTTTTTAACCGTTTTTGAGAAGAACCATAAGAACCCTTTGAAAGCAGAATTCAAGAAAATTTATGGATAAAGAAGTTTGGTTTCAGGCTTGAGTCTAATCCTGACACCATACAAATGATCCTATCTCTCATCATCATCGCGTAGCGATGGTGATGACAGCAAAGGCAAAGCAAAAGCCGAGGAAGCTTGCTTCCTCGGCTTTTGCTTTGTCGCGGGGATACAAGGGGACAGGTCCACTTGTCGAGGATTGTTAAGGACGCGTAGTCCTTAACACTATGTTTTGCCATGAGGATTGTGATATTTCAGCGCCGAGGGTTTGTACTACGGCGTTACCTGTTATGGCGCCGTATTGTGCGCATGTTTTCATGTTTTGGTCTTTTAGGAGTCCGTAGAGGAATCCGCTGGCGAAGAGGTCTCCGGCGCCTGTTGTATCTAGTGGGTGTTTTATTGGGATGGCAGGATAGTGGCTTGTTGTGTTGTTGTGAGAGACGTAGCAGCCCTTTTTTCCTACTAGTGTTATAGCGGTGTCGCACATCATTCCGAGGTGTTGGCATGCTTCTTTTGGGGGGAGCCCTGTTATTGTTTTCATCTCGTCTTCGTTTCCGAAGATTATGTCTACGTAGTTTTCTAGGAGGGACATGATACGTTCTTTGTAGCGTTTTATTATCTCGAAGCTTGAGAAGTCGAAAGAGACGAGGGCTCCGGCGTCTTTTGCTAGCTCCATAGCGCGTTCTGTGAGGTTGTGATGGTCGAGGGTATATCCTTCGATATGGACGAGTTTCACGCCATGGAACATCTCGTCGGTGAGGTCTGCGCCTCTCGTCTCCGCCGAAGCCCCTAGATATGTACGCATGGTGCGTTGTCCGTCGGGTGTTACTAGGCACAAGACTATTGCCGAAGGGGTGTCTGTGTTGAAGAGTACTGGTGTTATTTCCAGGTCTTCGAGGCCTTTCTTATAGGAGGCTCCTTGTTTGTCGTTGCCGACCTTCCCTGCCATAGCACAATGGATGCCTAGGTGTGATATCCCTTTTATTGCGTTGGCGGCGCTGCCGCCGGGGACTTCGATGGCCTCGCCACTGCAGCTGGTGATGATGGAAACGATGTCGTCGTGTCCGACGAGTTCCATCCCGCCTTTCTCTCCTGGTACTGTTTCGAGGAAGTCTTCTGAGACCTGCACGACGAGGTCTAAGATACAGCCGCCGAGGCCTAAAACTTCATATTTGTTGCTCATAAAACGTTCCTTTTTTTGTATGTTAACATAGCTTTCACATGCATCCTGTTGGCGTAGACATATTCCGCGCCGGAAAAGAGGGCATAAGCCGCTACGACAGCAACGACGTACATGGCGACGTCCTGCAGCGTCTCGGTAGAAAGATACCCAAGAGAGTGCGGTATCATCATCAGCAAGATAAAGAATACCGCTATTGACTGCAGAAGGGCCTTTATTTTGCCGCTGACCCTCGCCGCCAGGGCTATGCCACGCAGAGCACATACCGTCCGCAATGTGCTGATGACGGCGTCGCGGTATATGAAGACGAAGACCAGCAAGATGGGAAGGTCTACGACGCCGCGGGTGAAGGCCAAGAAGACGGCTATCCTCGAGATGCTGTCGGCCATAGGGTCTAGGATCTTGCCAAGGTCGGACACCTGATTGTATCTTCTGGCACAAAAGCCGTCGGCGAAGTCCGAAAGCTCCGATATTGCGAAAAGCGTCAGCAGTATATAGGGCAGCCATACGGCAGAGATCCCCAGCCACTGGTGCGCAAGATATATCACCATAAATAGAGGGCTTATAAAGATACGCAAAAAGGTGAGATACGTCGCTATGCCCATAGAAGCTCCAAGAGTTTTCACACAAGATAACGCCTACAGCCGAAAAAGACAACGATAATAGACAAAACTCCTTGATTTCATATAAATAAAACTTTTACAAAAGTGTTATATAGACATAGGAATAACTTATGGACGATAGAATTGGCAACATCATACACTCGATAGGAGCGCGAGGCTTGCAGCAAGACGCAAAAGCAGAAGACCTCTCCTCGGTAGACGCCACTATACGAGACCTCGAAAAAGAGGTGTTTTCCGGCGAGACAACAGAAGCGCCTTCGGACGACCTTATGCAAAAGGTGTCCAACATAGAACCAGGTCCCCAAGATAGCAAGGCCACCCAAGCTCTTAAGAGGGTTAAAGACATCCTACATTGTAGCAAAGTATTGGCCATGGGTGATGATAAAGCACAGCAAGAGCTGGAAAATATCGGCGACCTTACTTTGCGCATAAAAACATCGGCTCATCTTAACATGCCTTTAAAGGACGAGCTTTTTGATAAGAAAGAAATACAGCATGTTGACGAAGAGGGGAATACGTTGCTGCACATTCTCGTAAAAAACGGCGACATAAAAACAATACGATGGGCTATACGTCTCGGCATAGACGTTAACAAGCCTAACAAAGCCGGCGAAACACCGCTCGATATTGCCGCTGTAAACAAAAACGTCGAGATGGCTAAAGATCTTATTGATAATAGAGCCAAAGAGGCCTCTTTGCCAACGATATTGTTTTTACGAGATGTTTTGCCGGCAAAAGATTTTGATAAAGCGGTCAGCAAACAATGGGATTTTCACCAAGGAAAGATCATTACTCGTTTGATTGAATATCTTCAGCTGCGCAATCCTGAATTGTGGGGCAAAAAAGGGCGTAAAAAAAAATATTTAGAAATGGGTGTATGTCACGGCCTTACAACGCTATACTGCTATTACCAGTTTCTAGGCAAAGAAAATGTCTTTTTTGAGCGGCTTAACAAAACTTTTTCTGTAGATTTTGACAAGATGGGGTATTTAAAGGACACATGTTATTCCGATTTAACAGAAGACCAAAAAGAGTTGGAGCATCTATGTAACGATGTTCTTTATCTTCATAAACCTTTACAAAGTGGTGGACAGTCATATCCCGCAAGGGATCTTTCCTTCCTTTCGGATACAACGGAAATAAAACCTATTTCTTCTCGATTTTATTTTGCAGCGACATTTTCGCGTGATGTCAAGACCAGTAAATATGAAGGCCTCATAACGGTATTAAGCAGAATTTTATTCGCCGATACCGACAAGCCAAAATTCCTATTTCTTAGCACGGGAGACCATAAGATAGGAATCTTTTGCAAAGAAAATAAATGCTTTTTCTACGACCCTAATAATAAGCATATTCCGCCTTCTTTTGATATATCAACTCCATCATATAAAGGGATTAGACAACTCGTCGCAATGTTAATTGCAGTTACCTTTGCAGGGCAAGATACCGTGACATTAGGGATAGATGTCATTGCTCAAGAAGATTTGCCCAAAACAGACATGATAAGTTTGCATGAACTATACCAAACAAACGGTTTGCATCTTGCAGCAGGAGATCGTGGATTTACCCCTCTTTGGGTAGCAGCCCAGAATGGTCATGTAAAAGCTGTAGAAATTTTAGCGGATGCTTTAATTAAAAAGAGTGCCTCTGTTGATGCGCCCAATAACAAAGGCTTCACCCCTCTTTGGATAGCAGCACAGAATGGTCATTTAGAAGTTGTGGAAGCGTTAATTGGCAAGGATGCCAAGGTTGATGAGCCTGGTAAAGACGGCGTCACCCCTCTTTGGGTAGCAGCCCAGAATGGTCATTTAGAAGTTGTGGAAGCGTTAATTGGCAAGGATGCCAAGGTTGATGAGCCTGATAAAGACGGCGTCACCCCTCTTTGGGTAGCAGCCCAGAATGGTCGCGCAGAAGTTGTGAAAGCGTTAATTGCCAAGGGTGCCAAGGTTGACAAGTCCAACAACAGCGGTCGCACCCCTCTTTGGGTAGCAGCACAGAATGGTCATTTAGAAGTTGTGGAAGCGTTAATTGGCAAGGATGCCAAGGTTGATGAGCCTGATAAAGACGGCGTCACCCCTCTTTGGGTAGCAGCACAGAATGGTCATTTAGAAGTTGTGAAAGCGTTAATTGCCAAGGGTGCCAAGGTTGACAAGTCCAACAACAGCGGTCGCACCCCTCTTTGTGTAGCAGCACAGAATGGTCATTTAGAAGTTGTGGAAGCGTTAATTGGCAAGGATGCCAAGGTTGATGAGCCTGATAAAGACGGCGTCACCCCTCTTTGGGTAGCAGCACAGAATGGTCATTTAGAAG
>Ga0209361_1002250_pt1 | contig 10618 bp, 11 predicted proteins | sample SaaInlV_200m_DNA_3_FD_184657 | JGI IMG/M metagenome (GOLD analysis project Ga0209361, IMG submission 184657) | Marine microbial communities from expanding oxygen minimum zones in the Saanich Inlet - SI037_S4LV_200m_DNA (SPAdes) (version 2) | ecosystem: Environmental > Aquatic > Marine >... | reverse complement strand
AAGGTGTGAATTAGATTGAAGAGCCGTATGAGGGAAATCTTCAAGTACGGTTCTGTGAGGGGTGTTATGACTTCTTACATTTTATTAACAAATAGAAATAAGGAGGCATAAATGCCTACTCGACAAAGTACACGGTGCAGCAGGCGCTGAGAGATGTGCAAGAGTATCACCGACGCTGTTCTTTCTATTACGGTGTGGTTGAGATATCGAGGTCGCTTGATCAACGCAAGAAGACCAAGGCAGAAATCGATGGTGATATTGATGCGATGCAGAAAAATATAAACAAATATGCGCCTGACTTGGGAAAGGACCCTGATATCGAAGAGGAGATCAAACAGATGATTCTGAAACGCAAATATGCGCTTGAGTAGCTGGGAGTGGGCTGCGATTATCAGGGAATTATTGAACGGATAAAGATTTTTTCTGTGGTTAAGTGACTGATTTACCGGTGCGGTTTTGGCGGGCGGTTCTGAGGCTATCAATAAGGTGATGCGGGTTTATAACGGCTTTATGAGTGCGTCGGAGCAGCGGCTGAAGAAGTGAGAAATTTGAGGTAAGTATGATGACAGAGATAAATCAAGAAATTGTTGACCGTTTAACCCGTGTGGTAGAGGTCAATAACAAATTACTGAGTGAGATTCGCACTGATTTTGATCAACGTGAACGGTTGATGGAGAGTCAGCAGAGAAGGGGGCGTCTCTGGCTGATTCTGACTGCGGTCGGGATACTGGTCATGGGGGCTGTGGGCGGCGGGGTGGTTAAGGAAATCGTTGATGATATGGCCAGTATGAGTGAACATATGGCGGTGATGTCTCCCGATATGACGAGTATGGTCGGATATATGCGGAATATGGATGGTTATATGCGGTCGATGAGTGGAAATATATCAACCATGTCTGTGTCGATGGGGAGTATGAAGGGGGATATGCACGCGATGTCCGGCAATATGGCGAGCATGGATGGGACGATGAGTGGTATGGGGGGTAACTTTAATCAGATGGTTGTTCATATGGAGAATATGGACCGTAATTTTGAATCGGTGACCATGAACATGGGAACGATGACGCACAGTGTGAACTATATGAGCCGAGACATGGGTGATATGCGCCACAATATGGATAACCCAGTACAGTGGATGCGCCACAGCTTTGAGAAGGTGCCGTAAGGTAGGCTTTCAAAGGCTTACCTGAACGTGTTTATGACTGTAATAAATTTTAATTACATTGATGTGACAGGTTGTTTGTACTTTTGTATTGGCGGTATGAAAAAATAGTTAGCTTTCAGGCTCCCCCTGAATCAACTTGAAAATAGCCATTTGACTTGCTGCATACGTGGTATGTTCCAAACAGCCCATTTCCCTGTCCGAGGTTTGTATCGCGAGTCACACCTTCCCGAATAGCACTGATCCAGTGCTTCAGTGTCAGAATGGATCTCAGGCCTCCCTTCTTTAAGGGTGCTGGGGATCCCTACACCTGCATCGGCAACAACGAACTGCACACTCTTGGTATTTTTATGAAAAGTAGAGACCTGCACCAACCCTCCTATCGTGGATTTGGAGTGGAGTAAAACATTGTCTGTGATCTTGTTAACCGGCCACTCAAAGGATGCTAGGTTTGACCTTTGATAGATCGGGCAGTGCGCCAAGAATGATGTTGACGATTCTATTTACGGCACTCTGCTGCTCGTCCGGTGTTGTATAGCGTGTCGCAGGAATTTGTGAATACCCTCTAAATTGAGAGATGCCAAATTTTCTTGGATCCAGATAGTACCCCCAATTGGTATTTCGAAAAAGATTATCTGGTTTAATAGTGCCTTGAGAGTGTGATGGTCTGGTATTGTGGATAATCTGTACTCATTTGGGTTAAATCACCTAGATAGGTAACCACCTTGCAGCCATCCTCCATAGTAACTATGTTACCCAGCTGTTTAAGGTTCATTTTTCTCCTTTTTAACAAGATACCTAGCATAGGGGTGATGGTGAACAGCAGGTTGGACTTGTTCATATGGTTGCGTGTGTAATCAACCATAATTGAGATAATCATGTCGAGCACAGACACGCCATGGTGGATATCTTTTACACGGTATTCAGGGTCTATTGCGAGCCGTGTTCCTTCAATGGTGTTCAGGTTTTTATGCTGTTCAACGCCTCTGGAGAGGGTGTGCAGAAAATGCCTTTCAACTAACCATTTGGTACGGTTATCTGAAATTCTAAAGCAAGCAACGACTTGATTTTCTGGATTGATGACTGCGAAATGGGTAGAGATTGCATCCATTTCATCAAACTCAAGACGGCTACTATTTTCAGGTACCCATTTCAGCTCTTCACAATAAACTTTATGGCGTAAAGCATGGGTTTGTTGTTGGTACTCTGTTTCATTGGTTACGATGGCTTTGTACCCCATATAGTGATGTTCAATTGGTTTATTTTCGTTTGTTGCAGGTAGTAAGACTTTTTGGATGGTGGTTGTAGACATCATGTGCTCCTCAATTTAGATGATTAATTGAGGGCATTTATAGGTGAATTATGAGAGCGCCAAGCAAAGCTAAGGCAATCAAGCTGGACAATCCAGCACAGGCAAAGCCTAACCAGCAGCCTGAAACTGAGCTACACATATTAGGAGGCAACGAATAGTATGAAGCTGTAGCAAGGGCAGTCTATCAGCCGCAATGCGCAAGCGTGAAGGTGTTGAGCCCCGTAATATTCCATGTCACACCTGACCAAAGTTTTCATATGCTGGAAGTCAGAATCAACATAAGCGAGATGAAACGTGTTTTTCAAGTTTTAGCACGACCCAAATTAAAAGGTAAGCATATGTTGGAGGTGTCGGGGTCTAAGTCCGTAGCGGGTAGACGAATTGAATGTTTTGGAACTTGGGAGAGCCTTACAATTTCCGAATGTTGCTCTTAGAGCCCTAAAAGGGTTAGAGAGCAATTTTGTAAGGCAGTCGGACTAGTTGATAGTAGAGGCGTAAATAGGGTAATGCCTATTGAGGTGAAAGGCACCACTCGAAGCGGCTAGCAATTTAATGTAAGAAGGAAGGATTAACAATGTCAGACGCAGAACTGAATAAAACTTTGGAGAAACTATCTTCTATATCATTGTGTGCAAAGAGAGACCCTGCATTTGAGTTTTTGAGTCTAGCTCACCACCTCAATGTAGTGTTACTAAAAGACTGCTACAACCGTCTTGCTAGAAACAAGGCAGTAGGAGTTGACGGAGTAAACTGGAAAGAATATGGAGCAAACCTAGACGACAACTTAGAGACACTAGTCACAAAGTTGAAAAAGGGATCGTACAAACCCCTCCCAGCAAGACGAGTATACATACCCAAAGGAGATAACGCCGTTAGACCCCTTGGAATATCAGCCATTGAAAACAAAATAGTTGAAAGTGGACTGGCTCGGATAATGGGAAATATATACGAAAACGACTTTATGGAGTTTTCCTACGGATTCAGAGCCAAGAGAAATGCCCATCAAGCACTCAAGGTCATAGGAGACAGCATCAACTTCAAGCCGGTAAATCACATAGTAGAAGCGGACATCAAAGGATTCTTTGACAACGTAGAGCATGATCTACTAATGGAATTTATACAGATCAGAATAAAAGACAGTAGTCTACTATTCTTGATTGATCTATTCCTAAAGGCTGGATACATTGATGATAGTCAACTAATCACAACCGAAAAGGGAACCCCACAAGGAAGCATCCTAAGTCCAATGTTAGCCAACATATTCCTTCACTATGTATTAGATAAATGGTTTGATGACAAAGTACAGAATCATACGAACGGATACGTTGAAATAGTCAGATATGCAGATGACTTCATCTGCCTAGTACAGACCCAAGACGAAGCGCAAAAGATACTAAGAGCGCTGAAGAACAGGTTTGAGAAATACAAACTAGAGCTACATCCCGACAAAACCAGCGTATTCAGTTTTGGCAGGTACGAAAGACAAAATGCGAAGCAACAAAATCGCAGAGCCAACACATTTGATTTCCTCGGATTTACGCACTACTGCGATAAAACCAGAAGAGGGCACTTTAAAGTAGGCAGAAAGACAAGCGCCAAGAAGTACAGAGTAAAAGCGAAAGAACTAAACCAATGGTTAAAGTCAATCAGAAACCAAGTGCTAACAAAAGACTGGTGGAAGACGCTCAAGCAAAAGCTTCAAGGGCACTATGAGTACTACGGAGTCAGTGAAAACTACCACTCCATAAAACAGTACTACGTGCTAGCAGTCAAGCTTACCCGCAAGTGGTTGAACAGAAGAAGTCAGAAAAAGGCAATGAGTTGGGAGAAGATGTACAACTATCTAAATCTCTACCCACTGCCTAAACCAAGTATCAGACATAATTTTTACGCAGTCACGCAAGGTGTGAATTAGATTGAAGAGCCGTATGAGGGAAATCTTCAAGTACGGTTCTGTGAGGGGTGTTATGACTTCTTACATTTTATTAACAAATAGAAATAAGGAGGCATAAATGCCTACTCGACAAAAAATGCTAGTGCTTTTATTTTCTACTTTAATGTGGAATAATTTAGCGTTATCTGCAGTTGTTACATGTACCTTTGATCATGCTACAAAATTAACAAAAGATGGGGTTTGGTTAAATAAAATAACTGATTACGAAACGTTATATGAGCTATTTGGTGATGGTCTGATAATGCCGTTGAAGAACGATTTGCTGGCTAAACTAGATTCTAAAGAAATATTTCATGCGGCAACAATGCCATTAGGATCAGTTTATTTAATGGGTGGGGAGGATGGGTTGGTTGGGAAATTAACTTCAGTTAAAGGTGATATAATAGATATTTATGATGGATACTGCTCTGTTGCTTTTGGCAAGGAGGTAGATGCCATTAAAATAGATAAAAGTGCGGAAGAGGCGCTAAAAGAATCGATCAAAGAGGCGCTTCATGAACATCGTCAAGAGCTTGATAGTATTCCAGGTATGACGCAGGAAATGAAAGATGAAATAATAGAGCAGACTAAGCGTGAAGCTAGGGAAATGTATGGTGAGGATTGCTGTTTATGAAAAGGTGAGCCAAATGCTATTCAAACGCTTTATTAATTTCTGTGGCGTCTGTTCTGATAACGATATGCAGTAAATCTGCCGTTTAAATCCGTATAAAGCGCCCTACAACCGGAGATCTCACTGATCCATAGATGGTGGATGGTGGATGGGGTAATGGGGGTACGATATTGTCGCTCAGAACCGCCCTACAGACGATTAACATCCGATTAACGCACTGCACCCCCCCCCATGTTGATATTGATTATTTCGTCTTAGTGGCCTTCATTGATATTGTAGCCTGTTTCAAAGACTCAGTGCTTGTAATAAACCGTAACACAGTTTTGAAAGGAAATGTGCTAGCCTGTAGTGGCTAGATTAGTGTTTAAGGAATCCGTTTAGCTAATATAGTGCATTATCATTAATGCGTTGTTAGCTGAATAAAATAGTATGATGAATACAGATCAAGGAGTAATGGAGGTGCCAAAAGTAAAAAATGTAGAAAAGAAAATATGGGACGTTGAAAACTTTGAGGTAAGGTTTATGATGAATGGAAAGGATGTTAAAGGCCATAAGGAAGGGTTGCCTCAGTATAAGTATCAAAATGCTGCCAAAAATAATATGACGGTCGAAGAATGGCGTAAGAAACGATTTGATTCTAGTTACCCTGGTTATCAAGTTGATGTCTTGGATGTAGATGGTGTTGCTGCTCCTGGTCAAAAAAAACTTTCAACAGTCCGTGACTCTTACATCGATGAAGACTAATAGGTATAAATTGTTTGTAAAGTTTGGTTAATAAGGTAAATTCAATCGACCCAGAAAATAATCGCAGTTTTTGTGGGTCGATTTGCCTATAGAGTTCTAATAAGGGTGTGTAGTAAGTCTGCTGATCAAGACTGTATAAAGCGCCGCTCTGATTGAGGGTGGTCGGTTGATTAATCTCAAACTCAGCGAATTTCCTCAGAATATAGGTGGCCAAAAGTTAGTTAGTGGTTATAGATTCAGTTTAAAGATATAGGTAAAAATATTTTGTTCATCTTTATGTGTGGTTGAATACGCAATGTCGTACTTTTCGCAAATTCCTTTAACCATATTAAGTCCCAACCCCAAGCCTCTTTTTGCGTCATTTTCTCTGTAATTTTCCTCAAATACTTTTGTTATATCTCTTATAGGTTTTCCAAAAGTTTTAAATTCTAATATTGCTGAGTTGTCGATACCCTTTTTGTTAAGGGTGATAGTTATTGGTAGTTTTGGAGTTGCGTATTTGATTCCATTTGAGATGTTGTTGTCGATTAGTCTTTCCAGCTCCATGCTGTTAATGTTGATCCATATCTCATTTTGAATGTCTGCTGTTATCTCTTTGAAGTTTACCTTTGAGATAGTGCTGAAAAATCTGATTCTATTGTGTAGCATGTTGCTGGCATTTACTCTTGTTGGTCTATACTCCAGGCTGTTATAGGTGGTTATATAAGCTAAGTCTTCATATGAGTTTGATAGCATATTTACAGAAGCATCTATTTGGTCCATAAAGTCGGATAAAGTATCATCCTGCTGGTGCTTCTTTACCATTTCTGCGTTCATCATGATGTTGCTCAATGGAGTTCTTATCTGATGAACTGTATTTGCTATAAACTGTTTGTTGTCTTTTAGAAGTGTTTCATTTAAGACGATCTCTTTGTTGAGGTTGTCGAACAAGTTATTGTACTTATTCGATATGTCTGAGAGTTCGTTGTTAGAAGATGTTATTTTTTTATCGTCTACTTTTTGATGTAGCGTTATGGCGTTTGCAATTTTTTCAATTGGGTTGGTGAACCTTTGTTTGGTGAAGAAAAAAGCAATGCTCAATAACAGGGTGGTGATAGTGATGGAGATGATAAATGTTTCTTTTGTTTTTTGTAAGAAATTCAATTGATCAGTTAAGTCAATGGATAGTTTCATTACTATGTTTTCAAACCCTAACTTATCGTAAGGTCTGTTTTCGAATATTGGTGCAATGACTACTTGCATGTTACCGTCCATTTCAAGTAATGTCTCATAAGATAGCGCTGTATTTATGATGGGGTTATTTTTGATGTTGTTTTTTGAGATGGTTTTCATCGATTTAAAAAAAACATCTTTTTTCTGTATGTCCCCATTGTTTTTCATGTTGTAGTAGGAATATCCATTGTTGATTTTTACAACATTGAATATATTAATTTTATTGTTCGAGAAGGTGTTTTGAGTGATGGTTGACATGGCGGTATTGTTTATTTTGTGGTCAACAAACCCTAGCTCTAAATATTTGTCGTCTGTCAGTTTTGAGTATGAATAGAGCTTATATTTCATGCTCAGTGCGTCAGTTGAAGTAAAATCTGAGATGTGTATTTTTCCATCCGCTGTTGTTTTATCTAAGGCATATTTGGCATCAGCAATAACTGATAAGTCAAAGCCTAAATCTTTTGGAAAGGTTGTTTTGTAGATCGTGTATGACTTATCTATTAGGTATATTTCAGTTTTAATGTTTTGTAGAGTGAATGTGCTCGTTAGCTGGTTTTGCAGCTCTTTTAAGTCTATGTTGATGTTTTCTTTTACAATGCGTAGAGCTTCCTTGTGCACCTCATAAAACAGATCTTTTTGTGTGTCGAATCCTGAATTTGCTTTATCAATTGAGGCTAATATCTCTTTTTTGTGCAGTTTTATTTCGCTTTGTACATAGCTGTCTATATCTTTCTGGTACTGCTTTTGGTATGTGTAATAGTTAATGCCCAGCGTTGTGAATAGTACGATTGCTAATACTATTTGAAGTAAATAAAGTTGGTGTCTAAGCTTCAAATCTATATCCTAAGTTTTTGTCGTTGAAAATAAACTTTTCACCGTTGTTGAATTTTTGGCGCAGATCAAATACTAATTGGCGTAATGGATAGTTGTCTCTAATGTCGTTTTCCCAAACATAGTTTTCAATTTTCTCAATAGAGACGGTTCTGTTGATGTTTGTTAATAGTAAGGTAAGCAGTCTTCTCTCTTTCTTTCTGAGTTTTACAGCTTCTCCATCTCTCATTAGCTCTTCATAATCTGTATCATAGGTGAGTGTGTCTGATATTTGAATGATGTTTGTTGTGCTTTCTTTGTTGAGCAGGTTGTTAATTCTGATCAGCAGTTCTTCCAGATAAAAAGGTTTTTTGATGTACTCGCTGCAGCCATTATCAAATGCTTTTTTGAAATTCACTAACTCCATAGAGGCTGTGATGATAATGATTGGAGTGCTTAAGTCTTTTTGGCGAATATACTCTACTATTTTTAATCCGTTTACGTGTGGGATGTTGATGTCTATAATGTATAAATTATAGGTTTTTGAGTCAATTTCGCAAATTGCATCATCACCATCATATAGTGAATTAACCTTGAAGTCGTTGTTCATCAAAAAATTTGAAATGGTGGTGTTTAGTTGAATGTCATCCTCAATTATTAAGACTTTCATTGTTGATTGTGCTCTTTATTGTTTTTTTGATATTGTAAGATGGTTTGTCAGATGATTACAAGATCTTGTTGGATTGGAGATTGGAGATTGGAGATTGGAGATTGGAGATTGGAAGAAGATGTTATTAGAGTGGGTGTCAGCTAGTTTGTGTGATTAATCATAGTCCTGATCAGATGAAGGTTGTCACTGCCTGAGTGAATTATCGATTGATAGTTTTAAATTAACGGGTAGTCGTACTGTTGTTGTTCTCTAAGTACGCTAATCTAAGGTAGTTTGTGGCTTATCAGCTTGGGTTTTATTGTTGTATCAGTGGCTGTGAGTGAAGAGTTAAAAGTGCGTTGTCATCTGATAGGGAATCTGACTTTGCTAAAAGTTTTTTAAATATACCTGTCCACGTTGTCCTCTATAGCGGTTGATAAATGCTTCTGTGTCTGCATCATATTCACTGTGATCTGGAAAAGCGTGTTGTGGGTAGGTGTATGGGTCTGAGTATGATTTATATTGTTGCTGATTGTTATTATTGTATGTATTGTTATAAATATCGAGAAATTGATTAAGGAGCCTCATTGTTTCATTGTTCGTACCGCTATCAGTGAAAACTGGATAAGCCACTGCATTGTGTGCAACCAAAGCGGAAATAGAGACAATTTTTACTAATTGTGTCAGCATGATCTCTCTCCATAAAGTGATGTACTCTAAACGTAGCAAATCCATGTCGGATGAATGTAAGATTGGGTGCAAATAGAGAGATAATCGCTGGAATCTCAACACGGATTCGCTCAAATTCGCATAGAGCTTTCTATAACTGTAGATTGCACTGAACCCCTTAGGTTGGTGTTGGGGTAAAGGATAAGACGAAAGAATCAATTGGAGGAATGGTAGTGTCGGCTCTGGTTTGCTGTATAGGAACGATGCTGCTCAAGCCCACACAGAGCGTATTGTAATCGATTAACGGACTGACCCCCTTACACAGGTGATGGGGGTCACGATACTGCCGCTAAGAGCCGCTCTACTGCCGATTAACGCACTGTACCCCTTAGCTGGTATTGATTATTTGATCTTAGCGGACTCCCTCATCAACTCCTCTATCTGCTGGGATAACTTCTCTGATTCCTTTCTCTCAAAGTCCAAGATGCAGCACCTGACCAAATGGGACTTTTTTACATCTAGCTTATGACTGAACCAACTCAGAGTATCCACAACATCAATCGGTAGTGTGAAAGTCTTCGGAATGGTGTCTTTCCTTTTTCTGGCTATTCCAACCAATGGCTTCTTGTCATTATCATTGTAATCTTCAAGCATCATCTCATAACCGCACTGGATGCAGAGAGATAAGTACGTGCTCTTTGGGATGGTTTCAATAAAGCTCCCTCTATCTATCATATTGATGATGTCCCTGTTGAGTGTATAGGTTACCTTTTTGTGTTTCTTCATTATAAACCCCCTAATAACATTGTATGTATTGAGGTTATTTATGATGGATTTTCACTATAGGTATGATTTATTGGAAACGGTCGATAACCGGATTTTTTTACCAATAAAATAAGGAGATTTCAGTTGATAAATTGGTAGGTGTGAATATGTTCTAAAAGCTGTGGAATAAAGAGGTTGAACTATCCGGTCTAGTATCATACCTTTCATTAATAATAGTGCTATTTTTTATGTGGATTATGATTATGGAATCCATTTATAAAGAAAGGAGATGTGATTGATGATTCTGATTTACGAAACACTACCAATAGATAAGGGGAGAGTTGATAAGACTGTTGATCTATTGGTTGATAGGTACTCTCCCTTCTTTATAGATGAGGGTAGCATCACCTTTACTACTGAGACTAATTCTAAATTACTGGTAGAGGTGGTCAATAAATACAATGTGTTCTTGTTCTACACCAATAGTCTAGAGGGTATGAAGAAGATGGGGTTCAGTCTAAAAGAGATAGGTGAATTGATAATGCAATTATTGAAAAATGAATGCAGCTTCCATAGCGAGACAGATGAGTTGTTCTTTGATGTGGAAGATGACTCTGATAAGGTCTTCCGGTCTCTTGAAGAGATCATTGGAGAACGAGACCTCCAGCATTGTATTAATTGTTAAAGAGCATAACAGGTCATTGAGGATCCCTGTTTTAATGAAGTAATAT
>Ga0209361_1002247_pt1 | contig 10636 bp, 8 predicted proteins | sample SaaInlV_200m_DNA_3_FD_184657 | JGI IMG/M metagenome (GOLD analysis project Ga0209361, IMG submission 184657) | Marine microbial communities from expanding oxygen minimum zones in the Saanich Inlet - SI037_S4LV_200m_DNA (SPAdes) (version 2) | ecosystem: Environmental > Aquatic > Marine >... | reverse complement strand
ACCATATTGCTCACTCTAACGGTGATCGTTTTATTCTTGCCCAGCAGCTTGCCGAAGTTCTTAGAAAAACAGCGGAAGAGGAGGAGCCTTGGGCTGCTTTTGAGCATCAATCAGCCCTTTGGAGGGTAGATAATTTACGTCAACTATCAGAGCAGTGGCCGAAGCTGGCCGCGCAAGGTTTAGGAATTGGTGATGCTACGATTGTGGATGTCGCAAAGTATTATGCTGGGGCAGGTATGTTTGATGTGGTCATATTAACGGGAGATAGGGGGTTGAAAAGTTTTGAGCCTACTCCAACTTTGGTGCCGAGGAGAAGAGCGAAATGATGACCTGAAAAAAGTGGTGTCTGTTCTTGATGATTGGTGCCTGTTCTAATATTGCTATATTTGAGGTAACTCGATGGATGCATTGATTGTTAAGAATAGAGAAAAAATTAAACAGATGGCACAACAGCGGGGGATTCTGAATGTGCACCTGTTTGGCTCTATGAGTCGGAATATGACTCTACCCCCATCCCAACCTTCCCCCTGCATAGGGGAAGGAGCTGGAGCATGAAGGGATTTATGAAGCTATTAATGCCTTAGGTGTGGGGGTTGGTTTAGGAGAGAAAATGATGAGCGAGCAAGATATTTTATAAAGAGGCGTTGAAGCTCAAGCCGGATGAACGTTTCATAATTGATTGAGGGGGTGATTGAAAGTTTGGATCACCTGGATCGTTCACTGGATGAAGTTTGGGCAGAAGAGGCGGAAAAACGGTTGGAGGCGTATCGGGCGGGTCATTTGATGGCGATATCCATGAATCATGGGGCATAGGAAAAGGGTGGCTAGATGAATCGGGTAAATACATTGCATGTATTAGAAGAGTCAAAACAGACGCTGATGGAACGTTTTGACGTGACTCGTCTGGCCCTATTTGGCTCGACAGTAAGAGATGAGGCCGGACCGGATAGTGATGTGGATGTGTTGGTTGCATTTGATGGGCCAGCAACCTCAAAACGTTTCTTTGGGGTGCAGTTCTATCTGGAGGATGAGTTGGGTTGCCGTGTTGATCTGGTCACTGAAAAGGCGTTACGTCCTGAACTTCGCCCTTATGTTGAGCAGGAGGCGGTCTATGTCTGATCGAGAGTGGCGTTTTTATCTGAAAGATATGATCGATTTCTCTGAGCGGGTTTTGGCGTATACCGAAGATTTTTCCCAAGAGGAGTTTGTCGCCAGTCGTATCAATTATGATGCAACTATTCGGAATATTGAACTCATCGGGGAGGCTGCAACCCATATCCCTGATCAAATCAGGAGACAGTATAGCGAGATCCCTTGGAGACAAGTGATAGCGGCGCGGAATCAGATGATTCATGGTTATCTGGGGGTAGATAATGATATTTTGTGGAGCCTGATTCAGGAAGATGTCCCCGCATTGTTGGAGGCTTTGAAAGGCGTACTTGAACAGATCGAGTCATGAAATACACTGAAGATGCCCTCGTCGAACAACCCGCCATCCAGCTCTTTGCAGAATTGGAGTGGGAGACGCTCACCTGTTGGGAGGAGGCATTTGGTCCAGAGAGTGATCTGGGGCGCAATACGCGGGGTGATGTGGTGCTCTTCAACCGTCTGCGCGCTGTGTTGGAGAGGCTCAATCCCGCTGCGCCTGAGTTGGCACTGGATGAGGCGATAGAGGCGCTATCACGGGATCGCTCGGCAATGAGTATGATCGCTGCCAATGAGCAGATCTATCTGCTGCTACGTGAGGGCTACCGTTACCAGTCTGGCGAGGAGGGTGAAGAGGATCTCACCGTGCGTATCATCGACTGGAGTACCCCGGCCAATAATGACTTTTTGCTCTGCTCACAGATGACCATTACTGGCGAGATTGAGACCCGCCGCCCCGATTTGATCGGCTTTGTAAATGGGTTGCCGCTGCTGTTTGTTGAGCTGAAGGCGAGCCACCGTCAGTTGATACACGCTTACCGCGATAATCTTGCGGACTATCGAACCACCATCCCCCATCTCTTCTGGTTTAACCAACTTATTCTGTTGTCGAACGGGGTGCAGTCCAAGCTGGGTACGATCTCCAGCAGTTGGGAGCATTTTGCTGAGTGGAAGAAGATCGAGAGTGAAAAAGAGCCGCGTAAGGTGAGCCTGGAGGTGGCGATTCGCGGTATGTGTGAGCAGGGCCGTTTTCTCGATCTGATCGAAAACTACTCACTGTTTGTGCGCAATAAGGAGACGGTACGCATTGTTGCCCGTTACCACCAGTATCTGGGGGTAAATGAGGCGCTGCGCGGGCTGGAGTCGGTGCAGCAGCGGGAGGGACAGTTGGGGGTGTTCTGGCACACGCAGGGGAGTGGCAAGAGTTTCTCGATGACCTTCTTTACCCGCAAGGCGTTCCGCAAGCTGCCGGGCAACTGGACCTTTGTGGTGGTGACGGATCGTACCGATCTTGATGATCAGATCTACAAGACTTTCCATAGCGCGGGGCTGCTGCTGGAGGAGAGTCAGGCGGAGTCGGGGGATGAATTGAAGCGGATGCTGTCGGAGGACCGTCGTTTTGTCTTTACCCTAATCCAGAAATTTCGCGCAGAGCCGGGGGAGCCGTACCCCGAACTGTCGCAGCGGGATGATGTGATTGTGATTACCGATGAGGCGCACCGCAGTCAGTACGACACGCTGGCGATGAATATGCGCCGTGCGCTTCCCAATGCCGCCTTTATCGCCTTTACCGGAACCCCGCTGCTCTCTGGGGAGGAGAAGACCCGTGAGGTGTTTGGGGATTACGTCAGCATCTATAACTTTGCTGACGCGGTTGATGATGGGGCGACGCTGCCGCTCTACTATGAGAATCGGGTGCCAGAGGTCAATCTCAATCGGGATGATCTGGGTGAGGAGATTACAGCACTACTGGATGAAGCAGACTTGAGTGATGAACAGGAGGCGAAGCTGGAGCAGGAGTTTGGTCGCGCCTATCACATCATCACCCGTGAGGAGCGGCTGGAGACCATCGCCAACGATATTGTGGATCACTATCTGGGGCGGGAGCCATTCTCTGGGGGCGAATCAGGGAACGTCTGGGGCAAGGCGATGGTGGTGTCGATTGATAAGGCGACGGCCATTCGCATGTATGACAAGGTGCAGATTGCATGGCAGCAAAAGTTGAGGCGTTTACAGCAGCGTTTGAAGGTGGCCGGAGGGAGCCATCGTGCGCGCTTGCAGCAGCAAATTGCACTGTTGGAGAGTACCGATATGGCGGTGGTGGTCTCTGGCGGTCAGAACGATTATGAGCGCATGGAGAAGCTGGGGCTGGACTACAAGCGTCACCGTGAACGCATGGTGAAAGAGGAGCTGGATGAGGACTTTAAGGATGCAGAGCACCCGCTACGCATCGTCTTTGTCTGTGCGATGTGGCTGACTGGCTTTGATGCCCCTTCGGTCTCGACGCTCTATCTCGATAAACCGCTGAAAGAGCATACGCTGATGCAGACCATTGCCCGTGCCAATCGGGTCTTTCCTGGAAAGGCAGCGGGGCAAGTGGTGGATTACATCAATATCTTCGGTGCGCTACAGCAGGCGCTGGGGATGTATGGTGGTGGCGTAGCGGAGGAGGGGGTGCAGTATGAGATCGACACCCCGGCCAATGATAAGCAGGTGCTGCTGGATGAGTTGGAACAGGCGATGGGGGCGGTGCGTGGTTTTCTTGCAGAGCAGCAGATCAGTCTGCAAGCGGTGATGGAGGCGAGCGATGATCTACAGCGCCTGACACTGCTGGATGCCGCCAGTGAGGCGCTGCTTGACCCCAAATACCGTGATGAATTTATCAGTTACCTGCGCCAGATTAACCGTATCTTCAAGGCGATTTTGCCCGACAGCCGTGCCGATGGTTTTGTGCGTGAGCGGGTGGCACTCAATATCATCTATCGTCAGATGCGGGTGAAATCGGGGTTGGAGGTGGATGACAGTGATGTGCTGGATGTGGTGCGCCATCAGGTAGGTGAATTGCTGGATGAGGCGATTGAGACCATCCATATTGGAAGTAACTTGCCAGAGCCGGTGGATATTTCTGCAATCGATTTTGAAGCGCTGGCGGAGATGGTGGCGAAGCAGAACAGGCCGGGGCGGTCCGATGTGGAGCGGCTGAAGGTGATTATTGCCCGTAAGTTGGTGCCGATGGTGGAGCGCAACAGCAGTCGTCAGGATCTGCAGGATCGTTTTCAGCAGTTGATTGAACAGTACAATTTAGGAGCCTATAGCGCGGAGCAGTTTTTTGAAGAATTGAAGCAGTTTATCGGGGAGCTGGAGCAGGAGGAGCAGCGCACGCTACGCGAGGGGCTGAGTGAGGAGGAGTTGGCGATTTTTGATCTGCTCTGTAGTGAGGTGACGTTGAGTGAAAAAGAGCGTAACGAGATCAAGCGTATCGCCCATGATCTGCTGGAGAAGTTGAGGGCGCTGTTGGTGATCGACTGGCGCAAGAAACAGCGTACCAAGGCGCGGGTGGATAGTCTGATCAAGGATATGCTGGATGAGTTGCCAGAGCAGTATGATGATGCGCTCTGGAGCAGAACCTGTGAGCGGGTCTATCTACATGTGTATGATAAATATGCGGGGGAGGGGGTGAGCGTCTATGGTTGAAGCGTGTATAATTCTCGCCACTATTTTTCGGCAACACTGACTTAAACCGAGCTGAACCGCGATGATTGAATTCAACCCCATCTACAACCAGATCAAAGAGCTGCAAGGGCGTACCGAAGCCTTGAGGGGGTACCTTTGACTATGCTGAAAAAGCGGAGCAGTTAACAGAGGTCAACCGCGAGCTGGAGTCTCCAGAAGTGTGGAATGACCCTGAGCGGGCGCAGGATCTGGGGCGTGAGCGTGCCATGTTGGAGAAGGTGGTCAATGGTTTGGATGAACTGGGCTCGGGAGCAGAGGATGCCCGTGAGCTGTTGGAGATGGCGGAGGCGGAAGCCGATGAAGATACCGTCAACGAGGTGGTTGCTGATCTACAGAAATTGACCGAGACCATTGAGGCGCTGGAGTTTCAGCGTATGTTCTCCGGTCCACAGGATGCCTCCAACGCCTTTATCGATATTCAGTCTGGTTCCGGTGGCACCGAGGCGCAGGACTGGGCGGAGATGCTGCTGCGTATGTACCTGCGCTGGGGGGACCGCCGTGGCTTTGCTGTAGAGTTGATGGAGGTCTCAGCGGGGGAGGTTGCGGGGATTAAATCGGCCACCATCCAGATTAAGGGTGAGTACGCCTTTGGTTGGTTACGCACCGAAACGGGTGTGCACCGTCTGGTGCGTAAATCGCCCTTTGACTCTGGTAACCGTCGTCACACCTCCTTCTCCTCCGTCTTCATCTATCCTGAGGTGAATGAGGATATTGATGTTGATATCAACCCCTCTGACCTGCGGGTAGACACCTATCGTGCGCAGGGGGCGGGTGGTCAGCATGTAAACACCACCGACTCTGCGGTGCGTATTACCCATGAACCTTCGGGGATTGTGGTGCAGTGTCAGAATGAGCGTTCGCAGCATAAGAACAAGGCGACTGCGATGAGTATGTTGAAGGCCAAACTCTTCGAGATGGAACTGATGAAGCAGAACGAAGAGAAACAGGCGGCAGAGGATGCCAAGTCTGATATCGGCTGGGGTAGCCAGATTCGATCCTATGTGCTGGATCAGTCGCGGATTAAAGATTTGAGAACCGGACATGAGACTGGCAATACTCAAGCGGTGCTAGATGGAGATTTGGACCCGTTTATTGAAGAGAGTTTGAAGTCCGGATTGTGATTTTTTTGTGTCTTTGCGGCTTTGCGCGAGGAGCTTTTTATTAAGGTTTTATAAGATGTCAGAAGATAAGAATGTAGAAGTTGATGAGAACCGCCTGATTGCCGAGCGCCGTCAAAAACTGGATCTGTTGCGTGAAGAGGGCAACGCCTTCCCCAATGACTTCCGTCGCAATGTGGTCGCGGGTGAGCTTCATGCTGAGTATGACGAGATGGAGCCTGAGGCGCTGGAGGCAGCAGGCATTCGAGTGGCCGTTGCTGGTCGAATGATGGCCAAGCGTATTATGGGGAAGGCCGCCTTCACCCATCTCAAGGATATGAGTGGAAAGATCCAGCTCTTTATCCAGCGCGACTCGCTGCCTGAGGGGCTCTATCTATCGTTCAAAAAGTGGGATCTGGGTGATATCGTCGGTGCCGAAGGGGTGATGTTCAAGACCAAGACGGGCGAGCTCTCCGTCAAGGTCGATAGCCTGCGCCTGCTGACCAAATCAGTGCGCCCACTGCCAGAGAAGTTTCATGGCCTGACCGATACCGAATCACGTTATCGTCAGCGCTATATCGATCTGATTATGAATGATGCCTCACGCGATGTCTTCAAGACGCGTGTGCAGGTGATTCAGTACATCCGTAACTTCCTCAACGGGCGCAACTTCATGGAGGTGGAGACGCCAATGATGCAGGCGATCCCCGGTGGAGCCACGGCACGCCCCTTTACCACCTACCACAATGCACTGGATATGGACCTCTTCCTGCGTATCGCACCAGAACTCTATCTTAAGCGGCTGGTGGTCGGCGGTTTTGAGCGAGTCTATGAGATCAACCGCAACTTCCGTAATGAGGGGCTATCCACTCGCCACAACCCTGAATTTACTATGATCGAGTTCTACGAGGCGTATGCCGACTATCACGATTTGATGGATACCACCGAGGCGATGCTACGCGGTATCACCGAAGAGGTGCTGGGTTCAACTACGGTCAACTATCAGGGCGACACCTACGACTTTGGCAAACCGTTTGCGCGCATGACGATTAAAGAGTCGATCCTTCACTTTAATCCAGAACTGAGCGAGGCGCAGCTGGATGATATGGAGCAGGCACGTGCGGTGGCTGAGGGGCTGGGTATTCCGCTGAAGGAGTCCTATGGCTTAGGCAAGGTACAGATTGAGATCTTTGAGAAGACGGTCGAGCATCGTCTGATGCACCCCACCTTTATCACCGCGTACCCCACGGAGGTTTCTCCGCTGGCGCGTCGTAATGATGATGACCCGTTTGTTACCGACCGTTTTGAGTTTTTCGTCGGCGGGCGTGAAATCGCCAACGGCTTCTCAGAGTTAAATGATTATGAGGATCAGGCCGAACGTTTCCGTGCGCAGGTTGCGGAGAAGGAGGCGGGTGATGATGAGGCGATGCACTATGACGAAGACTACGTCACCGCACTAGAGCACGGTATGCCACCCACAGCAGGAGAGGGGATTGGTATTGATCGACTGGTGATGTTGTTTACCGATTCTCCATCGATTCGTGATGTGCTGTTGTTCCCGCATATGCGACCATTGAACTAATCAGAGAAAATCAAGGTTAACTAGAGCAAATTATGCCCCCCGTACTGGAACAGACCGGACTCAACGGAATTGATATCGCCATTCTGGCGATTGTGTTGGTCTCCGCGGGGATCAGCCTATTGCGGGGTTTTTTCAAAGAGGCGATCTCGCTGGCAACCTGGGTGGCAGCATTTTGGGTTGCGGTTACCTTCTCTACCGATCAGGCCAAGTTCTTTGAATCACTGATTCAGACCCCATCGCTGCGTGCGGCCACCTCGTTTGGGGTGCTCTTTCTGGTGACGCTGATTCTAGGCTCGTTGATCAATAAAGCGATGCAAGAGGTGATCGACTTTACCGGATTTGGGGGAATGGATAGTGTACTGGGGATGCTGTTCGGTATTGCACGTGGCTTGCTGATTATCTCCATGTTGGTGATGGTGGCAGGGATGACTCCATTGCCACAGGATCTCTGGTGGCAAGAGTCAGCACTGCTGGAGCACTTTCAGCAGATTTCAGACTGGTTGTTGGAACAGTTGCCGGAAGATCTACGTAACTATTTCCCGTATACTTCCCGTTAACTTTTTAAACTGAATTTTTTAAAAGAAGATCACGACCTATGTGTGGAATCATTGGAATTGTATCGACCTCTGCGGTTAATCAGGCGCTCTATGATGGGCTGACGGTGCTACAACATCGCGGGCAGGATGCAGCAGGTATCATCACTTGTGATGATGGTAAGGTGTTTCTCCGAAAGGGCAATGGGCTGGTGAAGGATGTCTTTCACACCCGTCATATGTTGCGCCTACAAGGGAATATGGGGATTGGTCATGTGCGTTATCCCACTGCGGGGTGCTCCTCCTCTGCGGAGGCACAGCCGTTCTATGTCAACTCCCCCTACGGGATTGCACTGGTACATAACGGTAACCTGACCAATGCGGCCAAGATTAAGCAAGACCTCTATATGGAGGATCTGCGCCACCTCAATACCGACTCCGATTCTGAGATTCTACTCAACGTGTTTGCCCATGAGCTGCAACATATGGGGAAGCTGCGGCTAGAGGTGGAGGATGTCTTCAGTGCGGTGAGTAGTGTCCATCGCCGCTGTGAGGGGGGGTATGCTGCGGCTGCACTGATCACCGGATATGGGGTTGTCGCCTTCCGTGATGCCTTCGGTATCCGTCCACTCTGCATTGGTGAGCGTGAAGATGAAGAGGGGCACAAAGAGTATATGGTCGCTTCAGAGAGTGTGGCGATCGATACTCTCGGTTTCAATCTGATTCGTGAGTTAGACCCCGGTGAGGCGGTCTATATCAATGCGGAAGGGGAGTTGCATACCAAGCAGTGTGCGGAGAACCCAACACTCTCCCCCTGTATCTTCGAGCACGTCTACTTCGCCCGCCCCGATACCATTTTGGATAATGTTCACGTCCATAAGGCGCGGCTGCGTATGGGGGAGAAGCTGGCGACCAAGATTCTGAGAGAGTGGCCCGATCACGATATTGATGTGGTGATCCCCATTCCTGATACCAGTCGTACCGCAGCCTCACAGCTCGCCTATACCCTAGATATCGTCTACCGCGAGGGATTTATCAAAAACCGTTACATCGGTCGTACCTTTATCATGCCAGGGCAGAAGCTGCGTAAGAAGTCGGTGCGCCAGAAGCTCAACCCGCTGGGGCTAGAGTTCAAGGGAAAGAACGTGCTGCTGGTGGATGACTCCATTGTGCGCGGTACCACCTCGGCACAGATTATTGAGATGGCGCGTGGAGCAGGGGCCAACAAAGTCTACTTCGCTTCAGCAGCGCCTCCGGTGCGTTATCCGAATGTCTACGGAATTGATATGCCAGTCGCTTCGGAGCTGATTGCCCATGGGCGTACCGAGCAGGAGGTGGCGGAGTGGATTGGTGCGGATCGCCTCATCTTCCAAGATCTACAAGACCTGATCGACTCGGTACAAGAGGGGAATATGCAGATCAAACAGTTCGATACCTCCGTGTTCGATGCAAATTATGTGACAGGCGGGATTGATGATGCATATCTACAAAAGCTGGAATCTGACCGTTGCGACTCAGAAAAGAGCAAGCGTGATAACGAAGATGATGATGAGGTGTTAGGGGTCTACAATTCGGACTGAATGTAGCACGCTCTCCCTCCTCCTAGCAGGGGGAGGGCCGGGGTGGGGGTTGAGGACTCCGCTAATAACAGACAAGGGGCAATAGATGATTGATCCAAATGAGTACGGTTTTTCTACACTGGCGATTCGCGCCGGACACGAACGCACCAACGAGGGCGAGCACGGCGAACCCATCTTTCCCACCTCCAGCTTTGTCTTCGACTCCGCAGAACAGGCCGCAGCTCGTTTCTCCGGTGAAGAACCAGGCAACATCTACGCCCGCTTTACCAACCCCACGGTAAGAATTTTTGAGCAGCGGCTCGCTGCGCTAGAGGGGGCTGAACGCGCAGTAGCCACCTCATCCGGGATGGCGGCAATCCTCGCTACCTGTATGGGGGTACTCAAGGCGGGAGATCATGTGGTGGTCTCTCGTAGCGTCTTCGGGACCACTGTGGTGCTCTTCAACCAGTTTATGGTGAAGTTTGGCGTGGAGGTCACCTACGTCGCATTGACGGAACTGGATCAGTGGGAACAGGCGATTCAACCCAATACCAAGCTGCTGTTTCTGGAGACTCCCGCCAATCCACTGACCCAGATTGGTGATATCCGCGCTTTGGCTGATCTTGCCCATCAACATGGAGCACTGCTTGCTGTGGATAATGTCTTCTGTACCCCCGCACTGCAACAGCCACTGGCGCTGGGCGCGGACATTGTGACCCACTCAGCCACCAAATACCTAGATGGACAAGGGCGTGCTGTAGGTGGTGCCGTGGTCGGCTCTGAGGCGATTGTGGGTGCCGATATCTACGGCTTTCTGCGTACCGCTGGCCCCACCATGAGCCCGTTCAGTGCTTGGATCTTCCTTAAGGGGTTGGAGACATTGAAGCTACGCATGGAGGCACATACCCAAAATGCGACGATGATGGCAGAGTGGTTAGAGCAGCAGCCAGAGGTGTCGAAAGTCCATTATCCCGGTCTGGAGAGTCACCCTCAATATGATCTCGCAGCATCACAACAGCGTGGTGCGGGTGGTATCCTCTCGTTTGAGCTGGTGGGGGGCAAAGAAGCGGCTTGGCGTTTGATCAATGCCACAGAGATGGTCTCTATTACCGCCAACTTGGGTGATACCAAAACTACTGTTACCCATCCAGCAACCACCACCCATGGGCGACTCTCGCCAGAGGATAAAGCACTGTCGGGGATTAC
>Ga0209361_1002234_pt1 | contig 10690 bp, 6 predicted proteins | sample SaaInlV_200m_DNA_3_FD_184657 | JGI IMG/M metagenome (GOLD analysis project Ga0209361, IMG submission 184657) | Marine microbial communities from expanding oxygen minimum zones in the Saanich Inlet - SI037_S4LV_200m_DNA (SPAdes) (version 2) | ecosystem: Environmental > Aquatic > Marine >... | reverse complement strand
GGCACACTTAATTTAATTAAGTAATATATAAATACTATTTATTAATAGTTAATTTACAGTTAATGAGAATGATTCTCATTTGATTAGATATTCACTATCCTTCTAATATTTGCGCAGACTTACCTGCCCCAGGGGGAGGCTCAAATACTGCCCTGGATGTATTAATAAACCATCCCTTGTACATCAAATAGGGTTTCAATTATGAAATACTCCTTAAATAACAGCTCAATTTGGAGTACAATTAACTTATCATTAACTAATATTTGTAGGTTATGGCAAAGGTAAGCACTGGAATAGCTAATCACTATGTATCAACAGCAGCAGAGTTGCAATCAGCACTGACTGAAGCGCAGAATAACGCACTGGATGATGTTATCCATATTGCCCAAGGCACATATGTAGGTAATTTTTTATATGCCTCGACTGAAGAGAATGATTTATCTATTTTAGGAGGGTATTCGGCTGACTTCAGTTCAAGAGATGTAGATGCAGCCAATACAATCTTAGATGGAAATTCTTCAGATAGAGTTGTAACCTTAATGACACCTACCGTAAATGCCGATATCCACATTAGTGGATTAACATTTCAAAATGGAGATGTTTCAACAAGGGGTGGTGGAATTCGCATCGAAACTCTTGGCTTTGTAGAGGTTGCCAATAATACTATAAAAGATAACATGTCTGATTATGGCGGAGGTGTGTATCTGTCTGGTAGTAATGTGTTAATAACCGATAACATAATAACAAGCAATATTAGTAGTTTATATGGCGGAGGCGTATACATAGAAGGGGGTGGAGCTTTTACCAATAATACAATTACAGACAATGTAGTAACTTATACAGGGAATTCTGGTCATGGGCAAGGCGGTGGAATCTATGTGGCTGATGACAGTGTATTTACTGACAACATAATTGATGGAAATACCGCTCGTGTTGGTGGAGGCGTTTATTCAGGATATGCTGATAGTGAATTTATTGGCAATACAATTACTGGAAACACCTCCGCTAGCTATGGAGGAGGTGTTCATATATTTAAGGGGGATGCCGCTTTTACCAATAATATTATTACAGAAAATAGCTCTTATACTGGAGGCGGTGTAGATATATATGATGCAAATGCCACATTCTCGAGCAATAGTATTACAAGTAATATTGGAACAAAAGGTGGAGGTATAGCAATTACTGGGCATGACAACATAGCCAATTATGCTACGCTTGTTGACAATATTATTACTGGAAATAGTTCTGTTGTTGGAGGGGGTGTATTTGCAGGTAAGGGTAATGTGCAAGGCGCTTCAAGCCCCAATGTGTCGATAATTAATAATAATATTTCATCTAATAGTGCAAGTGAAAAAGGTGGGGGCTTGTATGCTGACGGCGACATATTGATTATTAACAATACTATAACAGGTAATTACTCATCAGACACCTCAAGCAAAGGAGGGGGTTTGTTTGTTAATGTCCATAATAACTCCATCATTCAAAACAATATTATTTGGAGTAACTTTTCAAACAATAAAGGGAATGATGTTTATATAGATAACGATGTTAATGATGACTATATTTCATCACCAGTAACTTTAATTAACAATGTTTTTGACCAAAGTTCAGATGGTACATACATAAAACTACCGTTTGCAATAGATGAGAGCAATCTAAACAACATCGACCCACTATTTGTTGATTCAGCTAATGGCGACTATCGACTCAGTAGTGACTCGCCACTGATTGACCAAGGCGTTGTAACAGCTAATGTATCAAGTACTGATTTAGATGGCAATACAAGAACAGTAGGCTCTGCTGTTGATATTGGTGCTTATGAGTATCAAAGTATAGTGACACCAACACCAACACCAACAAGCACAACAATAACAGGTACAACTGGTAACGATACTCTAGTCGTTAATACAGATTCTTCGTCTATTCAAGCGGGCACTGGGGCGGATACAGCTATCTTCTCTGGTAATTATGCTGATTACACCCTTAGTCAATCAGAAAGTTATGTGCCTTTTATGACTCATACAATCACAGGACAGACGGTTGGTTTATTTGATGTTGAACGACTACAGTTTGATAATGGTTTGTATGAATTGTTAACAAGTAACAATGGAGAATATATATTAAGTACAGGCACAAATGTTAATCATGGAGATATAGGAATAGCCAAATTAGATAATGGAAATCTTATATCAAGTTGGTATTCATTTAATGGAGAGTTGTGGGGTATTTATGCGCAACAATATAATTCTAATTTAGAGCTTATTGGAAGCGAAATACAGATTACTCTGGGTAGTAGTCTTAGCCAAGAGCCAGAGATTGCATCACTTCAAGACGGGGGCTTTGTTATTAGTTGGCGAGCGCATTTGGATGGCATAAAGGCTCAGCGCTTTGACTCTGATAACAACCCATTAGGAGAGCAAATCCAAATTACTAATGGCGATGCTTTGAGTTCTTCTGTCACCTCTATTGAAAATGGAGAGTTTGTGGCTAGTTGGACAGCGACAAATAATGAAGATGGCTCAGGTTGGGGGGTGTTTGGTCAAAGATATGACGGCGCTAGTGGCGCCAAGTTGGGAGTAGAGTTTCAGATTAATACATACACTGAAGATTGGCAGACTGACAGCAGCACCGCACTACTATCTAATGGAAAATTTGTTATCACTTGGTATTCTGAAAACCAAGATGGCTCTGATAATGGTGTTTATGCCCAAATGTACAATAGTGATGGAACAAAACAAGGTGATGAATTTATAGTCAATAGCCATGTGGATGGTAATCAATACACACCAAAGATTGAAGCATTGAAAGATGGTGGCTTTGTAGTTTCCTGGAGTTCTTTTGGTCAAGATGGAGGGGCGAAAAATATTGATTCTGGTGTGGTTGCTATGAATCCTTTATCTATGGGGGTTTATGCGCAGCGCTTTGATTCTAACGGAGTGGTTGTGGGTGATGAGTTTCAAGTCAATACCCATGTTATATCAGACCAATATGTAAATGATATTGAAACTTTAAAAAGTGGCAATTTTGTAGTTACTTGGCACTCAGGTGACCACTATAGAGATAATGTTATTAAAGCTCAATTGTTTGATGGTAATGGTAATAATATCGGAGATGAGTTTCAAGTCAATACTACTGGAGGTGGTGTTAATTCAAGAATAGTATCATTAGAAGATGGTGGTTTTTTGGTGACTTGGAGGGCATATGGACAGGACTGGCAAACTCATATTTATGCACAACGATATGATTCAGAAGCCAATCCGCTAGGTGTATCTACACTCAATAAAATGGCAGCAGTAATAGGTACGGCTGATGATGATATTCTTGAAGGTACTGCAAATATTGACTATATCTTAACTTATGAAGGTGCAGATGTAGTGTCAGCTTTGGCAAGTGATGACACTATATTGCTATCAGCTGATGGAATATACGGCAATGGTTATGTTGCTAAGAATGTAAGTAATAGCGATTCTGTTGGAACAGGGCAATCAATCAACCTGAGTGGCTTTAATAGCTTTAGCGATGTAATCGATGGCGGAGCTGATACAGATACTTTGGTATTAACTGATGGCAATGATGCCTTTTTCATTGATGATGTTTTTTCAGCACACCATGACTCTTTAGTCTTATCTTTAACCACTCAAGGTATAGATTCTATTGCTAGAATATCTAACCTGGAAATAATCAATGCAGGCGATGGTGATGACATCATAGACCTGACCAGTGCTAACTTTGTTATGGCTAACGCTATAGAGATAAATGGTGAAGCTGGTAATGACACTCTATGGGGCTCTAACGGCAATGATATTATTAATGGTGGCACAGGAAATGACACTATTTTTGGTGGCGCAGGCAACGATACACTAACGGGTGGCACAGGTAGTGATACGTTTCAGTTTACTGCCACAGCAGGTAGTGACACAATCACTGATTTTGATGTTAATAATGACGCTATTGAGTTTTACTACAGAGCAGGAGACAACCATTTAGATTACTATCCTCACTTGTATTTTATTAATGAGACATTAACTTGGGATTCTGGCGATGAATTTGGCAGTGTCTCTATACATCTAAACGATGTGATTACCTCAGATGGCTTGAATGAGATTGATGCATTGATTAGTTTTGTTGAAATTTTATAAGGATAAATATTATGGCAGCAGGCGACGACTCAACTGGCACAACCAACAATTTAACTGATGATGGGCTATCAACAGTATTAACCCCCTCTCAAATGAGGGAGTTGTTTATAAATACTAATACAATAACCAGTCAGCAGAATATTCAAGCAATTGAAATTAATGATGGATATTTAATTACTTATAAGATTTATTACGACGGGGCGACGAGTGGCTTTGGTCAAGTATATGACGATAAGGGTAACAAAATATACAATGAATTTCTAATTAGTGTTGATAGCAACCTAGACAATAATAGTGCGATTGTTAGTGTGGGTAAGCCTTCTGGTGGTTTTGTATCAATATGGAATGATAATTCTGGGAATCTAATATCAAGGTCTTTTGATGCAAATTATGTTTCATTTAGCAATGCCACTTTGCTATCTGATGGTGATAATAAATCATATCTTGCCGTTCAACAATTGAGTAATAATGGATATATTATTAGTTGGACTGAGAATGTTTCTAGTAATTTTTACTATAGTGGAAAGGCTTTTTCATTAGTATTCGATAGCAATGGGGGTCAAGTGCCTGTATCACCAGACCTTTCTGAATCTGGTTTATATTCACACGGACTAGTGAATACTTCATTCGGTTTCGCCTCTATATGGACAAGTAGTTCGAAGGCGTACGTCATCACATATGATTTTAATGGAAATATTGTTTCTCCAAAAATTATTGTAAATAGTTTTGGCGGTGTTGTGGATATAACAGATATAGGGAATGAAATATTTAGTGTTGTTAATGAAGACGGGAATGAATACATTTATGATTTACTTGGCAACAGGCTTACGTATGGAACAGACTCTGACGATCAAATTGATGGTACAAGTATCGATGATATGATTGTCACCCTTAAGGGTTCTGATTATGTATTGGCTGCTGATGGTAATGACACAGTAGAGCTTTCAATTGATGCGGTTTGGGGCAGTGGCTTCAGTGCAAAAAATGTAGGAAATGATAATGCAATTGGCACTGGACAATCTACAACCTTATTGGGGTTTAATCGTTTTACTGATGTAATTGATGGCGGTGATGGTGTAGATTTAATTAATCTAACGTCTGGTAATGATGCGTTATTCATTGATGATGTCTATTCGGAACACTACAGCCTACTTGCTTTAACTTCAACAATCCAAGGTATTAACTCTACTTCCAGAATTATTAATTTAGAAAGTATCCATGCTGGGGCGGGAGATGATATTGTTGATTTAACAAGTGGTAATTTTATTCTAACCCAAGGGGTAAGTATTAATGGCGGTAGTGGTGATGATGTATTGTGGGCATCAAACGGCAACGACACTATTGATGGTGGAGATGGAAATGATATTATCTTTGGAGGATATGGGATAGATACGTTGACGGGTGGTAACGGTTCTGATATTTTCCAATTTACTGCTAGTAGTGGGGTGGGGGTTGTTTCTGATTTTGATTTAACCAATGACTCAATACAGTTGTACTATAGAAGCTCAGATAATCATATAAATTCTGATTTGAATTTGAATAACGGAATATTGACCTGGGATTCTGGAGCTGAATTTGGAGATGTCTCTATCTATCTGAATGCTACAACCACTTCAAGTGACTTGAGCGACCTTGATGCATTGATTACATTTGTTGAGATTGTTTAGGAAAAAGTCGGTGTATGTTGTGTACCTTAGTCACCAATAATAAGGTTGTAACTATATATTCTCTCTTGTAGAGTTGTATAGAAAATACCCTTCAAGGTACATAAGGTACACTATTGCTCTAGCTCAAACTGATAAAGATTGGTCACCTCAATTCCAATGTAGAATTGAGCTGAGCTTTTTCTCTTCTTTTTAAAGCCGCGCTCTTTTAGTTTAGTTCCAAGCATCCTTTGGCTAAGTGTAAAGAACTCGCCATTGACCTCAACCCACTTTGTATATGACAAGTATAAAGTAGAGGCTTTGATTTGAGCATTTGGAAGAGCCTCTTCTTTCCAGCAATCGTCCATCCAGTTTTGTATTGTATCCATTTCTGATTTATATTCTTTAATAGCATTAAGTATCTTGACTGGCGTCTTTAGACCGTCTTCTTGCCACTTAAGGCAACCTTTAATTGCCCAATTAAGAATCCCAGGTAGCTCTTGTCGTAGCTTATCTGGCAACTCTCTATCTATATTCTTTTCCTTAACAATAATATCAAATGGAATTAGTATTAATCTTCTCCAAATGCCGTGACCATCACCAGGAACTGGCTTATGGTTGCCACTAATCCACAATTTAAACTCAGGTCTGAACTCAAAAAACTCTTTGTTTAGAAATCGAGCAGTAATCATATCTCCACCAGTTAACAGCTTCACTTCTGATTCATTAAATTTAGAATGCTCCTCAGTCTCAGTGGTTGCTACAAATCTAGCGCCTCTCAATCGAGCGACATCATTATTAACACTACCTTTATTCTTAGTCATTAGAGTGCTTACTGGCGTTTGCATGGCGTAATCACCAAGCAAATCTTGAATGGTGTTTACAAACACACTCTTGCCATTTGCACCAAATCCATAAAGGAAGAATAGTTGCTGTTCAGTTGTGATACCAGTTAAAGAGTATCCTGCAATTCTTTGCAGGTATTCAATCATATCTTTGTCTCCACCCATTGCTTGGTCTAAGAATTTGAGCCATTTTGGGCAAGTTTCATCTGGATTGAAGGTAACAGGTGCTAGCTTTGTAATGTACTCTGATTGCGTACTTGTTCTGAGACTACCAGCTCTTAAATTGATAACGCCATTGTTAATACCAAGTAGATACGGGTTTTTGTCTAGCTCGCTTACTCTTAATGGGATGCCATCTTCTGTTCTTGCTAGTTTGATTAGCGCATCTAACGCCCTTTGACTCTCTGACTTATTTGCAAATTTGGCTAAAGCCCGTCTTCTGTCATCACTTGTGGTGTTAGCAGTCTCTTCATATATACCTAAAGTGACTTGCTTAGCCAGTCTGTGTATCTCACCAGTCTCATCAAACATCCACCGATCACCTTTCCAGACTAGCCATTGTTTAAATTCAACAACATATCTTAGAGATGAGCCAAACTGATTGACCAGTCTTTTAGCATTTCCAAGCTCTGTTAGATGAAAATTAGCCTCATACTTCCAAGCGCTATCAAGGCATTTTATTGCCTCACTATTTGATAATGGTGGTGAGCAGTTGTTGGCTGCTATCAGCACTTGGTTGGCGGCTTCTTTATATGGTGTATTCATATCTTTTAGTCTGCAGGAAAGTTTAAATATACTATCGTTTCTACTGCCTTTTTCAACTCCTAAAGTTGCTTCTGATATGGGTAAGTCATAGTTCTGAATATTGTTTTTATTATGAATAGTGGTATTGCTAATTAACATTTCTAGTAACTTCTTAGGAAGCTCGTTAATTTCTTTACCCTTATCTTTAAGCTCATAATAATTACCATCAATACTAGACCCTGGTGCTACGACATAGCCACCATCGGCGCGAATATCAATCCCTGGTTTCATATTAGTCCTACTCTTAATAGTGTTCACGTCATTAGGGTATTTAAAGTAGAAGTGTAGCCCGCCTGATGGTGTATGCACAACTCGGGTATCAAGCTCACCGCATTCATCTTGCAAGTGTTTTAGACTAGTCATACCGCCAGCATCATTCTTCACATCTACATCAATAACAACTAGATTGTTAACCTTGCCAGTTGGTAGCCCTATATTTGCATTAGGGTGGTTATTCCACCAATTGTTTATTGCTTGCCTTTCTGATGAGGCGTCTTTGAAGCCATGCTTTGTAAGAGGTCTTTTTTCATTTTGAACGCAAGGAAATATCTTTAGTTCATTGGATGTATATCCAATAGCAACGTCTTTTATGTGGCTCATTTACTTTCACCAGTATGGCTGAATGTATGGTTAATTAGGTAGTCATCAAGGTCGGACTTCCTATACTTAATGCTTCCACCAACTTTTAGATAGCTTATGTTTACACCAACTCCTGTGCTTCTAGAATTAGCTAATGTTTTTGGTGACAAATCAAGATATTCACCAGCTTCTTTTGGGTTGAATAAGTGCTTTAACTCTTCCATAGTGTTCTCCTTTTAGGATTATTATTAATTGTTAATAACAAACGTTTGTTTGCGATAACAGTCAGGACTAATCTTCCATAAAAAGAGTTGGAAAGTCTTTATTAAATTGATTTCTAACTAGTTAATTTTTAGTTAAATATCAATGAGTTATATTTATTTTTAGTAAGTGATTAGAAATCAAACATTTCCATGTTTATTTTGGAGTGTAATCAATCTTATTTCTGGTTATGTCTGGTAGTTTCGGAAGTATTTCAATAATGAAAGTTGTTAGACGTCTATTGCTATATCCATAAGTTAATTGACTGGCAATATCGTTGTTTTTTGATAGAGAGTTGATTGTGTATTTTTCTGTGACATCTGTTAGAAATGTATTTATTGCATCTGACAATTCTCGTTTGGTGATTTCAGCATTCGATTCTTCTTTATCTTTCAGTATTAATTCGTCAGTAGTTGCCCAAGATATAAAGTCTTTTGTAGCTATAAGATTATTCTCAAAATACGGGCATTTGCTTAGCTTTCTACCAGGGTGTGATGTAGTGACATGGTCTATGATATCTCTATCGTTATCTATAGTAACTATAGATAGTGGATTTAGCCCAGATACAATAAACAAGGCTTCAGTGTGCGTAATGGAGCTATCTGATAAGACTTCATTAACGCCATACCCAGCATTGGCAGCTTCACCTTCTAGTTCTTTTATTTTATTTGGTAGTAGGGCGGCTTTTAATTTTGACTCTGAATTTATATCGTACATCTTGCTGTATTGTTCGTATGTAGATGATTGAGACTTGCCTTTGGTGAGCTTATTTGAAAGCATTCCACCTAATTTCCATCCATCTTGTTGAAGCATTTCAGACCATTGAATATGACTTAGTTTATTATTTGGATGGGGCTTTGGAGTTAGATTTGTAAGTATGACATATTCGGCTTTATTAGTATCATCCAAACTGGTTGCAAGTTTATTTAGTAATTCTATAGTTTTACTAGTTTGTGTAATATCTATTAGTTCGTATCTTTGTTGCGACATGATTTAGACCTGTTGAGTGATATAGTTAGCAATCTTATTCATAGGTTCTCGCAGTCTTTCGATTGATGGCTTTACATAGTGTTTGATTGTTACATCATTATTAGTATGATTCATCAGTCGTTTAATAATATGGTGTTGAATATCCAAACTATCCGCAATGGTTGCAAAAGTTCTACGAAGGTCATGTTGAGTAAAGTACACACCGCTATTCTCTCTAACCTTTTTTATTTGCTTATATGGATTGACGATTGCCTTATCTGAATTGTTGCCAGAGAAAACAAACAACCCATTTGAAGCGTCTTGTCTAGATTTAAGGAGGTAGTACAGATAGTCGCTTAAAGGTAGCGTATGGTCTGAATGGTTCTTGGTATCCCGTACAGTGAACAGTCTATTATTAAAGTCAACATCTGACCATAGCAACCCTGCTGCCTCAGATTGTCTCAAGCCGCTAAATATAATAAAAATAAGGTAGTCGCTGACGGTGTCGGCTATATTAACTCTAATGTTATTATTCTTGTTACTTGGTAATGCTTTAACAGCAGCAAACCAGCTTGATAAATCGTTTGGCTGAATAATATTATCTCTACTTGCTTCCCTGTACCAAGATTTATTATGACTGATTCTCTGAACTGGGTTGTGAATGATGATAGGTTCACCTTCTGAGTCCTCATAAGCGCCCGTAGCATAGTTAAACAACGCTCTCAATAGGCGCATTGTCGCGTTAGCACGATAGATAGATTTCTTACCTATATGGGCGTGTTTTTTAGCAACCATATCTCTAGTGATTGATTTTAATTCTTTGGACTTCCACTCGGATAGAAAGCCGTTAAATAGAATATTGTAATCACTAACTGTCTTTGGTTTAAGCTGTGCATTTCTACCATGAATATAATCGTCCATAGTTTGACCAAGTGTTATAGACTTTATATTGCTATCTCTTTGTTCGTTGTTTGGATTAATTCCAACACTATAAGAATTTAATGTTTGTCTTGCACTCTTTCTAGCCTGTTCAATTGTCATGGCAGGGTAGCGACCTAAAGTATTTAATGCTAGCTTACCGTTAATCCTTTTTCTAACAATGAAAGATTTAATTCCTTTTGTGGTAACTCTTAAGCTTAATCCTTTGACTTGGTCATCGTGATACACAGGTCGTTTCCCTGGTTCAGCATTTGGAAGGTTGTTAAGTAGCTTTACTGTGAAATTGGGCATAGGTACATTTGGTTGTTTAACTAATAATAAATTCTGGGTACACACGGGGTACACAGATGGTAAGGAAAAACTGATATTATTTGTGTTTATCTAGGAATACATCATGGCATAATAACCTTGTGTAATAAGTATAACAGAGAGTCTTTAGGACGTGTTGTGATGATTGGTGACATTATAGAATCTATAACTTTTAATCCGCTGGTCGAGCGTTCAAATCGCT
>Ga0209361_1002221_pt1 | contig 10786 bp, 8 predicted proteins | sample SaaInlV_200m_DNA_3_FD_184657 | JGI IMG/M metagenome (GOLD analysis project Ga0209361, IMG submission 184657) | Marine microbial communities from expanding oxygen minimum zones in the Saanich Inlet - SI037_S4LV_200m_DNA (SPAdes) (version 2) | ecosystem: Environmental > Aquatic > Marine >... | reverse complement strand
AGGCAAGTAATGTAAATATCTTATTGCAGAGAGAGAATGGAAGAATACGGGTTGTTGTTGAAGATGATGGTCTGGGGTTTCATTATGACAAGACAAATAATTTAACAGATCAATTCAATGGTTTCGGTCTATTCAATATGAGTGAGAGGTTGGAGCAATTATGTGGTAATCTCACTGTTAAATCAAAACCTGGTCAGGGATCCACCGTTACACTGGAGATGCCAATTCCAAGTTTATTGTGAAATACAGGAACTTGAGGAGGTGTTGCAGAAAGTTATGATGTGGAGGTAAATATGAACTCAAATATCAAAAAGGACCAAAACAGGGAAGTTGAAAACAGGTGTCTCGAAATCAGTTGTCTTTGGGACTGGTGAGATGTGGTTTGGTTGGTAAGTATATGGATTTTGTTTTATAAAGTTTATTTAAGACCATTTTCCTTGAAACAGTCGATATATTTTTTATCGACTACATGAATGTGGTTAACTAACCACCGTTTCAGCAGGTAACCAAGTATTTCATTTGCGGTATGATAATCCTCTTTAATTACTCTATTACAATATGCAATCGTAGTTTTAGAAAAATCATCGTGTTCTCTTTTGTGGTCTTGAAATTCTGGATAATTAAACTTTTCCATATAAGCCTCTTCAGTCTTAAAATGCGCAAGAGCGTAATTAGTAATTTCCCTTAATACTGCCCTTAATTCATCTTGATTGTCACTGCGCCCCTTTGCAGAAATAGCCTTATTGATAAGACCAATGATTTGCTTATGCTCCGCATCAATCATCGACAAGCCCACGCTATAATTTTTGTCCCATTCAATCATCTATATATTATAATATTATGACATTTAAAGTCAATTATATAGGTGGTAATTTAATATCTCAGCTTTACCGCCTGATTACATTTGATAAGCAAATGGTGTTTAAGTGGAATGATAATAAAGCTAGACTTTTGTCAATAGTTATCAGATGAGTGGCAGGGGGTAGTGTGTCCAGAGGCAATGGTCAATCGACAATCAACAATTGTCAGTGGTCAATATTTTGTCTGTGAAAGTCCTTGTCCTAGGTGCTTTTTGTCCGGGGAGTGGCTAAATATGTTTTTCATAAATTGAGTTTGTTTTCATAAAGATGTAAATGTATGAACTATCTTGCTAAATATATTTGCTCTTAAATAAAACATTAACAACACCAGATATATCCGTCTATTTAATATAAACAGTCGCTGTCCCTATTTTCTTCCAATTCATACAAACAAAGAGCCAAATTATTAAATTGTTCTCAACGAACTGCTCGAACATAGACATAGTTGAAGATGAAGTCGCCACCGAAACAATAACCACTATTGAAAAAGACAGTCCAGGCGATGGAAGCGCTGATCGCATCCGCAGTCCAGATAAAGAGCTGGGTGCTATCGAATACCTGATCTATATACATACCGTTCTTCTTAGACGTCTCCATCAAGGACATTGCCTCCTCAAGAGTGGGTAAACGCCAGTCATTATGTCCGGCAAACTGATCACTATTTAATTTTGCCAAATAGGCTTCTGCCTGATCATAAGTCATATGATGATCAGAACCAGACTGCTGCCACGTGAGACCGCTTGCATGGTCGTAAACTACTTGACCATTATTTTTCTTTTCAAAATTGTTATCAAAACCACTGCCGGAGGGATTACAATATTCTTTGTTACTGTAGTATTCCTCGCAAAAGAAATTCTGCTCTATAAGCATAGATTTAACGGTCTCTTTATTGATAATTTTTTTTGAAGTGTACCGGAATTTTGTAATGGCGTTAGGATGTTCAGGCTGAATGATCTCTTCATCTCGATTTGTCGTATCGTCTGTTTGTGTAGACGGTGCATGAGCTTCTACGAGACTATCTTCAAATACACGCTGAAGTTCTTCATGGGTATCTGCAAATACTACGTCTACGTCTACTTTAGTTTTAAAGTTTTCTTTAAAGTCAGATTTCTGTTTATCACTTAAGCCCATTCCAATAAGTTGAAAGGAAACTTCGAATCTGTCCCTTAATCGTTTACTAATTACCCATGCAGGATTAGGATTACACAAATCTCCTCCACCCGTGATAACAATGATCGAATTTAGAACGTCATCACCACTAAAGAGCTCTGAATTATTGAAATCTCCAGTCGCTGCTACAATAGCCTCGACCAAGGTTGTCTTCCCCTTAATATCTTTTTCACTTAATATATTCATAACTGCAGTCTTGTTATTCACGCCAAACGGAACTACAAGCTTCGTATTATCGCTGCTCTCACAATTACCACCAAATTTGCGAAAAGACAGGTTATCACTGTTTGAAATTAAGATTAGATTTTTCTCTACAGCTTTGACAGCCGCCTCCCATTTTATACTTCCGTCAAATGATTCATTCATAGAAGCTGAGCTATCTAAAATAATTTCAATGTTTGTGAGAATTTTTTTAGGCTTAAATAGGGACGACTCAAATATCTGTATCACTCCATAAATTGCACCAACAAATGCACTAATCAACCCAATGATGACTATAGTATTTTTGTACCACTTTTTCTGTTCTATTTGCATCTCCGTATTAGCTTTTTCTGTCATAGCTACACCACCTCATTTTTAACGAGTAAATTTAAATATTTTACCCCGTGAAATCTTCTTTTTTATTCTTTTCACAGGGAGTCAAATTATTAAATCAATAGGCATCATGGCCCTGTCGTCCGCCTCGTACACACCACGCTGACTTGTGTATGCTGTCGTTGCGGCCGCGGCCTAGATTAAAGTTGCCGAAGTCTACCCCCCAATGGCTGTTGAAACTCGATGTGGTAGTCGACCAGTACCATTGCGTATTCACATTTGAAAATAGATGACCACTTGGGAGGGACGGGTTAACCTGCGTATCATCAACTATGCTGGTCAACTGGCTCAGTGTGGGTAGATACCACCCTCTACGACCTCCTACTTTCTTACTGAAACAATGATGTCTGGCCATGGTCCATGATCTACTCGTAGTATCAGGGGACTGCTCCCATACTAGACCCGTCTCGTGATCCAACACAGCGAAGCCATCTAAGACAAGCTCCCATCTTGCCTCGCCATCTAATTTCTTGCTCCAGGATACGATGGCAGGGTTAACTTCCGGTCTTTCGGCGGGCTCGGGCCGATCATGCTCCACCTCTGTCGGTGGTTGTGTTGTGATCCTCTCTGATGTGACTTTGGATGTGATGTTTACTCCCCCTCCGTCATAAGCGTCTGGGTTTGAAAATGCACCTCCTTCAGTAGTGCTAATTTTTGGCATTGTGCTGGCGGTGAACCCTGCTGCCGATAAAGATTTTAATGCGGATGATAGGCCAAATACTAATACAAGCATTCCTGCTATAATTATAAATCTTCCTTTTTTCTCTCTCATTTCTCTTCTCCTTAAATTAAAAAATATTAAAAAAAATAATTTAAGAAAAAAACAATAGACAGTAGTTTTTCCCTTTGTGTTCTTCGTGGCTTTGTATGACTATTTTTCTGAATGCTGTATTTGGCAAGATAGTTCATTTATTTACTTCCCTGTAAAAACAAACTTACTTATGAAGTGTATATCCATCATCTGATGGTGTCTTTCTGTGTGGTATGAATCTAATGTGAGGTTTATAATACTCAAGTAACCATCAAAATCAATTGTTAATATGATAAACAATCCCGACTGGAAGAAGCCCAAAATCAAACCATACCTTCATCAAATTTCACTAGATTGCATTAAGAAGCTTGTTGAATGTGTAGAACCGTTTAACAAAGACAAGATAAACGCTGATACTATGTTTAAAATACAGAGACGAATACTTACTGATGAAATAGGCGATGCGGAGTTTCTTCAATTTGCTATTTTACACTTCAGTGAAATGATAGGGTATATTGCAAAAGACAATTCTAACATCAGGATACATAAGGATATTGCTGGTGAGATGTGGTTTGTGGTAGGGGGTAGTGTGTCCAGAGGCAATGGCCAATCAACAATAGTAAATCGTCAGTGGTCAATATTTTGTCTGTGAAAGTATGTGACTAAATATCTTTTGTTTTGTTTTTTAAACTTCTTAATCTGTTTTTATATGCGTTTATCTGTGTCCCATTATCTTTCCTTTGCGTTCTCTGTGGTGAACCTTTTTCCCCTTGCTTTTACTGTTTACTAAAGTATTATACCGCTAGTAACTTACGACCTGCCAAATTGATATACCATCAGATGATGGATATGCTTTTCATAAATTAGATTTGTTTTTACAAAGATGTAAATGCATGAACGTTCTTGCTAAATATATTTGCTCCTAAGAAAGCACTAACAACGCCAGATATATCTGTCTATTAAATATAAACGGTCTCTGTCCCTATTTTTATAGTGGTCGGCAAGTTAGCTCAAACGTTAGGTATTCAAAAATAAGGGATTTCATATGGCTACAACCTATTATTGTCAGCTTGCCAATTCAAAGGGGTTAAATAGGGTAATTTTTTTTGAGGGTCTTGACTTTCCGATAATCATTTGCCCTACAATTCATGGCGAGCCATTACTTACAACCCAAGCTTTCTACTATTTAGATCAGCTTGAATCGGTAATAAAAATCAGATTTGAAAAAAGATGCGATCTTCCTGAGCATAAAACTGAGATAGAATTAGAGAGAAAATTTGAGTACATCTCTGACAATTACCTGTTCTTGTATAGCAAAAAATACCCAAACGAAAAACTATCCTCAAAAATAACAGAATACAAATTTTGGAGAGATGTTGGGCATACATATCTTGGCTATGACATGAACAACACTCATGCATTGGCCTTGGATGCTGCGAACGATGAAACAATAGTCGATATTAAAGATGATAAACATCCAGACAAAAATTACTGGCATGATTGGTGTTTAGTTTCAAACTACACGAATGAAATTTTTGAAAAATATGTAACTTCAATGAAGTCCGTTATAGATAAAATGGTTAAGGTAGAAACTAACACTCACGATGAACTTGGCACAGGTAAACGCCTACTTCCACTATTGAGGTGTCGGTCTAGGATACTTGACTATTATCAGGCAAATATGTTTGGGGTTATAGATGCTGACCATATAGACACTTCTAAACAAAATATTGTAGTCTCTAGGGGATTCGCATCTGATAATAATTTTGAGATCCCCTTAGAGGTTTTTCACGCTAAAAAAAAATATGATGCCGATTTGCTTTCATACTACTTTGCAGGAGTTAGAGAGCATTTACCGATCTCAAAGTTTCGATGCTTTTATAATGTACTAGAGTATTTTTTTGAAGATGCTCCCCAAGCTCTTGGTGAAAGGGCAAGGAATGAGCGTAAGCAAATATCATGTGTTGTGCGCTGGATCTCCGACAGTGACAGTATTCGAGAATTTATAAATGGTTTAGGACAGGATTTTGTGAATCGCATTGAACAAGACTTAGTTTCTTTGAATGGTGTGAAAATTGGTGCAATTAGAATCGTTTCTTCTGATTTGGAAGAAAAAGTTGCTGGGTGGTTATATGAAATAAGATGTGCTTGCGTCCATTCAAAAAAGACTAGAAACGGTGAAGTAAGTATGCGTTTTGTGCCATACTCCCAAGATGAGGACCTTGTTGAATTGTCAATTTCTTTGGTTCAGTATTTAGCAATCTTATGCATTGAAAAAGATGGCCAAGTGCTTACCTAACCAGTCAATTCACTTGACCCGCAACTCGTGTCAGATTTTTGTAGTTATTCATCTACCCTGCATCCTGCCAGTTTTAACGGTAGCTGCAAGGCGGGCAAGTGATCTCAATCGTTAAATGCTTGTCGTTAAGTCATTTTAAAATATTGCAAATAAATGAAGGATCTAAAATTAGAAATATCAAATTGCCTCAACTTTGGTGTACCAAGTGAAAAACTTATACACTTAGTAGCTAAATCTGCGAGATGTGCTGATCAAGAAGAATATCTAGCGATACTAGAACTTGTACATGATGAGGACCTTGCTAGTTTGGTTATGGTAGCTTTGCCTGGATGGGGGAAAGTAGGAATAGATCAGCTGATCAAATTTTCTTTTGATAACAACATAAAGTTGAAAAGTCGAACGCGTGCATTGGAGGCTGCGATGTGTATTTCAAGAGGAGTAATACCCAGCTCCGGGGACATATTATGGCTTAGTAAATTTTGGGACAAATGTAAAAAATATGATCTCCCTTCCAACCTTTCAGATTATTGTCTCTTTAGTTTAAGAGACAGGCTATTTAGAGCTTTTTCTGACGATTATGAGAAATCATCGTTTTTGCTAGTACTTGGTGCAAAGTCAATGATGTATCATGCTCAGCCTGAAGAAAATAGGAAAGGAATAAATTTTCTACTGTCCCTAGTGTTAGATAATCAACTTATTCTAAATTCTAATATTATCAATAAATTAGAATCGGTTATTAACAGTAATCCCAAAAAAGAGGAAGAAATACAAAAACTGCTAACCGAGCACCCAATTTTACTCGACCCGTTTGTAAATGAGCTTTTTTCAAAGCAACAACTTGGCAGTGATTTTATTACTGATTATGTCGTAAAACGAACAAACAACCAATATGTGGTGGTTGAAATTGAAAACTCTACCGATAAGCTATTTAACAAAAATGGAAGCTTTTCTTCTAATCTTATGGAAGCTATTTCTCAAGTTCGGGATTTTCAGGCGTGGATATCTGACAATCTTGCTTATGCTCAAAAAAAACTTCCAGCAATAAAATATCCGGATGGACTTGTGGTAATTGGAAGAAGTTCCAGTCTCAATGATATGGAAAGGAAAAGGCTTACTGAAGAAAATCATAGTAGAAGAGGACATATAAAAATAATCACTTATGATGAACTTATAGAGACTGCAAAAAGTGTCCATAGGAATTTGGTGCAGAAACCGCTCGTGAAAACGAGTAAGGAAACTAAAAGCATCTAACCAATCGTTGCACGTATGCTGCGGCATAAGGTAAGGCCGTCCATCTCAGGTATCAAACGGTCTGTTGCGACAAGGCGAACATCGCTATTGCGGAGTGTCTCAAGTGCCTCCTTGCCGTTGTGAGCAGTAAGTACTTCCAGTCCATGCTCCTCAGACGTTTCTGCAAGAGATAAATGATATCAGGTTCATCATCTACAATAAGTACCTTCATAATTTTTCCCCGATAATGCAATTCATTGACAGAATATAAGATATGCTAACAACACGCTGTGAATATATAAATTCTTTTGCCACGAAGCTACGAAGGCACAAAGTGTAAAAGATATTATCTTCTCTTTGCGTTCTTTGCGCCTTTGCGAGAGGACTGTCTTTTTGTTTTCAATCTACATTCGTAAATCCCAAATCGTAAATCTTTCTTCTTGATTTTACTATTTACTAAAGTATTATACCGCTTGTTGTTAGTTGCTCTTCAATCTTAGATCAACAATAGTAATTCACAATTATTAATTGTTTTTGACTTACCAAATTAACATACCATCAGAACATGAATATACTTTTCATAAATTGAGCTTTTAAGATAAAGACTCTGGAAATAGGGACAGCGACTATTTTCTTGGCTTTAACCTCAGTGCTAATTCGTGTCTACAGTCAGACAATTAGTCTTATTACCATCGCAACAACACAGATTGCAAGCACCACTCTTATCCAGCGTTCACCTTTTTTAACAGCCCACCATCATGTTCATCAGTATTACTATTAAAAGAACTGATCCCTTTTGCCTTGAACAAGGGATTCCATCTTGCCCAGAGTTGCTTCTCTTATTTTATGATCCGGAATTCTGCTGACCTCAGATAATATGTGAGGCTTAATTCTTTGCGCCAGTTCAGGGTTATAATCCAGTAGATACTCTTCAAAGGTAAGGATTGCGTTTGGCTGGCAGTAGTTCTTAATATCTCCGGGCTTGGCTAGATCCATGAAATCTTCTCCCGTTCTGCCCGTACGATAACAGGAGGTACAGAAGCTTGGAATAAAACCACTCGTGGCCAGGTCCGATACAACTTCTGAGAGTGAGCGGTTGTCTGAGACGGTGAATTGTGCATTCGATTTATCTTTACTGCTGTAACTACCCGGCATTGTTCTGGAACCTGCCGAAACCTGTGATACGCCAAGGTGACATAGTTCCTTCCTCAGTTCTGCGTTTTCTCTTGTTGAGAGAATTATACCGGTATATGGGACAGAGAGTCGAAGTACAGCAATTATCTTTTTAAGTTCATTGTCTGAAACTGCAGATGGGGGGTGAGAGGCAATTTCTGAGCCTTGTGCGGGTTCGAGCCTTGGGACCGAGATAGTATGCGGGCCTACTCCAAATACTTCCTCAAGATGTATTGCATGAAACAGTATTGCCAGTACTTCATATTTGTAGTCATGCAAACCAAACAGTGCGCCTATGCCTACGTCATCTATACCGGCACTTTGTGCATTGTCGCATGCGTAGAGTCTTTTCAAATAGTCAGATTTTGGACCGGATGTATGCTGTTGTTTATATGTGTCTATGTGGTATGTCTCCTGAAATGACTGGTAGGTTCCTATACCCGTACTTTTGAGCTTCTTGAAATCACTTTTCCTCATCGGAGCGACATTGACATTTATCCTCCTTATAGCACCGTTCCCTTCCTTTGTTTCATAGACTGTCTTTATCGCATCCTGCAGATAATCTATACTGACTTCCGGGTCCTCAGCAGAGACAAGAAGCAGCCGCTTGTGTCCCTGCGAAATAAGGGCTTTCGTTTCATCACGTATCTCCTGCATCTCTAAGAGACGTTTTCCAGAACTCGTGTTTTCATGACTGAAACCACAGTAACTACAGCTGTTGATACACCTGTTTGACAGATAGAGCGGTGCAAACAGCACAAGACGTTTTCCGTAAATCTCCTCCTTTATTTGCATGGCAGTGGTATATAGCCTGTCCAACAGTGCATCGTCTTCACAATTGAGGAGTATGGTTGCTTCTTCCGGTGAGAGGCCTTTCAGATTCAGAGCCTTTTTGAGTATGGATTCGGCATGATGACTGTGACCTCGCTGTGAGTCATCCAGAATAGCAGATATTTTCTCTTCGTTAATGAAGTTCTTCATATGCCTAAATCCGTAGGCGCTCTGCCTATACTTTTAAGTAGTTTAAGGGCATCTTCTATCTGCTCCTCTGCTGTTGCATTGACAGAGGCTCTGTCAGGATAGATATCGTATGGAAAAAATAGGGACAGCGACTACTTTCTTGCCTTTAACCTCAGCATTTATCCGTGTCCAATATCATGCGTTGTTCCAAGGAATCAGACAATAAGCTTTATCACCATCGCTACAACACAGATTGCAAGTACCACTCTTATCCAGCGTTCACCATCTTTACTAACATAGATTACACTACCTAAAAGCACTTTTATTTATTCCCGGCACGGTGACCAGAATCATTATTAAAAAAACTGATCCCTTTTGCCCTGAATAAGGGACTCCATCTTGCCCAGAGTTGCTTCTCTTATCTTGTGATCCGGGATTCTGCTGACCTCTGATAAAATTTGAGGCTTAATACTTTGCGCCAGTTCAGGATTGTAATCCAGTAGATACTCCTCAAAAGTGAGGATTGCATTTGGCTGGCAGTAGTTCTTAATATCTCCGGGTTTGGCTAGATCCATGAAATCTTCTCCCGTCCTGCCCGTACGGTAACAGGAGGTACAGAAGCTTGGAATAAAACCACTCGCGGCCAGGTCCGATACAACTTCTGAGAGTGAACGGTTGTCTGAAACGGTGAATTGTGCATTCGATTTATCTTTACTGCTGTAACTACCCGGCATTGTTCTGGAGCCTGCCGAAACCTGTGATACGCCAAGGTGACATAGCTCCTTCCTCAGTTCTGCGTTTTCTCTTGTTGAGAGAATTATACCGGTATATGGGACAGCGAGTCGAAGTACAGCGATTATCTTTTTAAGTTCTTTGTCTGAAACTGCAGATGGGGGGTGAGAGGCAATTTCAGAGCCTTGTGCGGGTTCGAGCCTTGGGACCGAGATAGTATGCGGGCCTACTCCAAATACCTCCTCAAGATGTATTGCATGAAACAGTATTGCCAGTACTTCATATTTGTAGTCATGCAGACCAAACAGTGCGCCTATGCCTACGTCATCTATACCGGCACTTTGTGCATTGTCGCATGCGTAGAGTCTTTTCAAATAGTCAGATTTTGGACCGGATGTATGCAGTTGTTTATATGTGTCTGTGTGGTATGTTTCCTGAAATGACTGGTATGTCCCTATACCCGTACTTTTGAGCTTCTTGAAATCACTTTCTTCCATCGGAGCGACATTGACATTTATCCTCCTTATCGCACCGTTCCCCTCCTTTGTTTCATAGACTGTCTTTATCGCATCCTGCAGATAATCTATACTGACTTCCGGGTCCTCAGCAGAGACAAGAAGCAGCCGCTTGTGTCCCTGTGAAATAAGGGCTTTAGTTTCATCACTTATCTCCTGCATCTCCAGGAGACGTTTTCCAGAACTCGTGTTTCTATTACTGAAACCACAGTAGCTACAGCTGTTGATACACCTGTTTGATAGATAGAGCGGTGCAAACAGCACAAGACGTTTTCCGTAAATCTCCTCCTTTATCTGCCTGGCAGTGGTATATAACCTGTCCAACAGTGCATCGTCTTCACAATTGAGGAGTATGGCTGCTTCTTCCGGTGAGAGGCCTTTCAGATTCAGTGCCTTTCTGAGTATGGATTCGGCATGATGACTGTGACCTCGCTGTGAGTCATCCAGAATAGCAGATATTTTCTCTTCGTTAATGAAGTTCTTCATATGCCTAAATCCGTAG
>Ga0209361_1002217_pt1 | contig 10798 bp, 12 predicted proteins | sample SaaInlV_200m_DNA_3_FD_184657 | JGI IMG/M metagenome (GOLD analysis project Ga0209361, IMG submission 184657) | Marine microbial communities from expanding oxygen minimum zones in the Saanich Inlet - SI037_S4LV_200m_DNA (SPAdes) (version 2) | ecosystem: Environmental > Aquatic > Marine >... | reverse complement strand
CTCTAGTTGCTTGACCCTGCTCCGCATCTGGTCATAAGGGTTGAACGCGTTCTGCGCGCCCCTCATGGCGGCTGGCTCGTGACCGGTGTAGCTCTGGGGAGAATCGTTGTCAGGTCCACCCGGGCAAAACGCGCATCGACCATGGGGACATTCAAGGGGCTCGGTCATAACGGCGACAACGTTCACGCCGCTGAGAGCCCTCGTTGCCTTCCTTCTCAGAATTGGGACTAATTTTATCCTTTCTTCAGGAGTTAGAAGCGCTAATAGCTCCGAGTTTGATGGGACGTAGCCAAGGCGGTATTTTTTGGTAACTTTGAACTTTGCCTGCTCGACGTTCCGACGGGTAGGACTGTCAGTTGATAGCAATATCTCTATAATTTCTCGGAGATGGTTCTGCAAAGCAGTTCAATGAAGAATTGGTTGATTAAAAAAGGTTAGCGTCTTCTTTTACGCGGACGATTACCCCACCTGTCCAAAGGGACGTTAGCAATCCTCTTGGAGTAGTTGGACCGCATCCTCTTCCTTGGGGAAAGACCTGTCCTCTCCATGGCATCGACCTTTGGTGTCTGCGCCCTAACTTTTCCAGCCTTCGTTAATGAGCCGTGTGTAGGCATATTATATCACTCCGTGTTTACTTGATGGGTTGCTTTAAGTCTTGTGGAGTGAAAAAGGGTAGCGTACGCAACCCCCGTGGTGGAACAGGAGATCTACGCGTGATCTTTACTCACTTTCAATAACCCATACACCTGGCAGAATGTACGATTTTTTTAGTTTCTCACGGTTAACCGACACAATACTCATTGGATTCGTGGAAATCATGTCCATAGCGGGCTCATAGTCAACTCCCAGGAGGCTCAGGAGGGATGCAAGCCCGTGCGGGTCGCGCAGGCCGTACTTGTCCTCGGCACCGCTGGAGGCTACGACGGGCAGGCCGTGCTTGATGGCTATGTCCAAGCTCTTCTTGATGGCGACGATTCGCTCGGCCAGCAGGTGTCTGTCGTCCACCAGTAGGTCTCTGATGCTGACCTCGAATCCCACCCCTGTGTCACGCATCATCCTCGCCTGTCTCCTGTCCAGATAGAGGCGTTTCTTTGTTTCACGGTCCACCGGGAACCTAATCATGTCCACCCTGTGGTCGCGGGCCGCTTGTCGGGCAACTGATTTGCTGTCGCAGTGGACCACTATAACCTCTGTTCGTTTCCTGAGCTTTTTGAGCTGCTTGCCCAGCTCGTTCTGGTTTCTGGGGTAGAGGTCAGTCCGGCTTATCACGTTGATGAGATTGGAGTCAGTCTTTTCGGTGCCGACCGCGGAGTATCCCAGCGCCTTTACTTCCCGGAGCATTGAATCTAAAGTAGTCTTATCTTTGGGCTTGAGGCCAATGTCTACGAACTCATGCATCCTGTGTCAGCTCTTGGATGTGGTCTTGCATTCGCTTGACGGGGTCGGCCTTGTGGAGCACCAGCAATCGGGCCTTGATCCGGATGGAGTCACGGTTACCCAGCCTTGTAACACCGAGGGCGGCCTTCTGCTTGTCCAGCCTCATGTACATGTTCTTGTTCTCGTCGATCCTGGCGCTAAGAGTCTCCAGTACCTGTTGGAGGTCGAGGCTGTTGAGACCGCGGAGCATGTTGTTGAATGTCTCGGTGGCGGGTCGTCTGTTCTTCAGGGTCCATTTTAGCATGGAGAGGGAGTCGCCGAAGACGCCCTCTAGCTTGACCGCCTCATACGGTGGCACCTCAATGCCCTCTGGGAACAGATTGGATACCGCTTTCTCTACCCTCTCGGTGTCCTCTGTTGCGTGGACCAAGGCGTTGATCTCCAGGTGCTGGACAGGTCTCTGTTTTGCCATCTTATTTTCTCCCATGTAACTTGGGCTCTGTTGCGGTCACAACCAATGATTTTGTTCTCTCTTATTTAGGGGGCGCGGTTTTTGAGTAACGTTTTTGTATCCAGCGCTTCCCCATTCCTGTGGTTGCGGTCGTAGCTCAGTGGATAGAGCACGGGTCTTCGGAACCTGTGGTCGGGGGTTCGAATCCTCCCGACCGCGCCATTTCTCGGGTATCAGTGGGCCGTAAATTCTGAAAGATTTTTTTCATGGGACCTGATATGTGACCGTGGTACCTACATGTTGATATTATGGGAATTTGTTTCTTACGGGTGGGATAGAGTGACATTTTTTTCCCAGTTGTAATGGAATATGTCTCTGCCCTATTCGACCGCATCCAGGTCGTGGGATGTGTAACTCTTGTAATCAAACTCGGAATCAGTCTTGAAGGCAACGGCACACCCGGCATCAAAGACACAGAGGTATACTCCATCGATCACACCTTTCCTCACCTCCACGAGCGAGGTTTCTATGTCATGAACCCTCAGACTAAGAGATTGAAGGCCAAACAATCTGAAACTCCCTTGGAGTTCAACACTCTAATCTTGATTCCCTTTTCCCACAAATCTTCTTGTTTTTTTTGTCAATTGGGAGTTTTTGGCAGTACATGGTTTTTTACAGGGTTGGACCGAATATCTTTCATGATTCCCGAGTCCATTGGCACCCGACCCGTCTGGGCGGAGGTTAGCCTCGACAGTTTGGCCTACAATATGGAGGAGACCAGGAAAATAATCCCGTCGTCAACCATGCTCATGGCCGCGGTGAAGGCTAACGGGTACGGACACGGCGCTGAGATGTGCGCCAAGACGTTCCTTGAGAGTGGGGCGGACAGGCTGGCGGTTGCTATGCCGGACGAGGGTTTCCAGCTCAGGGCAATGGGCATCGAGGCGCCCATCCTCTGCCTTGGTTACACGCCCGATTATCTCTACGAGCGGGCAATCAACAAGGACATCTCAGTGACAATCTACCACGAGTCACAGGTTCAGGGGCTGGCGGAGGCCGCTAGGGCAACAGGCAATGAGGCCATCTTCCACGCCAAGATTGACACAGGTATGGGTCGACTTGGCTTCCAGTCATCAAAGGAATCGGTTGAAGTCATCGTCAGAGCAGCCCAGACTGAGGGGCTGTTCCTTGAGGGGGTCTTTACCCATTTCGCGGTCTCAGACGAGGCCGACAAGGGGTACTCACACGACCAGTTCAAAAAGTACATGGAGGTTGTGGAGGCAGTGGAGGAGCACGTTGAAATCCCCATCAAACATGTCAACAACAGCGCGGGCATCATCGACCTTCCCGAGTACAGTCTGGACATGGCTAGGCCGGGTATCATCCTCTATGGGTACTATCCCTCGGTCCACGTTGACACGAGCAGAATAGAGCTTAGACAGGCCATGACCCTGAACGCCAGGATAAGCCACTTGAAACATGTCCCGGCGGGGACGGGGCTGAGCTACGGGCTCACCTACAAGACGGAGAGGGATAGCATCATCGCCACCATCCCGGCGGGTTACGCCGATGGATACAAGCGTTCGTTGACTAACAAGGGGTACGTTGGTATAGGAAATTCAAGAGCGTCCATCGTGGGGAGGGTTTGTATGGACCAGTTCATGGTCGATGTCACCGAAATTCCTGAAGCTGGGATAGGCGACGAGGTCTCGTTAATGGGATTACCGGGAGGTGTCGCGCCTGACGGCGAGGAGATGGCCAGGTTGATGGATACAATCACCCACGAGGTGACATGTCAGATATCACGAAGGGTCCCAAGGGTCTACACTAGAAAGGGTGAGATTGTGGCGGTCAAGAACTATCTTGAATGACGCGATCGCCTCTTGCGGTCCCGCCTGTTACGCCTCTTGTCGTACTGCCTCTTTGGCCTCTCGCCCTTGAAGACTGGTTTACCCTCAGGGTTCCCAACCGGGTAGCCCTCGATGAGCCTGATTGACGCGTAGGGGGCCCCCACTGGCCCAAATACGTCGAATATCTTTCCCACGGGTCTTCCTTCCTTGTCCGCGATGTCCATCCCTATCCGAGTCTCTAATTCCAGTTTGATGATTAGGTTTCCGTTGCCCTTAGAGACATGCATACCCCTACCTATGACTGTTTTTTCCATATTATCCCCTCAATGCCTTCGCTATCTTGCTGATGACCTCTGATTTTGAGCCCTTTTTATCGACGAGGACAACGCCGCTACGCTTCCAAGGATGCCTACTGTACCGTTTATCGGGCTGTATGATTGGGTTCAAACCCATTTTCTGCGATACCTTCTCAAGATCCTCAAGCTTAGGATCACGGATAGCAATGTCACGGGGGACACGCCTTCCCTCGCCCCTGCTGAACCGGATATCAAAGTAAGCCGGCCAGATCCTGATTTTTCCTTTTCCCCTCATTGGTACCACAACTAGAAATGTGTGCCGTTGATACGGCTAAAAATCTTTACTCCTCTACGACTATTGCGCTGAGGGAGCCTTCCTGACCAGGGCGGGAAACGATTTTAGCGAGGCCGTTCTCGGTCCTAACAACAGTCCCCTTGGTGATAACGCCACGCCTGTTATAGTCAGCCTTGGCTGGATTGCTCACAACGTCGAGGATCTCAAGACGTTCAGTCTTACCAGTCTCGGGGTTCGAGACGTTAACATGGTCTGCCTTGACTAGCTTGACTTTGATTGTGCTGGAGATTCCGGCAACTATTTTCCGCTGAACCTCACCCTGCAGTGTCTCCACTGGCTGGGAGCCGTGCTCGTAGATGCGCTTTGATCTGTACGCTCTCTTCTTGCCGCCTGTTTTTTTCTTCTTCGTAAGCCTATCATGCCATGCCAAAGTGTTATTCCTCGTTCCTGCCTTTAGACCAAGAGGGCATATAAAAACTATTTCCCAATGAGATAAAATGGAGCAAAATACCTTAACCTCCACTCCTTAACCCATTTACCGATTTTTGACGCAAAATGTAATGGGTTTGTAGTTCTATGTTGTTCACTGTACAGAAAGTCAAAACCCTATACGTCGTGACCATCGACCAGAATCAGAATATCGAGCTAGCGGCGCGCATAATGATCAGATACAACATCAGCAGCGTTATCGTGATCGAGGGCAACGATATTGTGGACATACTCATCGAGCGCACGCTACGTGATGACTGAATTATCTCTAGGCCATTCAAGATAAGCTAGGCCGCGGAGTACATCGACTCAAGATGTGGATAAAAACCAGTTTCTTCAACAACATATATCATCCATGACAATAGGCTGTACAATAGAAACGCCATGACCGATGAATTCGTCAAGCTCAGCCATGGGGCAGGTGGCTCCACAGAGGACACGCTGATACATGAGTTATTCCTTAAACTTTTTGAAAAGAGGCAAACAAGGGACGGTATCGCGCTTGACGCCCTTGATGATGGTGCGTCCATTAGGATAGGCGAGTACGAGGTCATCCTGTCCATGGACGGCCACACCGTTGACCCCATATTTTTCCCCGGCGGTGACCTGGGCAAACTTGCGGTATGCGGTGCGGTGAACGATACAGCGGTTATGGGAGCAGAACCAGTGGCCATACTCGACAGCATCATAGTAGAGGAGGGCTTCCTGATGGACGACTTGAGGAGGATAGTATCATCAATGAACGAGGCCGCCATGGAGGCGGGTGTCGCCATCATAGGGGGAGACTTTAAGGTGATGCCCAAGGGCAGCTTGGACGGGATGGTCATCAGTACCACCGGCGTGGGGATGCTCAGGGGAAAGAGAGTTCTTGACAGCCAGGCGAGGCCGGGTGACACGGTAATAGTCACGGGGACGGTGGGGGACCACGGCATCTCATTGATGTCAAAGAGGGAGGGACTCAGCTTCGAGACCCAGCTACTCTCAGATTGCGCGCCTATCCACGAGACAGTCAAGGCGGCGATGGACGCCGGCGATGTAAGAGCTATGAAAGACTGCACTAGGGGTGGGCTGGCGATGGCGCTGAACGAGGTCGCAGAGAAATCAGGCGTGAGCATCTGGCTTGAATCTGGTACGGTCCCCATAAAGGCCAGCGTCAGGGCAGCATCAGACATGTTGGGGCTTGACCCCCTGGAAGTCACATGTGAAGGTGTCGCCATCATGGTTGTTGAACCCGGTAAGGCATTGGAGATACTTGCCGCCGTTAGAGCTACACGGTACGGAAAAGCAGCTGAGATAATAGGGGAGGTCAGGGAGGACCGGAAAGGTATGGTGCTACTTCGAACTGTTGTCGGAGGGACCAGGATACTGAGAAAGCCCATGGGTGAGCCGATCCCCAGAGTCTGCTAGGTCTCCCTCGTCTATGCTGTCAAGGTCATCAAGACCCTCGATACTTCCGCCGAACAGGTTCCCGATGTCCCCGTTCTCCAGTTTGGTAATCTTAAGTTCTCTGAATATCTGCTTTAGCTGTATCTTGCTCCTCTCCGGATGATGGCTGAAACCGAAATAGTCCCCGTAGAACGAGGTTGTCGTGATCATATAGCTCCGGTCCTCGGTTCGCTCCCGGTTGATCAATCCCATTGCCTCCATCTGCCTCAGGTGGCCATAGATGTGGTTGCCGCGTGCCTCTACTACTAGTTTCTGAAGCACTGGCTGATGGAAGGCTATGTAACTCAAGGTCTTCAACGGCCCCAGTTTCAGTAGGGGCTTCTTGTTAAACTGCTGCACCATCGCCTCGTATGTCGGTTTGAGTCTCATCTCGACCCTACCGTCTTCGAGTATGGCCACTTCTAGGGCACAGTCCCTTAGTCTGTATTTGTGATGCAGAAGGTGGACGACCTTTGCGGCTACCCTGTCCGATTTTGTGCCCAGGACTGGGCATATCTCGCCCAGTTCAAGGGGCCGTCCAGCCGAGTACAGCGCGGCCTCAAGACCCCTGACGCGTCTAGACATGAGGGGGGAAAGCTCAGTCAAGGTGTTCGCTTTCCTCCTTCAAAGTGATAAATATCTCGAATGATTCCTCGTCCTGATCCAGCGCTATTTTCATCCTCTGCGCCAGGAAAAGGAGCATCATAAAAATTCTGACCATCTCAAGCCAGTCCTGGCCGTAGATCAGCTCATTGAGCCTGACCTCGCCCTTGCTCTCGAACCTCCACTGGATCTCCTCGAAGAGGTTGTCGGCCCTGCTCTCAATCTCCAGGAGGTATTGCTCTGCGTCTAGGAAATCAGGGATAGGCATGGGTAGTATGGGCAGGTTTGGCCTCCTCGTAACGGATCGCTCCATGAGTGCCCTCTCAAGGGCCTCGATGAGGTCGTTGACCGTGGTGGTCGTGTGCTCGAACCGGAAAGGAAGGGGAAGGGCGGGAGGGAGGTACACATCGGTCCTTTCCTCTTGCGGCTGAGGCAGTTCCTCCATCTTGAGGAGGAGCTCGGCTTTTTTCATGTAGATATGGACGCTGGATTGTATAGCTGTTCCAGCGAGTCTGAAATCTATTCCTGCCTTGTCCATCTCCTCAAGGAGCGTGGTGAGTAGCAGGACCAGGTCAACATTCCAGGGCGATACCTTCTCAAGCTTGCTCTCTCTGAACAGGACATCCCATGGCTGCCTTAGATAGTAGGGCTTCTGCTTCGTCCGACTCAAGCCGCTATCTTCTCCTTCATCGGTAGTACCAGAACCTTGCTCTTGCCGTGCTGCGCGAACACACCGTAGATGCGGTCGGCGTTGTGGACCATGACATCCTTGAGGCTAATCATGAGGAACTGGCTGTCTGCTGCGTTCTCCTTGAGCACTTCGGCCAGCCTGCTAGTGTTCAGGTCGTCAAGGTGGGCATCTATCTCGTCGAAGAGGTAGAATGGTGCCTTGAGGAACCTCTGGATCGCCAGTAGGTACGCTATCGCCGCGACGCTGCGCTCCCCTCCTGATGCCCCTGTGGCAAGCCTCATGGGCTTGCCGGCGAACTGGACGTAGAGGTCAACGCCTCCCGAGAATGGATCCTCGGGTATCTGGAGCTCAAGTCGGCCGTCTCCACCTCCTGTGAGTTTGCTAAATATTGCACTAAAGTTCTCGCATATGATGTTGTACGAAGACATAAAGTGCTCAAGCTTCTCCTTCTCGATCTCAGTTATGAAGGACAGGATGCTCTGCTTCTCCTCCTCCATGCCATTTATGCGGGTGCTCCTCTGTTTGTACTCTCTCATGGTTATGGGGTAGTGATTGATGGCCAGCTGGTTGATGGCTCCTAGGCCCCGCTTTTCCCGTTTGATGCTCCCGAGCCTACGCTCAACCTGATCCAGCACCACGTTGTCAACCGAGACCTTGTCGCTGAAACCAAGTCTGCCCAGCTCACCTAGCCTCTGCTCAACCTGGAGTCTAATTCGCTCCTTGTCAAGGGAGAGTGAGCTGGTTCTCCTGTCCAGATCGCTGCTGCGTCTGGATAACTGGTCTAGCCTCGTGTCGTACTGTCTCACTGACCTCTGGTGCTGCTCGAATACCTTGCTGGTGGCCTCGACCTTTGATGTGACATCACCTAGGAGCTTGTCAAGCTCGGCGACATCGTTCCCGATCTCATCAATCTGCAGTATGAGTGCCGCGTTCTCCTCGTCCAGCTCAACGTGCTCCTGCCTCGCGGATATTACAGCCTCTTCAGCCTCTGATATCTGGAGGCTCAGTATCCTGTCCACGAAGCTGGTCTGGATAGTCCTGTCGTTGGATAGCTCGCTGATATGTTTCTCAAGGAGATTGATCTCATGGTTCAGACGATCCCTCTCGATCTCCAGCCCCGCGACATCGCTGAGCCTGACCTCTTTCATTGAGGCGATCTCTGATTTCGTTTCCTCGATCTGCTCAAGTGTCTTTGCCTTGCGCTCCCCAAGGATGATCCTGATGCGTTCCTCGTTATCCTTGTCGTTTTTTGTCTTCTCGACACTCTCAAGGAGGGTCTGGAGACTCCGGTCCAGCCTGATTATACTCTCGTTAGTGGACTCCACGTCCGCTTCGATTCGGCGAACACGCTCCTGACTGTCCTCCATGTAATCCGTGAACTTGCGGAGGTCAAAGCCACTAGTTCTCAGCTCCTTCATCCTGTCTTTGAGCTTCCCCCGGAGGTCCTTGATGGTGCCCGCTAGGTTTGTGATTGATTCTGCGCTCGGTATGAGTTTAGCAAGGTCCGGTGGACGGCGGTAGTAGCCGCCCAATATTGCACCCGTAGCCTCAAAGACGTCCCCTGACTTAGTAACCGCCCTGTACCCCTGGGCGATAACCAGCTCGGCCGCCGCTGGATCCTCCACCAAGTAGGTATCACCCCATAGCAGGTGTACTGCTCCGGCGTACATTTCGTCGTACCTGATGATATCGGGAATGGCTCCTACCACGCCCTTAATCTTTAGCTCAGGCATCTTCCCAGGAGTCTTGAGCTGGTCTAGCGGGATGAAACGCGTCATGCCCACCTTGGTCTTCTTGAGCCTCTCGACGTGCTCTTTGGCCGTGGCATAGTCGTCAACGACTATGGCGTTAATCCATCCGTTGCTACTGCTGTCGACACCACGCTGGTTTTGGAGATCGATCCTGATGAATGATCTGAGAGGGCCGTGGTAGCCCTCCATTGCGCCGGCATCGCCAATCTCCCTGATCCTCTCAAGTGCTTTCTCCTCGGTGACCATGTTTTTCCAGAGGTCACGTTTGGCCGTCAGCTCTGTGATTGTGGTTTCGGCGTCCTTGGCCAGCAGGTTCGCGCCCTCGATGGTGTTCCTGATGTCCTTCTGCCTTGAAACCTGGCCCTCCACCGTCTGGATCATGTCCTCCAGCTTGGTGGCCTCATCCTCCTTCAGGGTCTCGTACGCTCTTATCGAGTCCTTAAGTCCGCCCCTCCGCTCATGGAACGCCTTCTCCCTTTCCTTGTACCCTGTGATTCTCTCGTTGGCCGCCTCGACGCCATAGTTACGCTTGTTGATATCAGTCTCTATACCTGTTAGCATCTCCTGAAGTGGAACAAGTGACTCGGTGAGGTCTTCCATGTGTAACTGGTTCAACTCCACCGCCTCCCTGGCCACTTTGATGTTCTGGTTAATGGTGGACAGTTCCAGTTGTTTACCGTCCAGATCCATCACGAGTCCTGATTCCTCGCCTGTGATGGCGTTCAGCCTCTCGTTCCTGGAACTGATCTCGTTCGTTGATTTCTTTACCTCGGCTTCCTTGTCCAAAACCAGCTTGTCAAGACTGAATTTCCTCTGCTGGATCTCCCTCATGCGCGCCTGGAGTGAGGTCTTTAACGTGTTCTTCCCTACAAGCTCAGATTTCAGTAGAGGAAGCCTGGTGTTTCCCCTCTCGGTGGCTTCCCTGTTGAACTCGTCCATTCTCTGCTGGGCCTCGCGTCTCTCATCAACGAACTTTGTGCGCTCCTCCTCCAAGCCCTTTCCCTCGGCCTGCCTCTCAAGGATCTGGACATCAAGTCCACTGACCCTTTCCTCAAGACCATTGATCTGTACGCTTAGCCTCTGGGCGGCCAGCCTGCCCTCCTCCCCATCCAGGAGGTTGAAGAGTAAGGCCATGTTCCTCTGCTTTTCCAGCTCGTTGACCTGCTTCTTGATCTCCTCGATCCTAGCCGAGGCCACCTCAATCTTCCGCTCTGCCTCGTTGAGCTGGTTCCTTGCCTCGTTCTTCTTTACGTCGTACTCCCTGATGCCCACCAGGTCCTCAAGAGCGTCCATTCTCTCGCGTGGGGTGAGGTCGCTGAGCCTCGTGGCCGTTCCCTGTAATACAATGTTATAGCCGCCAGCGGAGATTCCTGCCATTTCAAGGAGTACTACGAGCTGACGCCTGCTTGTACGCTTCCCGTTGAGCAGATAGGTGCTTTTTCCGTCCCTGTCCATCTTCCTGCCAACGATGACGGTCTTTCTGTCAACAGCAAGGCCCCTGTCAGAGTTGTCGAAGTAAAGGCTCACTTGAGTAAACTGTGCCCTGCCTGCGTGCTCCTCGCCCGCTCCG
>Ga0209361_1002200_pt1 | contig 10855 bp, 4 predicted proteins | sample SaaInlV_200m_DNA_3_FD_184657 | JGI IMG/M metagenome (GOLD analysis project Ga0209361, IMG submission 184657) | Marine microbial communities from expanding oxygen minimum zones in the Saanich Inlet - SI037_S4LV_200m_DNA (SPAdes) (version 2) | ecosystem: Environmental > Aquatic > Marine >... | reverse complement strand
AAAAGTGTTGCTGATATTCGAAAGAATACATACAATCATATATTAAAACTTCCATTGAGCTTTTTTGATAAAAATAGAGTAGGAGAACTGAATAGCCGTATTTCAGCCGATATTTCGTTAGTTCATGAAGCATTTACATCATCGCTTGCTGATTTACTCAGACAACTAATTATAGTATTAGGAGCAGTAACAATATTATTGTTTGATTCTCCAAAACTGACATTATTCATGTTAGCTATTGTTCCTGTTACAATGATTCTGGTTTATTTCTTTGGTAAATTTATCAGGAATTTATCTCGGAAAGCGCAAAAAGGAGTAGCTGAATCTAACGTAATTGTTGAAGAAACTTTACAAGGAATAAGAAGTGTAAAATCCTATACAAATGAAATGTTTGAAATAGCACGTTATGCTAAAAAAATCAAAGAGGTTGTTAAGTTTGGAATTACAAATGGAAAGTATAGAGGAGCTTTTCATTCTTTTCTAGGGGTGGCCATGATGGGAGCTATCATAGCTGTAATTTGGAAGGGATCAATAATGGTAAGCGCAGGTGAAATTAATGTAGGCGATTTGGTAGGATTTCTTTTTTATACTTTTCTGATTGCTGGTAATATTGGAGGAATGGCAGCTGTTATTACACGGATTCAACGATTTGTTGGAGCTACTGAAGATCTTTTTGAAATTCTAGAAAATGATACAGAAGAAATAAGTGATGATATTCATATTGATTCAGCATATGAATTAAAAGGTGAAATTAAGATTGAAAATCTGTCATTTTCATATCCTTCTCGAAAAGAAGATACTGTAATAAACGATCTTAATTTGGATATTAAAGCTAATCAGCTAATTGCTTTAGTAGGACCAAGTGGTGCTGGAAAATCTACAATTGCTGCTTTATTACTTCGTCTTTATAACCCTGATGAAGGAAATCTTTTTTATGATCGGTTAAAATTCAGCGAAATTCCATTATCTCAATTGCGGGCACAAATAGCTTTGGTTCCTCAGGATATATTTTTATTTGGTGGCAGCATTAAGGAAAATATTGGATACGGTAAGCCAAATGCAACTGATGAAGAAATTGTTGAAGCTGCTAAAAAAGCTAATTGCTGGGAGTTTGTTGAAAAATTCCCAGAGAAACTGGATACTATAGTAGGAGAGAGAGGAACCCAATTATCAGGGGGACAACGTCAAAGAGTAGCTATTGCCAGAGCTATATTAAAAGATCCTAAAATATTAATTTTAGATGAAGCTACATCCTCATTGGATTCTGAATCAGAAAGGCTGGTACAAAATGCTTTAGAAGTTTTAATGCAAGGACGAACTTCTATAGTTATTGCTCATCGTTTATCCACAGTTAGGGCTGCTGATCAGATTATTGTATTGGATCAAGGTCATCTTGCTGAAAAAGGAACTCATGACGAACTCATGCAGGTTGAAAGTGGAATCTATCGCAATTTAAGTGAACTGCAGTTCGCAGAATTCACTTCTTCTACCAAATAATCAATATTTAATAATTTTTACCACTTCAGTTTTTTCATTACTGTTCAGGTTAATGAAGTATATGCCGTTCGCCAGTACTCTCATGTCGATCAACTTTTGATTCTCATTATTAAAGATTTCTTTCCTCAACAGTTTGCCATTTAAATCAGTTAGACTTATTGTAACATCCTTCAATATTTTATTCGATTCTATGTAAATAAAATCTTTAGTAGGATTCGGATAAATCAATAAATCGAAATTGTTTTGTGGATCATTAATAGAAACATTATGAATGAAAGTAATCGTGACTGAATCATATCCGTCACAGTCATCTATCAAAGCCTTCACCCAGAATATTGTAGGATTATCCAATCCTATTTCTGTAGTATCAATTACAATGCTGCTTGTTGTTTTGCTATTAGACCATAAATAGGAATCAAAGCCATTTCCAGCATTTAATTTAATAGATTGATTGTGATAAAGTGTAGTATCATTACCCAGATTGATTTTTGGAGATTGTTTCACCATGATTGAATTTTCAATAGTATCAGGACAGTTATCAGCCGTAATTGAAATCAATTTTACTTTAAAGTTTCCAAAAGCATCATAAGAGTGTACAGGACTGCTATCTATTGATGTTTCTCCATCACCAAAAGTCCATTGATAATCCATATCTCCTGCAAAAGTTGAAGTATTTTCAAAAACAAAGGAATTGCCTTGCTGGCATTGAATACTATCCATTATTGAAAACATGGCTACAGGCATCGGATGAACTTCTATTATTTGAGTAACAGTATCCTTGCATCCATTGGATGATGTTACAATATGTGTAATCAAAAATGATTTTGTGCTTTTATAGGAATGACTAGTATTTTGCAATAGATTGAATTTCCCATCACCAAAATTCCAGAAATAATTAGTAATTGAACCGCTTGTAGCTTTAGAATCATCAGTAAAGTTGAAGACATTATTTCTGAAACAAAGTGCAGTATCACTAATAATCATACCTGCCTCTGGTTGAGGAATAACATCTGCTTTTCGTGAAGAAGTATCGATGCAACCAAAACTGGTAACCACTTTAAGCCGAATTGTATAATTTCCTGAAGCAAGGTATTTATGTTTTGGGTTGTATAAATCACTGCTGTCTCCATCTCCAAACTGCCAATAAGTATTGGTTATTGATCCAGAACTGACAGATGAATGGTTATCCATATAAAATAAATTACTGCGAAGACATTGTGGATTCATTCCTTGTGTAAAAAATGAAAATGGACGAGGATGTATAATAATCCTTCTTTCCTTGCTTGCTTTGCAGCCATAATTGGAGCTTGCAGTTAGCTTTACTTTTAAAGTTCCTTCAGTTGTATAAGCATGAGCAGGAGAGTGCAGAGTTGATTTATCAAAATCGCCAAAGTCCCATGAATTACTGAATGAACCTGATGAAATGGTTGTATTATTCGTAAAGTCAAACAAATTTGCATTCACACATTGAGCACTGTCGTTAATACTAAAAGAAACAACAGGATGTGGACGTACATAGGCTAATCTACTCAAACTGTCTTTACATCCATAATTAGAAGTGGTTATTAATTTGACAGTATAGATGCCAACACCTAAATACTTTTTTGTAGGTGATTTGCTCGTACTGAATGTATTGTCTCCAAAATCCCAGCTATTGGTGTAAGTGCCGGAAATAATGGATGAATAATTACTATACATAAAGGAATTTGCATTTAAACATTGATCACTATCGTTGATAATAAAATAGGTTCCTACATTTGGTCTCACGTATACTTTTTTGCTGATACTGTCTTTGCAGCCATAATTTGACTCTGTAACTAGTTTCACATCATAAATTCCTGTAGAAGCATAGGTTTTCGTGAAGGATGTGTTTGTTGAAGTAGTTTGATCTCCAAAATTCCAGAGGTTATTAAATGTTCCTGATGAAATGCTGGAATTATTTGTAAAAACAAAGCTGTGACTATTCATGCATTGAGAACTATCATTTATGGAGAAATCAGTTATTGGATTTGTCCTAACAATTATGCTTTTGTTTTGACTATCTGTGCATCCAAAATCTGAAGTGGTTACTAATTGAATAGTATAGTTTCCTAAGTTAGTGTAAGATTTTGTTGGAGATGTATTTGTTGAGGAACTGTTGTCTCCAAAACTCCACAAACTAGTAAAGCTTCCACTGCTTATGCTTGAACTATTATTGAAAACAAATAAATTATTCCCCAAACATTGTGCTGAATCTGTGGTGATTTGGAATGAAGTAACCGGATGCACATATACATCAACAGTTTTTATTAAACTATCGATGCAACCTGTGTTGCTTGTTGTAACAAGTTTTACCTGATAGTTGCCTTCAGAATTGTATGTATGTGATGGAGAGCTAGTTGTCGAAGATGAATTATCTCCGAAATCCCATAAATTAGTGAGGGTTCCATACCCAAATGTTGAGTTATTTGTAAAACTAAAACTATTTCCCTGATAGCACATAGCTGTATCACTCATGCTAAAAGCAGTAGTTTGGTTTGGTTTTAGAATTACATTTTTACTGATACTATCTGTACAGCCATAAGCTGAACTGACAATTAGTGTAACAGGAAAAGTATTGATACTTTGGTAGGAATGCGTAGGTGAAATGGATGTAGAATAATTGGCATCACCAAAACTCCAATTACTTGTGTAGCTTCCTGATACAATGCTTGTTGTATTGCTAAATTCAAATGAATTTCCTTTGAAGCACTGGTTATTATCATTAATAGTAAAGTTTGCTACAGGAGTTGGATATATGGTAAAACTAAGTGTGGCTGTGTCATTTTGATGATAACTGTCTGGATAAACTCCATTGATATAAGATGGAAATACCTTGATGGTATAGGTAGTTCCCATGCTGAATGTATGAGTTCCCAGAACGATTTCGCTGCTGTTACCGGTGGCCAGACTTCCTGTCCAGATGTAAGATGATTGATCAACGCCATTTATCGTCCACTGAACGGTATCGCTTGTGAGGGTGGTAACACCATAGTTATTGAGTTTTACCTTGACCGTCTGGGTCAAATCACAATAAGGGGCTGCCGGACTAATGATAGAGGATACACCTGCATCGTATTGGAAATTTGTAAAAATGATCCTTTTGCCAGTAGGATTTTGTTCAGTGGTAGGATATAATATCCCTCCAATATTAATTCCATTTGCGGAAATTTTAGCGTCAACAGTGTCGAAAATAGTTGCAGAGCCAGGTATATCATATGTTATCCAAATATAGCTAGTACCAGTAGGCATACTGTAATTAAGTGATGTAAAGCTTGCTATTCCTCCAGTCAGACTTGTTGCTGAACCTATCATATTTGCTTTTGAAAAAACAGCGGAAGTTGTAAAGTAGAGCTTAACATCGGATACATCTGAATTGTCGGTGTTGTTAGCCGCAACTTCTAATTGGTTTAAAGGAAGTGTTCCACCTGTTCCAATAACATTCAGGTCAACTCTGAGAATAGGGTTATCCGTTGAATATCTGTACACATAATCTACAGTTGGCTGGCTAAAACTGATAGAATTTAATTTTTTAAGCGGTGCAATTATTCTGATATCACCTGCTGGTGAAGAAATTATAGGTGTATTTGTTACCGTATTTCCAGCAGAATCCCACTTAATTTCGATGCATTGTGCATCCAGATATTCGCCAACTGTCGCATTGAATTTTATATCAAGAGTCAACCAAAAATACACGCTTCCGGTATCCAAAATCTGGCTACCTGAAATTGTAAATGTTGATGAAGGTGTGCTGGCTGTGCTGTCAAAAAGATTGCTTGTGTTGAAAGTATCAATATTAGCAGTATAGTAAACCTTGGCTGTTCCATTAATGTTGGCGTAGTTGAAAATGCCAGCAGTATCAAATTTAAACTGGGTGATTTTTGCAGCTGCCAAACCACCAGTGGTATTTACTTTGATGCCAATGATCATTTTGTTTAATGTCCCTGCCGGTGTAGCTGAAGTGTCAGGTTGAATACAGCTTGTACTTTCCAACATGATAGGCAATTGATCCTGTATTTTAGCCACAAATCCATCTTCTTGCCCTGATTGACTGGTTGAATGTGTTCCACTCGTGGCAATTGCATTGGTTGAAAATGTTAAGCCGCTGATGTAAATATTCCCAATGGTATCAACCGTATTGGAATAAATCATATCCTGCAGGCTTCCGCCAAAATAGCTACACCAAATGGGTGATCCAGAAGTAGTGAATTTAACAATCAAACCATCTTGGCTACCACCTCCATAGGTTGTTTGATAACTTCCTGTGGTAGCTAAACCTGAAATGGATGAAATTGAATCTAAATAGCCAGTTACAATTAAGTCGCCATTTGAATTTTGTGATAATTTACTAAAAACCTCAGTACCACCACCACCAAAATATGTTCCCCATTGTCTGGTACCTGATTGGTCGAATTTGACTAAGAATGCATCATAACTACCGCCCGCATGAGATGCTTGATACGATCCGCTGGTACTGATGGCACTGGAAGATGCTGATATGCCTGAAGCGTAAACATAGCCGGAATCGTCAGCGATTACTCCTCTGCAATAATCATTGCTTGAGCCACCATAGTAAGTAGCCCACATGACCTGTGTTCCTGTACTGTTAATCTTTGCAATAAATCCATCTTTGGATCCTACCGATCCACCAAATGAAGTCTGGTGAGCTCCTGTTGATGCAATGCCAACAGATGATTCACAACTTCCAGCTATATAAACATAATTACTGTCATCCACAAAAACGGCATCAGCTTGGTCGTGACTGGCTTGATTACTACCTCTATTACCACCAAAATAAGTTCCCCAAACCAATGAACCTGAAGGACTGAATTTGGCAACAAAGGCATCATTATAGGCATTTCCTGTACCGCTAGCTGAATTTTGAGTTTGGTATGCCCCTGTGGTGGTAATGGACTGACAACTACCAACACAATTGGCACTTCCTGCGATATAAACATGACCGCTTTTATCCAAAGCCAGTGTATTCAAACCTGTATGATCGTTTCCTCCTGAGGCAAAATATGTTCCCCATTGTCGGCTTCCTGCTGAATTAAATTTAGCCAGAAATGGATTATGATAGGATGAACTGGCTCTGCTTGCTTGGAATGCACCTGTTGTTGCAATTCCTGAAGTGGATTCTGCACAGCCGGCTACATAGGAGTCTCCATCTTTGTTGGTTACTATTGCATTTCCCTGATCATTATCGCTACCTCCATAATAGGTTCCCCAAACTCTGGATCCATTAGCATCAAGTTTTGCTACATAGGCATCGCCTCCCCAGTTATAGTGAACTGCTCCTCCCGCATAAGAACTTAAATGACTTCCTGATGTGGCAATATTTGTTGTAGAAGTAGTTTCTCCGGTTATATAGACATTTCCTGCAGAATCTGTTGCAACCCCATTTACTTTATCTCGCCCACTGCTACCATAATAGCTGGCCCAAACAACATCTGGAACAGGATCAATGACCAAAGTATTTTGTGTATTATAGGAACCATCAAATCCAAAGATGTTATTTTTTAGCTCCTTGTATTCAATATTAATAAAACGACCGGTCTCAAATTCATAGCTATAGGGGATGCTTTCATGGAGTATTCCGTGTGTGGTTTGAATATTAACTTTCCCATCCTTTAATATGTTGTTTTCACTACCAATGTATTTCCAGCGAATTACAGATAGGTCAGCTCCCGGATGCAGAATAAATTTATATTCAACAGGTGTTTTTGTTCCTGCTTGGGCAATAAACACAAGATCTATCCCTGGGTACAAATTGATATAGCTTACTTTTTCAAAATGCTTTACCAAAGTAGCACCGCTTTCAGCTAATGATGTTGTATAATAATTGAGGTAATCGCCAGCTGGATTTTCACAAATTATCTGTGGAGATGTGTTTGCTCCAATAAATTCGATATCAATACGCTGAGAAACTGCATAACGTTCAATAATGTCGTCTTCCTGCAAATCGTCAAAAAGAGAAGTAGAAGCATGTTCTTTTTGCTTGATAACATAACAATCATAACTAAAGCTATTTGCTTTTAACTGAACATTTAATCCCGGAAGATTAAGCAAATATTTTACATCCGGATTTTGTTTATTATTTTGATCAATAATTTGACCTTTGTTTTCAATGAAGCCGAGTGAAGGAGCTTCCTGTCTAAAACTTGTAGGTTTTATGGATTGCCCCAAGCTGCAGTTTACACTAATTATACAAAACATAATAATTAGGGCTACATAATTTGAAAACTTAGAATTTTTGAAAGAATAATGGAGTATCATAGTTTTGAGTTTAATTTTGACGAAATAATATTGTAGGGAAAAACAATATGGAGAAGACGTATGTCTTTGTATTTCAGCAGTTAGCAGTTTCGCTATTCGTGTAACCAAAGTTAAGTATTTTTGATAAGAAAATATGACTTTGTGCAATTTTTTTTCTTTTGGATTAAATCTGTTTAACAGATAGTAGTATTGGGTATCAGTGATCTTTTAAAGACTACTAATTGTTACCCTAAAATATAGTTTTATGAAAAATTTGGTTTTTGTGAGAAGAGTGATACAGCTTACTCAAATAAAATTAAAGCAGTATTAGTGTTATTTATTATCAGTTTAGCGACCTCATCGGGATTCGAACCCAAATCTTCAGAACCGGAATCTGAAATTCTATCCATTGAACTATGAGGCCAATAAAATTAAATACAAAGTTAAACGAATATTCAAATTTCAATTCTCCTGAATAATAATAATCGCACAATAAGACCAAAATTTAATATCAATGTCTAAAATTCGCTTCCAATTATTATTTTTATCTATGAAGAATACTCTTTACAAAACGCTTAGTATAAACTCAAAATTTATCTATTTTTGTTTTATACAAATTAAGTTTTTAGTTGTTACTAATGTTTAAATCCACTATACATTCGATTTTATTTGCAGGAATTATCCTTATTGGTTTTTCTGCTTGTGAAGATAATATCAAGGGAGAATTAATCCCGAACAAAGCTCCAGAAACCTACACCACTGTTGATACAATCATGCGCTTTGGTGAAAATAGGTTTATCACACAAATAGCCATTAATTGGTGGGGAGACGATCCTGATGGATATGTCAGCTCTTTTGAGTTTTCCTTGGATAAAATTATGTGGAAAGCTACACAACGGCAGGATTCCGTTTTTTTGGTGAATATCCCACAAGGTCAGGATACTTTTGATTTTGCTTTTTATGTTCGATCAGTTGATAACGAAGGGATGGTTGATCCATCACCGGCCTATATTGTTTTTCCTGTTAAAAATTCACCTCCCAGTGTGAAATTTGAGTATGCTGTTGGAAATCCCAAACGTAAGCCTGATAATTCATTCCCCATATTAAAATATACCTGGAAAGGAAGCGATCCTGATGGCGATGAGAACATTGCTTTTTATGAACTATTCTTAAATGATACATCCTCAAATCCAGTTGTTATAGATGCTGTTTTTAATTCAGTGATTTTAAAAGCTAAAAGCAGCAATGCAATTACTGATTGTGAAGTGCTTCAGGGTAATAACCTGACATTGCATACCAATACTTTGGAGGGAATGCTATTAAATGATACCAATGAATTAATCATACGAGCTGTAGATATTGTTGGCGAAAAATCGGCTTTTACCTATTCCTATAAAATATATGTCCGGAAACCAAAGTCAGACGTGTTGCTGGTCAATGCGTATTCGTCCAGTATTGTTACACGCGAGAACTTTTATGTAAATAATCTACAATCCATTGGCATAACTGATTTTGATGTTACACGTTTACAGGAAATTAATAGTGAACATTATACCGAACTGGCACCAGATAATATCACCCAATCCATGATTTTTAATCTTTTTGAGACCATTATTTGGTTTGGGAAGGATATTGATTTTTCCATGTCGCTGGCACAACGGACTACAAGCGAATTTTTTGCAAAAGGAGGGAAGATGTTTATGTCGGTTGAAATTGCCTCATCTATTTCAGAACAGGCTGGTTATCTCGATTTTTCACCCATGGATTCCTTAGTTGGTTTGCCTCCCGGTGTTATCGCTTTTCGCTTACCCAAAGGATCGGATGTTAATAAGTTGCATACGGGATGGCCTGATTTAAAGACCGATCCAAATAAATTTATAGCCAGTGCTCGTCCTTTCTATGAAGATTTCTCATCAACTCCACTGTATGATGCAGTTATTACGAAATCAACTTCATCGGGCTCCACCATTTGGACGGGAAAATCGACAGTTATGGCAAAAAGAGCTAATACATTGGGCAAAACAACTTTCATTATTTCATCTCTTGAATTACACAATTTAGATGGGAATGGAAATATTAGCGAGCTCTTTACAAAACTTTTCATTGACGAATTTGAACTCTAAAAGCGAGCCCTTGTCTGTAAAAAACATCGCCATATTTGCTTCTGGTAGTGGCTCTAATGCTGAGAATATTGCTAATTATTTTGCCAAAAATGAGCAGATTGCCCTTAAATGTATTTTTACGAATAATCCTCTTGCAGGAGTTATAGAACGGGCCAAAAGATTGGATATACCTTATCATGTATTTGATAAAACAAGCCTGCAACAGCGCACTGATATTATCGACAAATTACAAACAGATAAAATAGATTTAATTGTGCTGGCTGGTTTTTTATGGAAAATTCCAGATACTATTATTCAGCTTTATCCACATAAAATTATCAATATTCATCCGGCTTTATTGCCTAAGTATGGAGGAAAAGGGATGTATGGTGATAAAGTTCATGCCAGTGTAAAGCAAAACAGAGACAAAATCACAGGCATTAGCATTCATTATGTGAATTCCTATTATGATGAAGGACAAATTATTTTCCAAAAATCCTGCACTATTGATCCAGAAACAGAATCCGTAGATGAAATAGCTCAGAAAGTTCATGCCTTAGAATATGAATATTTTCCTATAGTGATTGAAAAATTGCTATTATCAAATAAATCCTAATAATTCTTCAAAATTTTTCAACTTTGCTGCAAACATTAAACTATGTCAATTAAATTAACAAAGCCTTTAGCATTATTCGATCTCGAAACAACGGGATTAAACGTTAGTACCGACCGAATTATCGAAATATCCATTTTGAAACTCATGCCTGATGGTAAAAGAGAAATCCTAACACAACGGATTAATCCTGAAATACCAATTTCTAAGGAAAGCTTAGAGATTCATGGAATTTCAAATGAAGATTTAAAGGATGAACCTGTTTTTGCAAAAGTGGCCAAAAGTCTTGTTAATTTTATAGGAAATGCAGATTTGTCTGGATATAATGTAGTGAAATTTGATTTGCCCATGTTTGTTGAAGAACTACTTC
>Ga0209361_1002192_pt1 | contig 10904 bp, 6 predicted proteins | sample SaaInlV_200m_DNA_3_FD_184657 | JGI IMG/M metagenome (GOLD analysis project Ga0209361, IMG submission 184657) | Marine microbial communities from expanding oxygen minimum zones in the Saanich Inlet - SI037_S4LV_200m_DNA (SPAdes) (version 2) | ecosystem: Environmental > Aquatic > Marine >... | reverse complement strand
TTTAATATCCATGATTATATCTAATAGAACAAAATGTATCTATAGTAAGTTCCACAATCCTAACAAATCATTAATAAATCATTGACACGTTGTCTTTCTTGCTTTTGCCATCACTTATGCCACATTACGTCATGCATACAAAGTCAAATAATCCTGTTAATATAAGCCTGCACCAGTATAATGAGCTGTAAGTCCTTATTTTAACCAACAAAATTCTATAGGCGAGAATGACTAAGCGTTCAACCCCAAAGTATATGGTGTTATTATCAGTAATTGTGTTATCAATAGTTGGATGTTCTACGGTAACTTATGTTTCCGGTTCCCGCGAGGTAAAGATGGTAGCAACCGTAAAGAGTAATCACGTACAACAGACCCAGAGCTTGGATCAAGAAGGACTTATTACAGCAAATGCCCGAGAGGGTCGTGCACTTGCAGAATTTTCACAGAAATGGGATTTGTATTGGACACACCTGGCACTATTGCTGGAACCCGGTAATTCTGAGGGCAATGCCGTATGCGAGCTTGAAGAAATTTACCGAATACGTGATACTGGAACTTATACTGTACGTCTGGACGGGGTGGTGGAGTCGGGTCCTATTCCAGTTAACACCACAAAATCTGATTTGGAAATCTCCATTGAAGTCCGCTCGATCGAGGACAAGAGTGTTGTTGGACAAATGCATAATACAATCCACTCAAGGGAGTTTACGATAGATGGAAATCAAAAGTTATGGATAAGCCCGGCTAAGGAACTTAAGTCACTGACAATTGAAATGGAAGAAGGAGTTCAGTATCTCGTACAAACACGGCTTGTCCTATCTGCTCAAAGCGAATCAGGGCCAGGTAATATACCAATATCAATTGAAGGAGAATTCAAGCTATTCCTGGAACCTCTTGAACAAATACAAATCAGGGAAGAACATACTGAGTCACTGACACGTAAACTAATAGAGTTATGGGCAAGTGAAGACGCTAAACTGGCAGAAGATCCTCAGTTACAGGATGCTGCAAATACGTTCTCCAGAATGTTTTTTGGTGAAGCGGTCATGTACGTAGACATTCATGCTCCTGCACATTTGAGATACTCCTGTTTCGAACATGCCAGGATCGTACGTGAATGGTATGAGATCAGGATGAGACTTAACCCTGACCTTGCCAGATGGTTTCGTATGACTACGGTACGCAGAAATACCCCGTTCCACTGGCAATCCTCCAACATGATCACTCCAAATGTCAATACCCTACCAGATAGATGGCTGGATGATGGAACTGGTATTATAGTTGAAGTCAAAGATGCAGATATTAATACATTTTATAGTCGTTATATTAGTACAAAAGAATTTTGCAAAATGAGTTTACGTCCAAAGATCCAGCAAACAGCTCGGACTCCTTCTCTAAACGCTGAATAAGTTACGTAGAATAATGCACTTACATACTGATAAAGGTTTTGTTTGCATTCTTTATCTGTTTATGTAAAATTAACTCTCTTTTTTCGCACATTTCTTACATAATACGTAAATAATAGAAACATATATATAATAATATAAAATGGAAAAACTTAAATTAACCATTAATGATAAAACATATGAGGCGGAGCGAGGTAAGACCGTACTTGAAGTAGCAAGAGCAAACGACATCTGGATTCCGACCCTTTGCCATGATAATCGCCTTGAACCGTACGGTGGATGCAGAGTATGCCTGGTCGAAATAGAAGGGGCAAGGCAGTTAATGCCATCATGTATATCAAAAGTCAATGAAGGCATGGTTGTAAAGACTGAGACTGAAGATATTCGTAAGACGAGGAAAGGTGTTCTGGAATATATCTTGTCTGATCATCCTCTTGACTGTATGACCTGCGAAGCTACCGGCTGCTGCGAACTTCAGGACGTTGCATATGCTACCGGCATCAAAGGGGACCGATTCAGAAGTGACGAAAAAAGAGGCGGAGTTCTTCCTGACAAGAATGAGCTAATTTATAGAGAAACCCCTAAGTGTATTAGATGTGGACGCTGCGTAAGAATATGTGATGAAGTAACACAGGAACATGCAATAGCGTTTGGAGGCAGAGGATTTCAAATGTGGGTTGCCACTCCTTTTGGCGAGACAATGCTGGACGGCCCATGTGTCTTGTGTGGTCAATGCGTGTCCACGTGCCCGGTAGGCGCCATACGTGAGAAGCAGCCAACTGGCAAAGGACGTACTTACCAGACCAATAAGGTCAGATCAACATGCGGCTACTGCAGTATAGGTTGTCAGATTGATATTCATTCCAATCATCAAGAGATAAACAAAATTACCTCAGAAGTTGGATCTACACCAAACAACGGTAACCTGTGCATGAAGGGCAGATTCGCATATGACTTTGTAAATCATCCGGACAGACTCGATTCTCCCATGATAAGAAGGAATGGAAATCTTGAGAAAGCGAGCTGGGAAGATGCATATGCTGTCATTTCAGAAAATCTGAAAAGCATAAAGTCAAAACACGGAGCAGATTCAATCTCGTTTATAAGTTCAGGGCGATGTACGAACGAAGAAAACTACCTCATGCAGAAATTCGCCAGGACAGTAATTAAGACAAATAATATAGACCAATCAGAAACAGAATGTCACGCACCAACCTTGCATGCACTGAAAGATACTCTTGGTCTGGGTACCACAACTAATTCAATCCAGGAGATCTCAAATGCAGATGTTATATTTGTGATCGGCGCAAACGTTACTGAGTCGCATCCTATAATAGGATTAGAGATAAAAAAGGCACTCCGTAATGGCAAGACATTAATCGTTGCAGATACACGTAAGGTATGGCTGGCAAAGAAAGCCCAGACCTTCTTAAACCTTCAGCCAGGAACAGACACTTCTCTTGTTAACGCCTTAATGACCGTAATCATTAATGAGAAGCTCCACGATGAAAAGTTTATAGAAAAGAGAACAGACAAATTTAAAACACTAAATAGCGCTATTGCAAAAAACGACATTAAAAAAGCTGTAAAACTTACCGGTGTCTCTCAGGATTCAATTGAGGAAGCCGCCAGAATTTACGCTAATGCAGAGAATGCCATAATATTATACGGAAACGGTATCACGCAACACAGATCAGGAAATGATAATGTGAGAAGCCTCGTAAACCTTGCATTACTGACAGGTAATATAGGTAAAGAGTGTTCCGGAATATATCCGCTTATGGGTCAAAACAACGGTCAGGGAGCTTTCAATATGGGAGCCATATCTGATTTCTATACTGATTCCCAGCCCGTTTCAGATATAAATGTACGCAAGAAATTTGAAAAGGTTTATAAGACTAAATTACCTAAAAGCAAGGGATTACAGATCAGGGAGATGTTTAACGCTGCATCCAAAGGCAAGGTGAGGTCCATGTACGTTATGGGCGCTGATCCAATAATGAGTGAACCTGATACGACAAAAGTTAAGAAGGCGATAAGTAAACTGGATTTCCTGATAGTACAGGATATCTTTATGTCCAACACGGCTCAATATGCTGACGTAATACTGCCGGCGGCCTGCTTTGCCGAAAAGGACGGTACTTTCACTAATATTGAAAGACGCGTTCAGAGAGTAAGAAAGACAGTTGAACCACCGGGTAAGGCTAAAGCAGATTGGAATATCATATCTGAACTCTCTACATGCATGGGACATCCAATGAATTATAGTTCTCCGGAAGCTATCTGGGAAGAGATCAGGAAAATCTCGCCCAATTTTGCCGGGATCAATTATCAAAGACTCAACAACGGTGGAATACAGTGGCCGTGTCCAAAAGCAGATCACCCCGGCACAAAATTTCTGTACGAAAAGAAATTCCCTAATGGAAAGGCAATGTTCTCCTCAACGGAAAGCAAACCGTCCTCTGAAAAACCTGACAAGAGTTATCCATTTATTCTCAGTACAGGACGGACTCTTTACCACTTTAATAGTGGCACCATGACTCACAGGGCAAAGGGAAGTATACAGAAACAGCCTTATCCATTTGTAGAAATATCACAAGCTGATGCTGATGATGCAGGGATAAAAGATGGTGAAATGGTAAGGGTAACGACAAAGCGCGGCCAAATATCTCTTGCAGCCAATATCACAAACAGGGTAATGTCAAAACAGGTCTGGATTCCAATCCACTTCATAACTGCTCCGGCAAACCTACTCACAAAAGATCCTAGCAGTACTTCACGTACAAACGGCAATTCAAACTTAATGCCAGAATACAAAGTCAGCGCTGCTAAAGTTGAAAAAATCCAATAGACAAAATTGGAATCCTGTTAAAATATTGTTAAGCCTTTTATCCTCCTCAAAAACTTGTCACAATAATCCTATAAATCCTCACAGTAGATGCAAGCAAGGCAATCCCCTCCTTATGAAGGAAGAGATAAAATTATCTAATGAAAAAATATGACTTATTAATTATTGGAGGTGGTCCCGGAGGTTACGTTGCCGCGATCAAGGGTGCACAACTGGGTATGAGTGTAGGACTTATAGAAAGAGATAAAGTCGGAGGTGCCTGTCTGCACAAAGGCTGTATACCCACAAAGGCATTGATTCAATCAACTCACGTATACGAACTCTTTAAAAGGAGCAAGGAGTTCGGTATCGTCACTAAAGGTGTCAGAGCAGACTTCAGTGAATTCCACAACCGAAAGCAGACAATAGTAAACAGACTGTTTGGTGGAGTAGAACACTTACTCAAGAAAAACAAGGTTGATATTTTAAAAGGTACAGGCCAGATAATATCTCCCGGGAAAGTCCTGGTCAAGGACGGCAGCAAAACCAAAGAGGAAGTATCAGCAAAAAATATCATTATCGCCACCGGTTCTTCACCTGTAGTCTTTAAAGGACTGCCACATGATAAGAAAAACGTATTAACAAGTGATGACATTCTGGAACTCAAGGAGGTACCATCCTCACTCCTGATTATTGGAGGCGGTTCAGTAGGAATCGAATTCGCTTACATTTATAATGCACTCGGATGCGAAGTAACCGTAATTGAAGTAATGGACGAAATCCTTCCAACAAGCGACAAAGATGTTGGAAGCGCATTGAAACGCTGTCTTTCAAAGAAAGGTATCAAATTCCTTACTCAGACCGAACTAGATCACATTGAAATAAGAGAAGACTCAGTTGAAACAACGGTTAAGAAAAGTGATGGAAAAAAGGAAACACTTCAAAGTGAAAAAGTTCTGCTTGCCATGGGCAGAAAGCCTGAAACGGAAGATTCAGGCCTGGATACCCTTAACCTTGAATTCAATGGAAGATTCATAGACGTAGATGAGAACATGCAGACAAACCAGTCAGGCATTTATGCAATTGGAGATATCACAGGTCCACCACTGCTTGCCCATGTAGCATCTGCACAGGGTCTGTTTGTTGCACATAATGTAGCAGGAGTGGATTACCCGCCAATAAACGATAACACTATCCCGAAAGTAACCTATACGAATCCTCAGGTTGCGAGTGTCGGCATGACCCAGGAAGAGGCAGAGTTGGCAGATTATGATCTTAAAGTTGCCAGATTCCCATTTATTTCCAATGCCAAAGCCCAGACGATAGGCGAAGAGGAGGGTTTCATAAAGGTTATTACCGATAAGTCAAGCGGCGAGATTCTGGGCGTACATCTGATAGGACATGAAGTAGCGGAATTGATAGGTGGTATGTCCCTTGCCATGAACCTGGAAGCGACAAATCTGGAAGTCAGCGCCAACATCTACCCTCACCCAACCATTTCAGAGGTGTTCTCAGAAGTTTTCCACATGATTGAAGGCAAGGCGATCCATATCTGAAAATAGGTTAGATCGCTATCGCAATAAGAAATTTACAATATGCACAACACACTTAAAAAGGTATTCGGTTTTCAATCCTTTCGCCCTAATCAGGAAACGATAATCAAAAACATCCTTGAGAAGAAGGATGTTTTTGCCGTGATGCCTACCGGAGGCGGCAAATCACTCTGTTATCAATTACCTGCCAGGATGATGAATGGAACTACCGTTGTTATCAGCCCGTTGATCTCCCTTATGAAGGATCAGGTTGACGCGGCTATCGAAAACGGAATGTCAGCTGCATTTTTAAACAGCTCTTTAAGTACACAGGAGATGTCTGACGTGTATAAGAGACTGAAAGAAAATGACCTTGAGCTGCTCTACATTGCACCGGAGCGTTTTGCTATGCCGGGTTTTCTTGAAACGCTGAAATCTCTTCCCATATCGCTTTTTGCTATAGACGAGGCGCATTGTGTTTCCGAATGGGGACACGACTTCCGTCCTGATTATCTTAGTCTCTGCAATCTTACAAGAACCTTTCCACACATCCCGGTATCCGCATTTACGGCAACTGCAACGCAGAAAGTTCAGAGAGATATTATCAACAAGATAGCCTTAAGATCTCCGTATATTATCCGTGCATCATTTAATCGTCAGAATCTCTTTTACCAGGTAAAGAGCAAGGCAGGATTAGAAGCTCAGATAATCGGATTTCTTAAAGAGCACGCAGACGAACCAGGCATAATCTACCGTACTACACGTGACTCGGTGACTAAATTAACTGAATTCCTGGTAGACCAGGGTATCAGTGCGCTACCTTATCACGCAGGATTGAGTCCAGAAGAACGCAAGAACAATCAGGAGGCATTCAGCAGAGACAGGGTTACCATAATCGTAGCAACAATTGCATTTGGGATGGGAATAGATAAGTCAAATGTACGTTTTGTTATCCATGCAGATTTACCAAAAAACATAGAAGGTTATTACCAGGAAACCGGACGTGCGGGGCGCGATGGAGAGACGGCTAATTGCCTTCTCTTCTTTGGCAGACAAGACATCCCTAAAATCAGATATTTTATAGATCAGATGCCTAATGAAAATGAGCGGACAGTTTCAATGGACAAACTGAATAAATCTGTCAAATACGCTTCACATAATGTGTGCAGGCGCAGGCAGCTTCTTGAATATTTTGACGAGAAATATTTGGAGGAAAACTGTGGGGCATGTGACATCTGCATGGGTGATGTCGAGAAGGTTGATATAACTACCGATGCGCAGATAGTAATGTCGGCGATATCAAGGACAGGCCAATATTTCGGAATTGGGCATATCATCGATATCGTTGCCGGTGCTGACACAAAACGGATACGTGAGCTTCAGCATAACGAAATTAAGACTTACGGAGCGGGCAAGCACAAAGCTAAAAAGCATTGGCAATTCATTGTTGATGAGCTACTGGCACAGGAGGCGATTGCACAGGATGGAGGTCAGTATCCGGTTCTGATTCTGACAAAAAAGGGTACGGATATACTTTTAGGAAGAGAGGAGATCGAGGGATTAAAGAGAGAAGAGATAAGAAAGAAACCGAAAGCATTTAAAGTCAGTGGATTTGAGCCTTATGATGAAGTTCTGTTTGATAAACTGCGTGTTCTTCGAAAGAGGCTTGCAGAAGAACATAAGGTACCTCCGTACATAATTTTTTCAGACATGACACTTCATGAAATGTGTGTTTACTATCCATCAACCCTGGATGAAATAATAACTATCAGCGGTGTCGGAGACACCAAGCTTAAGAGTTACGGCATTGACTTTACAAAGGAGATAAAAGCACATCTTGATAAAAATTCTGATATTTCTATCCCTGAAAGAGAACCGGTTGCTCCATCGGTAAATACACCACGGCAAAAAATGACAGGAGGGACAATCGAAAAAACATATGAACTTTCCAGGGAAGGTCTTTCAATTAAGGAAATTGCGAAGACCCGCAATCTTGCGACTTCCACTGTCACAGGACACCTTGAAAGCCTGATAAAGGATGGACGTGATGTTGCAATAGACCGCCTCATTGACCCTGCAAAACGCAACACAATCGAAGAGATGTTTTTAACTCTAAAGACGTGGCACACGGCCCCAATTGTTGAAAATTCCAATGGTACGATAAGCTATGATGATGCAAAGCTTGTAAGAGCTTATGTGCAACAGAAGCAATCATAGCACGCACAACCTTTTTTTACACTTAAGCTGATTAAGTCTGAATATCATTTTACTTGTGATTAAAATCTTTAATTTTAATCCGACAATTTAATACAAGAATAAGCTCACCTGATATGTTATAGTCCTCGGTTTAATAAGTGCAAATAGATGGTTAAAACCAGCAACATTAACCTGAAATATTATGAAAAAAATTGACCTCAACAACACTGTTTCAATACATCGCGATATTCATTGGGTAGGTTTTTACGATAAGGACTCATTTCTGCATTGTAACCCTTATTTGCTTATTGATGACGATGATATAATTCTGTTCGATCCTGGTTCTATCACTCACTTTCCTATCGTTATGCGAAAAGTCATAGAGCTAGTTAATCCGGAAGATATCACTGTCGTTGTTGCCTGCCATCAAGACCCTGATGTCTGTGGCAGCTTGTCAGTAGTAGAAGACGTTATTAATAATCGAGACTTGAAAATTGCTGCGCACACTAATTCTATTCGACTAATACGTCACCTTGGTATTCGCTCAGATTTCTATGCAGTTGATGATCATGATTTGAAACTAACCCTGAGGAGCGGAAGGGTCCTGGAGTTTATATTCAGCCCTTATCTGCATTCACCCGGGGCCATTGTCACTTACGATCGCCATACAAGAAGCCTGTTCTCTGGTGATATATTTGGAGCGGTATCTAAAGAGTGGAATCTGTTTGCAAGTGATGATTTCCTCAGTCACATGGTAGCATTTCATCAAATATATATGCCTAGCAATCGTATTCTTAAGGCTTTTCTAGAACGACTGGAAGGGTACGAGATTGAACGTATTTTGCCTCAGCACGGTTCCGTTCTTGAAGGTGATAATATTCGTACAGCCATAGAGCACCTTAAAACCATTCCTTGCGGTGTAGATATAGAAGGGAACATGCCATGAGCGAATTTGAAAAGGATATCATTCGTGCAAGTTCAAGACATGTCAGTGATGTGATTTCCATAAATAAGGGTCTTACTGAGAAAACGTTACGTATGCGTTGTCAATCCTATCAGGCTCATATCAAGTCACAATTGTTAACGCAAACAGTTTATGAAATAAGCAATAGTAAGAAAAGTCTCAAAAAACTCAACAAGGAGCTTATTGACACTAATTCAAAACTTAAGCGTCAGCAGGAGATAATAGCAGAGCAGAAAGAAGAATGGGAAAGATCATTTGATGCTCTTTCGGCTCAAGTCTGTATCCTGGATATGTCAGGTAAGATTTTGCGTGCCAACAAAGCTATGCGAAAGTGTTTTGAGACAATTCACGACACAGTAATAGGCTTGAATTATTATTTGGCATACTATGGTACGTCAGTTTCAGATCCTCGGAATCCATGTACTATGGTTCTTTCGGGTGCTTCTGATAAGGTATCCGTTGAAACCATGCTCCCCGCAATGAAAGGATGGTACCAAGTATCTTTGTATTCACTTCACAATGGCAATGGAGCACAGTGTGGAGCTGTGTCTGCGGTGGAGGACATAACAGAGCGTAAACAGATGGAAGAAGAACTTGTCAAAATGCAGAAACTTAAATCGGTTGGTATTCTCGCAGGAGGCATCGCTCACGATTTCAATAATAGCTTACAGGGAATCATGAGTATGATCACCCTGGCAGAAACGTGTGCGAACCCAGATGATGAAATTTATAAGCGTCTGGAAGAAGCAAAAAAGGTGGTTCTCCAATCGAAGGATCTAACTCAGCGGTTACTCACTTTCTCCAAGGGCGGAGACCCTGTTAAGGATATTATTTCCGTCCAAGAAGTAATTAGAGATTTAGTCAATATACTACCGAGCCGTTCTAATGCCATACGTATGTTTGATTTACCAGACGATCTTTGGACAGTAGAAGCGGATAAAGGCCAGATAAAGCAGGTTATAAGCAATCTCATTATCAATGCAGAACAGGCAATGCCAGGGGGAGGAACCATCAGGGTAAAGGCCGAAAATATTGTTGTTAGTGCAAATGAAACGTTACCACTGAGAGCTGGAAATTACATAAAAATAAGCATAAGCGATCATGGAATCGGAATACCACAGGAATCGCTACCAAAGATATTCGATCCATACTTTACCACAAAACAGGGAGACAGAGGACTTGGACTTTCTATTGCCTATTCTATTGTCAACAAGCACGATGGATTTATCACTGCGGAATCAAAAGTTGGCAACGGCACAACCTTTTATATATACCTTCCTATTTCTCATAAGAGGGTTTCAGCAAAGCCAATCTTGAACACAACTAAAGAAACAGTACCAATAAAAGGAAGGGGAAGGATTTTGTTAATGGATGATGACGATATAATAAGGCGCGTAGTTGCCGAACTATTAAAAAATCTTAAATATGAAGTTGAAACTGCCAAAGACGGCACCGTGGCAATAGCGCGGTACAAAGAAGCCATAAAATCAAATAATCTTTTTGATGCAGTCATAATGGATTTGACAATACCGCATGGCATGGGAGGCAAGGAGGCAATTCAAAAATTACTTGAAATAGACCCCAACACAAGAGCGATTGTATCAAGTGGTTTCTCGGATGATCCAGTAATGTCTGACTTTAAAAAATATGGTTTCAATGATGCCCTTACCAAACCATTTGAAATTGATGATCTAGACGAAAAACTGCAAAGTATGTTAGCGAGTGCGAGTTAAGTTTTTGACAAATCCCTGCCACTGAGACATGAAACATTTTTGGGAAATACTAGCGAGTAAACCTCTCTTTAGTATCACTTGAATAAGGAAGAAAAACAGGAGGTTTCTTCAAGGCACTAAAACACCACATATCCCTTTGCTTCAAGATAGTCTAAAATTGTCCTTGTTGACTCCTCAATCGACAACTTTGAGGAATCAATTGTTAGCTCTGGATTCAGAGGTTCTTCATATGGCGCTGAAATACCG
>Ga0209361_1002136_pt1 | contig 11143 bp, 7 predicted proteins | sample SaaInlV_200m_DNA_3_FD_184657 | JGI IMG/M metagenome (GOLD analysis project Ga0209361, IMG submission 184657) | Marine microbial communities from expanding oxygen minimum zones in the Saanich Inlet - SI037_S4LV_200m_DNA (SPAdes) (version 2) | ecosystem: Environmental > Aquatic > Marine >... | reverse complement strand
CAATGAATTTAACCTCACCCGGATTCCGGGGTTGAATGGTCGATTGTTCGACCCGGCGGCTGGCCGTTCCACCGATATGGAAGGTTCTCATGGTCAACTGTGTCCCCGGCTCACCGATGGACTGTGCAGCAATGACTCCCACCGCCTCTCCCAGGTTCACTTCGTGCCCATGAGCCAGATCGCGGCCATAACATTTCTTGCAAACCCCCCTGCGGGCCTCACAGGTTAGAACCGACCTGATCCTGACTTTTTCGATGCCGGCCTTTTCGATCAATTCAACCTCTTCTTCATTGATCGACTCGTTGGCGCCCACCAGCACGTCCCCCGTCACGGGGTCCTCGATATCATCACTGGCAACACGCCCAAGGATTCTTTCCCCTACCCGTTGAAGGATTTCGCCCCCTTCCAAAAGAGACTCCACCCAGATGGCGTCGATGGTACCGCAATCAATTTCTGTAATAATAGCTTCCTGAGAAACATCAACCAGCCGTCGGGTCAGATACCCCGAGTTGGCCGTTTTAAGGGCGGTATCCGCAAGACCTTTTCTGGCCCCATGGGTGGATATGAAATATTGGAGTACGGTCAATCCTTCCCGGAAATTGCTTGTGATGGGTGTTTCAATAATTTCACCCGACGGCTTTGCCATCAGGCCCCTCATTCCGGCCAACTGCCGCATCTGGTCCTTTGAACCTCTGGCCCCCGAATCCGCCATCATGTAAACGGCATTAAAACTGCTGACGTCGGTGGGTCCGGTTTCGGGGCTGTCAATCCGTTCCACTGCCATCTCTGTCATCATTTCAGATGCCACGTCTTCCGTAGATTGAGCCCAGATATCAACAACCTTGTTATATTTTTCACCGGCAGTAATCAGACCGTCCACCCATTGCTCTTCGATCTTTTTGACCTCATTTTCCGCCTCGTTGATAATCGTTCCTTTTTTCGATGGAATCACCATGTCTTTCATGGCAATGGAAATACCGGAAAGGGTCGCATATTTATAGCCAAGATCCTTAAGCCGGTCCGCCAAAATGACCGTGGCCTTGATCCCCGCCTTTCGATGGGATTCGTTAATGAGATGCCTCAGAGCTGTCTTTGTCATGACTTTGTTTACAAGATCGAAAGACAAAGCTTTATCAGGAAGGATCTCGTAAAGAATGACACGGCCTGTGGTGGTTTCCCATATTTTCCCATTCATCCTGATCTTAATGGCCGCGTGCAGATCCAGCTCGCCTGCATCATAGGCGACACGAAGCTCCCGGGGACTTGAAAAGATCATACCTTCCCCTTTGATCGGTTTTTCCCGGGTTGAATGCATTTCCCGGGTCATGTAGTAAATACCCAAGACAATATCCTGGCTCGGAACAATAATGGGATCACCATTGGCGGGCGACAGGATATTGTTGGTGGACATCATCAATACCCTGGCCTCAATCTGGGCTTCAATGGAAAGGGGTATGTGGACCGCCATCTGGTCCCCGTCAAAATCCGCGTTAAAAGCAGTACAAACCAGCGGGTGCAGCTGAATTGCCTTTCCCTCGATCAAAATGGGCTCAAAGGCCTGCATCCCCAAGCGGTGAAGTGTCGGGGCCCGATTTAACATAATACAGTATTCCTTCACCACTTCATCCAGTGAATCCCAAACCTCAGGCGTTTCCCGTTCGACCATCTTCTTGGCGCTCTTGATGGTCGTCACGTGCCCTTTTTCATCCAATTTATTGTAGATAAAGGGTTTAAATAGCTCCAGCGCCATTTTTTTAGGAAGACCGCATTGGTGGAGACGCAAATCCGGCCCCACCACAATCACCGATCGCCCTGAATAATCCACGCGCTTCCCCAGGAGGTTCTGTCTGAACCGCCCTTGTTTCCCCTTCAGCATGTCGCTCAGAGACTTGAAAGGACGCTTGTTGGCGCCGGTAACCACTTTTCCCCTTCGGCCATTATCAAATAGAACATCCACCGCTTCTTGCAACATCCGCTTTTCATTTCGAATAATGATATCGGGTGCATTAAGCTCCAGAAGTCTTTTCAGCCGGTTATTTCGGTTGATCACCCGTCGGTACAAATCATTTAAATCGGATGTGGCAAAACGCCCGCCGTCCAGGGGCACCAGGGGCCTCAAATCAGGGGGCAGCACGGGAACCACGTTCAAAATGGTCATTTCAGGGCGGTTTTTACTGTCCCTGAAGGCGTTAATGACTTTCAAACGTTTGGTCAGTTTCTTTCTTTTCGCCTCCGACTTGGTATTGCCCATCTCCACCCTGAGGCTCTCGGACAACTCTTCGACGTTTAAATCCCTCAGCATGGTCTGAATGGCTTCGGCACCGATGCCTGCCTCAAACTGGTTTCCGAAGTCTTCCCGGGCCTGTTGCAACTGTTCATCGGAGAGCACTTCGCCCTTTGTCAAAGGAGTATCTTTCGGATCGACCACAATGTGTCCTTCAAAGTAAAGGACCCGTTCCAACTCCTTCAACGTCATATCCAGAAGGTTGCCGACTTTTGAGGGAAGGGCTTTTAAAAACCAGATGTGGGCCACCGGCGCCGCAAGCGTGATATGCCCCATTCTTTCCCTGCGAACTTTGCTTTGAATGACTTCGACACCACATTTTTCACAGACAATACCCCGGTGCTTCATTCGCTTGTATTTTCCGCAGTTACATTCAAAATCCTTTATGGGACCAAAAATCTTGGAACAGAAAAGCCCATCGCGCTCCGGCTTGAACGTCCTGTAGTTGATGGTCTCCGGCTTTTTCACTTCTCCAAAGGACCATTCAAGTATTTTCTCTTTGGATGCCAGAGATATCCTGACGGAATTAAAACTCGATGGATCTTTCGGCTTTGTAAAAAAGTTGTATAATTCTTCCAATGCCTGATTCCCCTTTCACCAATTGGCGCCACAACGCCCATCAGCTGTCCTCAAAAAGTTCCATTTCAAGGCCTAAGCTTTGCAGTTCTTTCATCAGAACCTTAAACGACTCGGGCAGTCCGGGTTCAAGTGCATTATTCCCCTTAACAATTCTTTCGTACATGCGGGTCCGTCCCGCCACATCATCTGATTTTACGGTTAGAAACTCCTGGAGCGTATAGGCTGCCCCGTAGGCTTCCATGGCCCACACTTCCATCTCCCCCAACCGCTGCCCCCCGAATTGCGCCTTTCCACCCAGAGGCTGTTGGGTAACCAGAGAATACGGTCCAATGGAACGCGCATGCAGCTTATCATCCACCAGATGATGTAATTTCATGATATACATAATACCAACAGTGACATCCTGGTCAAAAGGCTCCCCTGTACGCCCGTCATAAAGTACCGACTGACCGGTGGCCGATAATCCGGCCTCCTCCAGGAAGGATTTGATCTCCTCTTCTGAAGCACCGTCAAATACCGGTGTTGCCAGCGGTACGCCATCCAGCATTAACGACGATTCCTTCAGCAGTTCCTCATCCGACAAATTCGCAAAATAAGACTGGTATTCATCTTTGGAAAACCAATTCTTGAACTTTTCCCTGAGAAGTCCGGGGCTATTGATCTTGCCAAACAGCTCCCGAACTTTCATACCCATACCATGGGAAGCCCATCCCAAATGGGTTTCAAGCACCTGACCCACATTCATCCGTGAGGGCACACCCAAAGGATTTAAAACAATGTCCACAGGGGTTCCATCCGCAAAATAGGGCATGTCTTCAATGGGCAGTATTCGGGACAAAACCCCTTTGTTGCCATGGCGGCCGGCCATTTTATCCCCGACAGACAGCTTCCGTTTTACCGCCACATACACTTTCACCATTTTAACCACCCCGGGCGCCAGTTCATCTCCCAGGTCAAAATTTTCTATTTTGTTCTCACAGATTGTGGTCAGGTGCTCAGCCTTGGCGGTATACTTTAAAACGATTGCCTCAACCTTTTCAATTTCATCCATTGGCGCCTTCACATCCGCCCATGCGAGCGCTTCGATGGGAAGGGATTCAACATCTTGCCGTGTCATCATTGCGGTTTTTTTCAGCAAAACCGCCCCGCTCTTTTTGTCACAGAGATCTGTTTTAAGCGCCTTTCCTTCCAGAATTCCCAACAACTTTTCTCTGGCGCTTCGTTCCACAACATCGATCTCGTCTCGAAGATCCTTCCTCATGCGAAGGGTTTCTTCCGCCTCAATGGCAAGGGCCCGCGCATCCTTTTCAACACCGCCTCGTGAAAACACCTTGGCATCAATAACGGTGCCGTGCACACCGGGGGGAACGCGCATGGAACTGTCTTTTACATCGCCTGCTTTATCACCGAATATGGCCCTTAAGAGTTTCTCTTCAGGGGAAAGCTGCGTTTCGCCCTTCGGCGTAATTTTCCCCACAAGAATGTCGCCCGGACCAATTTCCGCACCGATCCTTACGATCCCGCTCTCATCGAGGTTTTTCAATGCCTCCTCGCCCACATTGGGGATATCCCGAGTAATCTCTTCTTTTCCCAGCTTGGTATCGCGGGACAGAATTTCAAATTCGTCGATATGGATGGAGGTGTATACATCCTCTTTTACAACCCGTTCGCTGATGAGGATAGAGTCCTCAAAATTATACCCTCCCCAGCTCATGAAGGCCACCATCACGTTTCGGCCCAGGGCAAGCTCCCCCTGTTCCATGGCAGGCCCGTCAGCAATAATCTGCCCCTTTTTTACGATTTCGCCCTTTTTCACAATGGGTTTCTGATTATAGCAGCTGTTCTGATTGGACCGTCTGAACTTTGTGAGCTTGCAGATTTCCACTTCCGAGTCGTCATTTTCACCTGTGTCGGTAAAGCGAATAACAATTCGAGACGCATCCACATGTTCGATGACGCCATCTCTTTTAGCGATCACCGAAATGCCTGAATCCCTTGCCACCACCTTTTCCACCCCGGTTCCCACAAGGGGTGCTTTGGCCTTCAAAAGCGGTACCGCCTGACGCTGCATGTTAGAACCCATCAGTGCCCTGTTTGCATCATCATGCTCCAGAAAAGGGATCAAAGAGGCAGAGATGCTCACCAACTGGTCCGGTGATACATCCATGTACCGTACATCCTCCACAGGCACCTTGAACGCTTCTCCCTCAATCCGTACAGCCGCCTCATGGCGTATAAAACCCCCACCATCATCCAAAGGCGCATTTGCCTGGGCTATGGGATAATCTTTTTCATCAAGGGCGGATAAATATTCCAGGTTTTTGGTGGCCTTGTTATCCGAAACACGTCTGTAGGGCGTCTCGATAAACCCAAATTCATTCACCTGCGCATAAGTACTCAAAGAAACAATCAGCCCGATGTTCGGCCCTTCAGGGGTCTCAATTGGGCAAATCCTGCCGTAGTGTGTCGGATGCACATCGCGAACCTCAAATCCGGCTCTTTCCCGCGTCAACCCACCAGGTCCCAGAGCACTAAGTCTACGCTTATGGGTCACCTCGCTCAAGGGATTCGTCTGGTCCATAAATTGGGACAGCTGACTCGTGCCGAAAAATTCTTTCACCACCGCAGAAACGGGTTTGGAGTTAATGAGGTCGTGAGGCATCAACGTCTCCACCTCTTGAAGACTCATTCTCTCTTTGATGGCCCTTTCCATCCTCACAAGACCGACACGGTATTGATTCTCGAGGAGTTCACCCACAGCACGCACACGCCGATTCCCGAGGTTATCAATATCGTCTACCATGGCTTCCGCGCTTTTCAGCCTGATGAGTTCCTCGACGGTACCAAAGATGTCTTCCTTTCTGAGCGTTCTCTGTTCTAAAGAAACCCCTTCCATGCTCAAACGATAATTGAGTTTAAGCCTTCCCACGCGTGAGAGATCATAGGTATCAATATTGAAAAAGAGATTATTAAAAAAGGTTTCGGCCACCTCGGGGGTCGGGGGGCTGCTCGGTCTCATTTTTCGGTAAATATCGAGGACCGCCTCTTCCGGCGTGTTAATTCGGTCCGCCACCAATGTCTCCCGAATGCTTCGACTGATACCGTGCCCGTCCAGAACAAGGCATTCGATATTCGTTATCCCTCTTTCCAGAATCGACTCGATTTTTTCAATGGTCAGAGGGCTGTTGCCTTCCAGAAGAACTTCACCGGTTTCAGGATCTATAAGATCTTCACAAATCACCCGATCCTCAATATCCTCCAGCTCAACGGGAATTCGGACCCGCTTCCGGTCTATACATTTGACCTGGGAAATCCCTTTTTCAATCAGCAGAACACAACCATCCGTTGAAAGCATACTTTCGGAAGCCATGAGAATATCACCGGTCTCCGGATCCGGGATGTCCTCAATCACCCACAATTCGGTACCCTTCTCAATTTCGAGTGGCACTTGTTTCAGCATGGGCATCCTGGGTTTTGTGCTTTCATTCGCGCCCAGAGTCTTGAGCAAACGCTTTGTAATTTTAGCGCCTTTTTTGGCGATGACTTTTTCGTCCCCATCAATAATGTCTTTTGTGACCCGATTCTGAGCCAGGATTTCAGGAATTGCTTCCCGCCAACCCCCTGTCTCACCAATTTCAACCATTTCAGTGTCATAGAAGTGGTAAAGGAGATCTTTGGCCGTATAGCCCAGTGCTTTTAATAAGATGGTCACCGGGAACTTTCTTCGTCGGTCAATTCGAACGTATAAAAAGTCTTTGGGATCAAACTCGAAATCAAGCCAGGAGCCCCTCAGCGGTATAATTCTGGCCGAATAAAGCAGCTTTCCACTGGCATGGGTTTTTCCTTTGTCATGGTCAAAAAATGCGCCGGGTGAGCGATGAAGCTGGCTCACCACTGCGCGCTCTGTTCCATTAATAATAAATGTGCCGCGGTCGGTCATGATGGGGAGAGTGCCGAAATAAATCTCTTGCTCTTTGATGTCACGAATGCTTTTCGTTTCACTCACGGTATCGGTATCAAAAACAACCAATCGGACCGTAAGCCTGAGGGACACCTCATATGTCATGCCCTTGCTGAGGCAATCTTCTTCACTGTACTTGGCACCCTCAAAAGCGTACTTGACGAACTCAAGGGACGAAGTCCCTGCAAAATCATGGATGGGAAAAACACCCATATAAGCCGCCTGAAGTCCCACGTCTTCACGCTCCTGGGGCGGAATATCCTTCTGCAAATACCGCTCATAAGACCGTCGCTGCATGGCAATGAGATTGGGCGTTTCCATCACTTTGCTGATCTTCCCGAAACTTTTTCTTGCTCGTCTTCTGACACCATCATTCTTAAACATGGTATCTCCTTATGGCCATTCTTTGGCCTTGGTTGTTTTCAAACGATTCCGACAACCAAAAACCGTTCATCTCGGCTGAAACCCCGATTTATCGGGACGTATGGCGCCTCTCCACAAATGAGCCTGTCGCTATTTAATCTCAGCTGTTGCGCCGGCTTCTTCCAACTGGGTCTTGATCCCTTCAGCCTCATCTTTTGGAACGCCTTCTTTAACAGGACCCGGTGCGCCATCCACAACGCCTTTTGCCTCTTTGAGGCCCAGACCGGTAATGGAACGGACAACCTTTATGACCTGGATCTTTTTGTCTCCTATAGCGGTCAGAATAACATCAAACTCAGTCTGTTCAGCTTCCTCTTCTGCCGGTGCCCCCGGGGCGGCTGCCGCCACGGCCATGGGTGCAGCCGCACTGACGCCGAATTTTTCTTCAAGCTCCTTTACGAACTCGGAGAGCTCCAAAACGGTCATATTGGATATAAATTCTACAACATCTTCTTTACTGATATCAGTTGCCATATTACTAAAACCTCCAACTTCCAAAAAAAATTATTGCAATTCGCTTTTCTTCTCTTCAATGGCCTTCAAAACATTCATGAACTGGCCCATGATCCCGTTTAACAAAGAGACAAAAGATGTGGGCACAGCCTGCATGACGGACAGGGTCTGGGCCAACAACACATCTCTTCCGGGCAAGGCCGCCAGCTTCTTGACGCCTGAGATATCGACCAGCTTACCGGATATCTGAGCACCCTTTATTTCAAGGGTTTTGAATTCCTTGGCAAAATCTACCAATGCTTTTGCAGGAGCAACCACATCATCATAGGTCAAAGCTATGGCCGTAGGCCCCTGCATGAGATCCAAAACCAGCTCAGTATCGGTATCTTTGCTCGCCAGTTTCAAGAGCCTGTTTTTAACAACTTCGATCTCAGCATTCGCCTGTCTGAGATCACGTCTCAATCGGTTCATGGATTCGACATCAAGTCCCTGGTAATCCACGAGGTAAGACCCTTCGGCCTTTTCAAGACGTTCGTGAAGGTTATCAACCAACTCTTTTTTTTCTTGTCTATTCATATTCACCTCCTCTCTTTTATGGACAATAATATTGTCAAAGACAAAAGGTGTACACCCTTAACACTACTTTCATCCAGTCTCGGCAGGCTTGATTTTAAGCCGCTTCGCCCTGCATACGAACTGTCACTCTGGCATGGCGGCGCCTACTGTCTTTGACCAAAAACACCCTTCAGAAATTGAAGCGCGCGACCCTGAATGTTTTGATTGCTCACAACATTTCAAGGCATTATTCTAACACAAAAATGGACGATCTTATCAGAGGGAAAGACCATCCATCGTTTTGCCAAAAAAGCACGATTTTGTTTTTACCGTACCTACGGGTTCAATATATCCTTTACATAAACGGGATCAACCTTAACCCCGGGCCCCATGGTTGAAGAAATCGCAATACTTCTGTAATAAGTCCCTTTACTGGCAGGTGGTTTGAGTTTCTGGATCGTTTCCATGAAAGAGGCAACATTTTCCAAAAGCTTTTCCAGACCAAATTCAATTTTGCCCACTGCGGCATGAACAATACCCGTTTTATCCACCTTGAAGTCAATTTTGCCTGCCTTAATCTCCGTTACCGCCCTGGCCACATCAAAGGTCACCGTTCCCAACTTGGCGTTCGGCATCAATCCTCTGGGCCCCAGAACACGACCGAGTTTTCCAACAGCGCCCATCATATCAGGGGTGGCAATGGTCTTGTCAAACTCAAGCCAGCCACCTTTAACCTTCTCCAGAAGTTCATCCGACCCCGCGTAATCGGCACCGGCATCCAAAGCCTCTTTTTCCTTTTCCCCTTTGGCAAAAACAGCTACCCGAACTTCTTTTCCAACGCCATTGGGAAGCGCCACCGTGCCTCTGACCATCTGATCGGCATGCCTTGGATCAACACCCAGTTTAATAGCCAAATCCAAACTCTCATTGAATTTGGTATAAGCACAGTCAATGGAAAGTTGAATCGCCTCCTCAAAGGTATATCGCTTCAGTTTATCAACCTTCTGAGCACTTTCCCTGTATTTCTTACCCTCTCCAGCCATCTCTTTATTCCCTTCGTCGTTTTACGGATTTCAGGCTACCGTGATGCCCATACTCATGGCGGTACCCTCAATAATCCTTGCTGCGCCTTTTATGTCAATGGCATTTAAGTCTTCCATCTTAATCTTCGCAATCTCTTCGATCTGTTTGCGCGTTACGGATCCGACCTTCTCGCGATTGGGCTCTGAAGAGCCTTTCGCAATTTTCGCCGCCTGTTTCAACAGCACGGAAGCCGGAGGCGTCTTCGTAATAAATGAGAAAGACCTGTCCGCATAAATGGTAATAATGACCGGAATGATCGTCCCCATCTGGTTTTGAGTTCTTGCGTTGAACGCTTTACAGAATTCAGCGATATTGACACCATGTTGACCCAATGCAGGCCCGATGGGCGGTGAAGGATTTGCCTGTCCACCCTTTACCTGCAATTTAACGGATCCAATAATTTTTTTTGCCATGTTTAATCCCTTGCCTTAAATAGTTTGAGGGCATTGACTATTTTAATCAAATAGTGGTGACTTGGATAAAATCAAGTTCCACAGGAGTCGGCCGTCCAAAAATGGTAATGAGAACTCTCAATTTTTCTTTATCGGGCTTTATTTCGGAAACCGTTCCCTGAAAATTGGTAAAAGGACCATCTACCACCCGCACTTCTTCGCCTTCCTCGAAATTATACCTGGCTTTGGGCCTGTTAACACCCTCTTCCATCTGATGAATCACCCGTTCGGCTTCTTCGGCTGATACCGGTGTGGGATTGACTTCTCCGCCCACGAATCCCGTTACCTTTGCCGTATTTCGAACCGTATGCCACGTATCTTGGTCAATATGCATTTCAACCAGGATGTAACCGGGGTAAAATTTTCTGGATGTGGTCTTCTTCTCGCCTTTTTTTAGCTCAACGACCTGTTCAGTGGGAACCAGGATCCTTCCAAAAAACTCATTCTGCCCAAAGGATTCAATACGCTCTTCCAAGCTTTTTTTTACCCTGTCCTCAAACCCGGAATAGGTATGAACAATGTACCATTTCAATTCCACGAAAACCCCTGATCGCTGTAGCACAGCTTAAATTAAGGCAGAATCCCAAGAAAAATTTTCAACAGGCCTAACCAACAACATGCTTTAGAATTTTGATAAGACCTAAGTCAATCAAACCCAGGTATACAGAAACCAACAACGTCAAAACAATCACAACTAACGTGGAAGCAATCAGCTCCTTACGGGTAGGCCACTTGACTTTTTTCAGCTCCACCTTGGCTTGCCGCAAAAACAGCCCCACGTTTTTAAACAGGTTGCTTGCGCCCCCGCTCTCGCTGGATTTGCCTGCTTTCCCTGTTTTCTGAACGACCCTGCCGGGTTTTCCATCCGGTTTCGCCCCCTTGTTGACAACATCCACCGACGTTGAAGCGGCACCAACTGCAACAGCAGTTTTCGTCTTTTTGGGGCTTTTCTTGCTTTTTGGTTTTCGGTTATTCTTTTTCATTGGCACATGGAATTCCTTAAAAAGCACCCCATAAATCGAACAGGGAGTGAAAGCGCTATTGGTGTGTTTAACCTTTGCTTAGAGGCTTCACAAAAAAAATGGCAGGCCAGGAGGGATTCGAACCCCCATCACCCGGATTTGGAGTCCGGTGCTCTAGCCGTTAGAGCTACTGGCCTGCATTCATCAACAAACTACTTGGTTTCTTTGTGGAGAGTATGGGCCCTGCAAAAGGGGCAATATTTTTTGAAACCCAGTTTATCCGGCGTCTTTTTCTTATTCTTTGTGGTCGTATAATTCCTGTTTTTGCAATGCTCACAGGCCAATGTCGTAATATCACGCATTCCGTTAAAGATCTCCTGTTATTCAATAA
>Ga0209361_1002130_pt1 | contig 11165 bp, 9 predicted proteins | sample SaaInlV_200m_DNA_3_FD_184657 | JGI IMG/M metagenome (GOLD analysis project Ga0209361, IMG submission 184657) | Marine microbial communities from expanding oxygen minimum zones in the Saanich Inlet - SI037_S4LV_200m_DNA (SPAdes) (version 2) | ecosystem: Environmental > Aquatic > Marine >... | reverse complement strand
ATCTGTGAACAAAATGACCAGGTCTTTGAGTCTTGCCATCTCAGAGCTGGAAGAACAAATCTCTGAACGCAGGAAGACTCAATCCCAGCTTATACAGGCAGAGAAATTTTCCGCTATAGGCCAGTTGGGATCAGGTGTGGCCCATGAATTAAATAGCCCATTAGACGGGTTATTAACTATGCTTAGGATAAGAAGAGACAAGGCGAGTGATGATGAGCATAACAAGTTGTCTATTATGGTGGATGCTGCTGAACATATGGCCAAAATTATTAGAGACTTTGGTTCATTCTCAGGAAAATCATCTGGAAAGTTCAGTAAGATTGACACAAAGGATGTAATTGAGTCTACGCTGAGTTTCAGTGGTATTCACTTATTGAAACATGACATCAAAATAACCAGGGACTATGATAATAATCATTTAGATATACTGGGAGATAAAAGTCAACTTCAACAGGTGGTATTAAACATTTTTACAAATGCCCGTGATGCCATGCCTCATGGTGGTGAGTTTGTAATAAGAACGAGGAATTCTGAAAATAGTGGTAAAGTTATTATGGAATTTATAGATACAGGAGTTGGCATAAAAGAAGAAGACCTGCCCAGAATATTTGATACGTTCTTCACTACAAAGGAACAGGGTAAGGGTATAGGGCTCGGCCTGTCAATATCATATGGAATAATAAAAAGTCATAATGGAGAGATTTTGGTAGAGAGTCCGCCCAATGGACAAACTGGCAAGGGGACGAAGTTTACCATATCTCTTCCCGCATTGAAAACAAGAAAAGGGAACAATAATGGCAAAGGGTAAGATATTATTGATAGATGATGAACAAATATTCCTGGTAGCCCACCATGAGGAGCTTCAGGATGCCGGCTATGAAATTGTAACTGCTCTAACAGGAAAAGATGCTATTACTGTTGCAGAGAAGGAAAAATTTGATATCGTATACGTTGACCTGATAATGCCGGATATGAATGGTGTCGAGGTATGCAAAGAGATGAAAAAGGTATCTCCGGATACGGTAGTTGTCCTTGTCTCCGGCCAACCTAAAGAGATACTGAAGTATTGGAAGTCATTTTTGGACGCCGGTGGTAAAGATAAAATCCTGAGGAAGCCTTTGAGAGATAAGGAATTAATCAAAGTAACAGAAGATATAATAGAAGAAAGAAAGGAAGAAAGGCGTGGATAAGAATGCCGGGGTGAAAATACTGATTGTGGATGATGTGGAGATCGAGGTTACCTCTATTGAAGAAGAACTCTGCCTGGAAGGTTATCTGGTAGATACTGCTACAAATGGGAGAAAGGCCGTTGCGATGGCAAAGCGGAAAAAATATGATATCGTCTTTATAGATTTGATTATGCCTGAAATGAATGGCATTCAAACCTGTAAAGCAATAAAAGAGGTAAGTCCGGATTCAATACCAATATTATTTACCGGACAAATAAATACAGACACATTTGACAGAGAAATTGAGTTTATGAATGCCGGAGGTGAATTATATTATATCTACAAACCATTTAAAGAAGGTGAGATCCTGGAAACGGTTAAACAAATATTGGCAAGAAGGAGAAAAGAGTAATGGCAAAAAAGAAGGTGACAACGAAGATAAAAAATAAACCGCTGGAAAAGACAGTACCCAAAAAGAAAAAGGTTACAAAAGTCTCTAAGAAAGCAGGAAGAGGTACTGTAAAAACTCCGGTAAAAAAGGCAGCAAAGAAAAAGAAAGTAGTGTCAGGTAACAAAAAAAAAGTATCACCAGAAAATACTTTAAGCAAAAGCAAAAGCAAAAGCAAAAGCAAAAGCAAAAGTATCAGGCGCTCTAACAATAATGCTTTTCCTATTGTTGGTATCGGGGCTTCTGCCGGGGGGCTTGAGGCACTTGAGGGATTCTTCTCCAGTATGCCTCCTGAATCCAATATTGCCATTGTAGTTATCCAGCACCTTGCCCCCAGATACAAGAGTATTATGGGATCTCTCCTGAAGAAATACACAAAGATGAAGATATTTGAGATAAATGACGGAATGAAGGTTGAGCCGAACAGTATCTATCTCAATCCTCCGGATAATGATGTGGCTATCATGAACCGTACACTCCAGTTGATTAAACCCCTGGCGTCCCATGCGGTCAGACTGCCCATTGACGGTTTTTTCCGTTCACTGTCTGAAGATCTGGGTGCAAAGGCATTCTGTATTGTTCTCTCCGGTACGGGGACAGATGGTACCCTGGGGCTGAGGGCGATCAAGGGTGAAGGTGGTATGGCTATGGTACAGGAGGAAGGGCAGGCAAAATATGATTCCATGCCAAGAAGTGCTATAAACACGGGTCTTGTTGACTATATCCTTCCAGTCGAGAAGATGCCGGATGAGCTTGTCAAATATATTAAGCATCCTTTCATTGAAAAGGATGTAATCACCGGTACTACCGAGCAGAAATATCAGAACAACATAACAAAGATACTCCTTCAGGTACGCAGCACAACAGGCCATGATTTCTCAAATTACAAACAGAATACGATTCGCAGGAGGATTGAGAGGCGGATGGCCGTGCACCAGATAGACAAGATATCACTCTATCTCGATTATGTCAGGGGAAACAAGGCAGAAGTGACAGCTCTCCATAAAGACCTGCTCATCGGGGTAACCAACTTTTTCAGAGATCCTGACGCATTTGATATCCTGCAAAAAGAGGTAATATCTAAGATCGTAAAAAGCAAGAAGGGTGGAAATATACGTGTATGGATCCCCGGTTGCGCTACCGGTGAGGAGGCGTATTCCATAGCTATATTTATTGCGGAATTGACGGAAAAGACACAAAAGCGCTTTAATATTCAGATATTCGGAACCGATATAGATGAAGATGCCATTGAGTACGCGAGAGCGGCAATTTATCCGGATAGTATTGCGGCAGATATATCCAAGGAGAGACTGAATCATTTTTTTATAAAGGATGATAGTACATATAAGGTAAAAAAACAGATCCGTGAGATGCTGGTCTTTGCCACACAGAGCCTTATAAAAGACCCTCCGTTTTCGAGGCTGGATCTTGTCTCGTGCAGAAACGTCCTGATTTATATGGACTCGGTACTACAGAAAAAGATACTGCCGATCTTTCACTATACACTGAATAATGATGGATACCTCTTTTTAGGTTCTTCAGAGACTATAGGTGAATTTTCAGACTGTTTTTCAACGATAAATTCCAAGTGGAAGATCTATAAAAGGATTGGAGATACTGTAGAAAGGGCACTGGGATATCCAGTTACAAATGATGTAATTTTGCCAAAGGAATTACCTATAAGTGATGTCGCGAATTACCCGAGGGAGGCCAGTATTTATCAAAAAGCGGAAAGAGAGGTTCTGGATAAGTATGCTCCTCCATTTGTCCTTGTTAATGATAAACACGAGATCCTTTATGTTAACGGCAAGATATATAAGTACCTGCTGACACCTGTTGGTGTGCCGGTATTTAATATCCTGAAAATGGCACACGAAGACTTGCGTTACAAACTTACGACTATTCTTCATAAGATGGGCAAGAAACGAGACACTGTTGTCCAAAGGGGGCTGAAGGTAAGGGACAATGGTAATTTCTTGACAGTAGACCTGACCGTTAAACCTTTTTCTGCCGGAAAAGGGGCAGAAGACCTGATCATGGTAATTTTTGAGGAGAAGGTACCTCCTGAAAAGATAGTGAAGAGGAAAACTACATCTGGTAAAACCAAAAAAGAAACCTCGCAGATAACTAATCTGAAACAGGAATTGAAATCTGCAAAGGAGTATCTGCAGGCAACGATCGAAGAGCTGGAAACTTCGAATGAAGAGCTCAAATCTACTAATGAAGAGATGCAGTCCACCAATGAGGAGCTCCAGAGTACTAATGAGGAACTGGAGACATCCAAGGAGGAACAGCAGTCTACCAATGAAGAGCTTGAGACCGTGAACTCGGAACTCCAGAATAAGGTAAACGAACTCTCACGCTCCAATAATGATCTCAATAATCTCCTTGGTAGCACACAGATCGCGACTATCTTTCTTGATACTAAGCTGCGTATTGTTAGATTTACTCCGGCACTGACGAAGTTATTTAACGTGCTGCCGTCAGACCTTAATCGTCATATAGGCGATATTACTTCAAAATTCAATTGCGAAACACTGTTTCAAGATGCAGAAGCAGTACTTAATACTTTAATTCAAAGAGAGTCCGAGATAAGTACACAAGATGATAAATATTTTAATATGAGTGTCCTGCCATATAGAACTACAGAGAATATGATTGATGGAGTGGTTATTACCTTTGTGGATATAACAACAATCAGACAGGCAGAAATTGCGTTGAAAGAGACGACAGAAAAATACAGATCTATTTTTAATGAGGCGCGTGACGGCATTGTTATCATTGACAAGAAAACAGGTATAATTGCAGACTGTAATCAGGCATTTGAGGGGCAAACTGGGCGTCCGCTTGAACATCTGAAGAGGTTGAAGATATGGGAAATAAGGCCTTCACGCAAGAAGGAGAGGGCAAGGAATGAATTTGTTGAGTTAAATGAAATAGGAGTAGATGGTTCCAGTCGTCTTGACATTGAGAAGCCAAATGGAGATATAATATCCCTTGAATTCTCCAGTAGAGTAGTAACGATTGGTAACCAGCCTTACATCCAGAGCATTGCAAGAGATATTCCGGGCGGCAAAAGGCAGAAAAAAAGATAGAGAACCTTCTCCGTATAGTTTGTGCCTGTAGGCGGTACAGTTTGTGTTAATGTTTATGGTGTTGAATCTGCCGCGAACAAGAAGGTTAGTAAAAATAATTAACAAATTGAAAACGTAGGGTAATCCTTAAGCCTGGCTTCCCTTGCATGCATTGATGTCAAAGCAAGCCTGAAGGATTGTCTTGCGAAAATGGATTTAATAAATTTGTCGAGAGAGTTATAATGAATAAAGATAATAAGGAAAAGTCTGCTGATCTGCGTAAAAAGGCAGAGAAAATGCTTACACCTGATACCGTAGATATTAATAACCTCTCAGATGAGGACATCCGCAAACTGGCACATGAGCTGCAGGTACACCAGATCGAGCTGGAGATGCAGAATGAAGAACTGCGAAAGGCCCAGGTAGAACTTCAGGACTCAAGAGACAAATATTCAAGTCTCTATCACATTGCACCAGTTGGATATCTTACTATAAGCAATAAAGGAATAATTCTGGAAGCTAATCTGACAGGTGCAGAAATACTTGGGGTAAATAGAAGCGAATTGATTGGTAAGCCACTGGGACTTTTCATAACAAAGGAGTATGAGGATGTCTTTTACTTGCAACGTAAAGAAGTTTGTAGAGTAAAAGGAAAGAGTGGGGCTCGTGAGATTGTAATGAAAAAAGCGAATGGTACTCAGTTCTACGCTCAACTGCAATGCAAGGCTGCGCAGGATGCAGGGAGGAGTAACGCCGAATGTTTGACAATTATGAGTGACATTACAGAACGCAAGAAAGCGGAGTTGGAATTGCAGGAGTATAGAAACCATTTAGAAACTTTAGTTGAACAACGGACAAGAGAACTGAAGAATTCACAGGCGCAACTCGTACGTAATGAAAAAATGGCTGCTATAGGTAAGGTGTCAAGTAGCATTGCTCGTGAACTACGAAACCCCTTGGCTGTCATGCAAAATGCATCGTATTATTTGGGTGCGGTTCTGAAGGATTCAGATGACAAGGTAAAAAAACATCTTGCCCTCATATACGATGCTGTCGTGTTCTCCGACAACATTATTAACAGTTTTGTAGACCTTATCTTAGCAAGGTCAATGTCCCTGGTAAAATCTGATATTAATAAAATTATAGAACATAATTTATATGATTGCAAAACAGCAGAAAACATTAATATTAAAACTCAATTAGATGAGCAACTTCCCGTAATAGAATTAGACAAAAACCAGATTTTTAGTGTATTTAAGAATATCATTTCTAACGCACTTCAGGCAATGCCAGAAGGAGGAAGTCTTGATATCAAAACAGAGGTGAAGGATGATTTTGTCGAGGTAGAATTTAAGGATACGGGTACAGGTATCTCTAAGGATAATATTCAGAAAATATATGAACCTCTATTTACCACTAAAACAAACGCGTTAGGGCTTGGCCTCACGAAGGTTAAGGCCATTATAGATGAGCACAAAGGAAGTATATTCGTGAATAGTGAGATAGGGCAAGGTACAACATTTACAGTTAAACTGTCAATATTGGGGCATAAAAATGAAAAAGAAGCAATCTAAGGTGAAAAAAACAGATGATTTCCGTGATAAGGCGGAGGAAATTCTCAAATCAGTTAAGGCACCAATAGAGAAGCTGACAGATGCAGACGTCCGCAATCTGGCACATGAGCTGCAGGTACACCAAATTGAGCTTGAGATGCAGAATGATGAGCTCAGGAAGTCACAACAGACACTTGAGGACTCAAGAGACAAGTATTCACGTCTCTATGACTTTGCTCCGGTGGGGTATGTTACAGTTGGTGAGGGTAAATTAATTCTAGAAGCTAATCTAAGGTTAGCCTCTATGTTGGATATGGAACGTGGATTCTTGATAAAAAAACTGTTATCAAAGTTTATGACCAGAGAGAGTGCAGATAAATACTACCTATGCTCTAAGGCTGCTTTTGAAACGGGAGAACATGTAACATGTGAAGTAGAGATGGTAAAAAAAGATGATACAACATTCTACGCACAACTGGAATGTGCTTTCGTACCGGAAGAAGACGGGAATCCGGAACGGTGTAGGATAACAATATCTGATATCACCGAACGTAAGGAGATGGAAGAGGCTATCTTGCAATCAGAAAAATTAAAGTCTCTGGGGGTAATAACCGCCGGGGTTGCCCATGAGTTTAATAATATTCTTGCGATAATTCTTGGTACTGCAGAGCTGCTTGATTCTGGTTTTGAAGATGATCAGGAGCTGAAGAAGGGACTGAATGGTATTATCGTGGCGGGTGAGAATGGAGCTGGAATTGTGAAAGATATGCTTTCATATGTTAAATCACAAGAGGAAGCAGGCATCTCCAATTACACTCCTTTTGATATAAGGTGCTTACTTGAAGAGGCGATTAATTTTACAAGTCACAGATGGGAGAGTATGGCTCAGGCAAAAGGGGTGGACTATCAAATATACAGAGAAGATATGAGAGAGATACCTGAGGTACTTTGTAGCCATGCAGAGTTGCTGGGGGTATTTATAAATATAATAAATAATGCCCTGGATGCTATGCCGGATGGTGGTCGCCTCTCTTTTAGTACATCAAGTAATGATGACACTATTTTTATAAGCATCTCTGATACCGGCAATGGCATGCCTGAAGATGTGAGGAGGAAAATATTTGATCCATTTTTTACAACACGCAGGCCACTAGGGACAGGCTTGGGCATGAGTGTCTCCTATGGTGTAATAATGAGACATGGCGGTAAGATAGAGGCGGAGAGTGAAGAGGGAAATGGCACAACGTTTAACCTGAGTATTCCAATCCGAAAAGGTGCAGTACAAAAAGTAGTACCACCTGAACATGAACGACGTGTAACCGGAAAAAAGCTGCATATTTTAGTAGTAGATGATAATAAGGATATCTGTGACATTGTGGATGGAGTCCTTACCAGAGGTGGTCATGCCGTAACGAGTGTTGATAACGGCGCAGAGGCTATAGAACTTGCAGGGGAAAAAGATTTTGATCTCATTTTATGTGACCTGTTGATGCCAAATGTACAGGGATATGATGTAGTAAAGGCCCTGAATAAGTTAGACAAGATACCAAAGATAGGCTTAATGACCGGCTGGGCAGATCTTAAGCCTATTGATGAAGAAGGTACCAAGGTAGATTTCATTCTAAAAAAACCGTTTAAACATGCAGAGTTGGCAAAACATATAGATGAATTAGATATTCCCGCATGACAACTGGAGTCTGTAGGAGCTAATATGCTTGTGTGGAAAGAAGCCATTTAATTAATAAGTTTCTGAGGGCTTTCATTGTAAAAGATGATCAAGATAAAGGAGCTGGAGAAGGAAATTAAGCTTGCTGATTGAAGCCTGATCAGTAATTTACAAAACCAATAATTACACGTATTAGTGGGGATTTCGAAATGACAAAGAAGAAATTTAAAACTGAAAAAAATGATGATATTCGCAGTCTGGCAGAGAAACTTATCAGTCCTGATGTTCTATCAGTAGATGAAAGGTCTCATGCAGATGTCTGTAAGCTGGCGTATGAGCTGCAGGTACACCAGATTGAGCTTGAGATGCAGAATGATGAGCTCAGGAAGTCACAACAGGAGCTTGAAGATTCCAGAGATGAATATTCAAATCTATATGACTTTGCACCGGTTGGATATATTACCTTAAGCGGTAAAGGTATCATTTTGAAAGTGAATTTAACATGTACGAAATTATTGGGCTTAGAACGAAGCTCGTTGATTGAAAAGCCCTTGTCACGGTATATTGCCAGAGAAAATCATGATGACTACTATCAACTTTTCAACCGTAATTTGCAAATTGATGAACATGAAGTCTGTGAATTAAAAATGGTCAGAAGTGATGGAAGCGAATTCTATGCACATCTGGAATGTGTACTGGTATTGGCTAAAAATGAGAATGAGAAGGAAATAAGGATTACCATTACGGATATTACAGCGTGTAAACTGGCAAATCTAGAAATAAAAGCTCTTAATGCATCTCTTGAACAACGCGTGGTAGAACGTACGGCTGAGGTGGTTGAGTCAAATAAAGCATTGCAGAAGGAAATTGTTGATCGTAAAAAAATGGAAGAGACTCTCTTGCTATCAGAAAAAATAAAGTCCCTGGGGGTAATAACCACAGGGGTTGCTCATGAGTTTAATAATATTCTTGCGGTAATTATGGGGACTGCAGAGTTGCTTGGTTCCGGTTTTGAAGATGAGCAGGATCTGAAGAATGGACTGAATGATATTGTCCAGACTGGTGTGAAGGGGGCTGGAATAGTAAGAAATATGCTTTCATATGCTAAATCACATGATAATGACATATCAGATTTTATTTTATTTGATATAAGTTACATACTCGAAGAGGCGATTAATTTTACAAGACACAGATGGGAGAGTATGGCTCTTGCGAATTGGATTGACTATCAAATAGACAGAGAAGATATGAGAGAGATACCTGAGGTGCTTTGTAGCCATACAGAGTTACTTGATGTATTTATAAATATTATAAATAATGCCCTGGACGCGATGCCGTATGGTGGTCGCCTCTCTTTTAGTACATCCAGTAATGATGACACTGTTTTTATAAGAATCTCAGATACAGGCATTGGTATGTCTGAAGATGTGAAGAAGAGTATATTTGACCCCTTTTTTACAACACGGAGGCCACAAGGTACAGGTTTGGGTATGAGTATCTCTTATGGTACAATGACAAGACATGGCGGTAAGATAGAGGTGGAAAGTGAGAAGGGAAAGGGCGCAACATTTAACCTGAGCATTCCAATCCGAAAAGAAGTAGTACAAAAAGAAGTACCACTTGAATATGAACGGCGTGTAACCAGAAGAAAGCTGCAGATTTTAGTAATAGATGATAATGAGGATGTCTGTGAGATTATGGATGGAGTCCTTACCAGATGTGGTCATGCCGTAAAGAGTGTTGATAACGGCGCAGAGGCTATAGAACTTGCAGGGGAAAAAGATTTTGATCTCGTTTTATGTGATCTGTTGATGCCGGATGTACAGGGATATGATGTAGTAGAGGCCCTGAATAAGTTAGACAAGATACCAAAGATAGGCCTAATGACCGGTTGGGCAGATCTTAAGCCTATTGATGAAGAAGGCTTTGAGGTAGATTTCATTCTAAAAAAACCGTTTAAACATGCAGAGTTGGCAAAACATATTGATAAACTAGATATTCCCGTATGACAACTGGAGTCTGTAGGAGCTGAATATTTACTATTTGAAATTTAAGCTTGCTGATTAAATCCTGATCAAGAATACACGTATTTCTTACTCCGATTATTTGTGTCTTTCGTTGCAATCTCTTCTGATCTCTCCTAGAGCTGTTGCTGCAGTACACCCATGGCCTTCATGTCAGAAGCCTTAATTGTTGCTCATCATCAGCTCGTTATACCAGTAACTTCTTGATAAGAGAATTCAGTTAATGCCGCATTTTTTTTTGCATGCTCAATGGTCATGTTTATTAAGTTTCCTCCGCTATCAAGATCAACATAAACATTTTCACTTATCTCTTTTGTTTCAACAACCTCATTGCTGGCAAATTCAACAAGGGCAGTATCGGTATCTGAAAAATATTTAACTTTCATTATTCTCCTCCTGAAATGTTCTATCGAAAAAAGCATTATGGACAGTTTCACCATCTTCTAAGACTATAACTCTCAGATATTTGTTAACGTCACTAATCTTTGCCCTTGCTAGGGTAGGTGTACATTGTTTTCGAGTCACGGTAAAATCGTTCTACCAGATCAGTTTCCGGGAGAACCTGGTCTGGTATGCAACTATTCTTAATAGCTTTGAAATCTTTTGACATACGTCTTCTCAAATCCATGTCGCTTTCACCATCAGTTTCTGTGGATTCTGCTTGTACTCCTTCTCCTGTTTCTGGTTTAGATAATGGGATTTGTAGTTTTATTTGCATTATATTTAATCACTTTAAAAAACTAGTTGTTTTTTTAAATTATTACAGCTATAATGTACCAAAAAGCGCACTGTAAGCGCAAAAAAAGTAATTAATATACTTAATAGGTAACATTATGGAACTTAAAAATATGTCTCCAGTTGCTATAACGAAAGAATTAGGTAATAGACTGCGACAAGCCAGGATCAATGTTGATTTGACTCAGGCTGAAGTGGCATCAAGGGCTGGCCTAAATAGAAGGACCATTCTTAATGCTGAAAAAGGAAAAGTCCAGCTAGAGAACCTTGTCGCTATATTAGTCTCAATGGATATGGCAGACCAGATCAACATGTTTCTACCAGTTCAAGAAATATCCCCTATACAATTGGCAAAACTCAAAGGTCGGGAACGGCAACGAGCATCAAGAGCTAAGAAAAGGAATACTCGGACCAAAGAGGATAAATCATCATGGTAAAGGATGTCGTCAGTGTAAAATATAAAGAGCATGATGTTGGTGCTGCCAGTTTCAATACT
>Ga0209361_1002114_pt1 | contig 11222 bp, 12 predicted proteins | sample SaaInlV_200m_DNA_3_FD_184657 | JGI IMG/M metagenome (GOLD analysis project Ga0209361, IMG submission 184657) | Marine microbial communities from expanding oxygen minimum zones in the Saanich Inlet - SI037_S4LV_200m_DNA (SPAdes) (version 2) | ecosystem: Environmental > Aquatic > Marine >... | reverse complement strand
GTCAATCCAGCCGCTTTAAGTGTTTTCAGGGATTGGACACTTTTCCGTTTCAGACTCTTGGCACGTGCATAGGAAGTGATGCGGGTCAAGGAGGGGAAAGCCTCGCCCAAGAGTTTTAAGACCTCGAGCAAGTCCTCCGTGGGAAGGATCATGGAATCCGCATCCTGGAAAAACGCCGTGGTGATTTGTGAACCGTTGCGACCGTGATATCGTGCCATTTCATCAATATCTTCTTTTATTTCCGCAACGGATCGTCTGGAAAAAACGGTTCCTTTGTAGGCCGGACAGAAAAGGCAGCGGTTCCACGGACAGTTTCTCGTCACGCGCACCAGAAGGCTGTTGGCTTCACTGGGCGGTCGGATAACACCTTGCTCAAACATCGTACATATTCTCCTTTAGATTCAGAAACCCAAATGGGACGCTTTTAGAGAATTCCAGGGGGGAGGAAATCTTCACGGAAGTAACAGCCGTACAATTTCAGGAAGGGCGTCTTCCACCCAGGAATCGAGGGTTTCATAGGTTGTGGCATTGATGGGATGGGGCATGACGGCGAACGGATAGTCGGGAAAACCGTGGGCCACGGCCATGGCTTTTCCTGAACTTACGAAAGGCGCCGTGCAGACCACTGAGGTCGGAACGCCCCGTTTTTCCATGACGATGCCATCGAGCACACTGCCCGAGCTGCAAGATCCTCAATCCCCGATGCCGGCCACCACCAGATCCACCTTACCCGCCAGCTCTGCGGCAACATCCTCGGGAATGGCGTGTGAAGGGGAAGGCTTTCTCACATGGATATCGCCACTGAGTCCGTAAAGCTCCCGCAGTCTATGCCCAATCTTTTTGACAAGATAATCAGAATTCTTTTTTCCATTGTCAATGAGCCCGAGGGTCAGTCCTTTCAGGGTCTCAGGCCGGGGGGCCGGTTCAAACGTCGTCCTGATGGGCTCGTTGGTAGGATCCAGAACCGTATAGGTCATGATGTTTTCCTTTCCAGCCGTCGTAGCATTCGCTACTTTGGCGGCGTCGGCCCTTCCGGCGTCAGGGATTCCAACGGAACCCCGGTCACCGCTCAGGTCCCGCCGGCACATGATTGCCCAACAGGCTCCGTTACGGCCCTTGACATGTGACGGCTGAACCATCCAGGCATACAGGCCGAAAATCTGCCGGCGCCTCCTCCGGCCATAATCAGCAAAATATGTTCCGGGGAGGAGACGGCTCGGACCATCCTTTCCTCATCCCCCGGCTCAATGGGCGATTCGTTCAACCCGCCCCTCTTCAGGTCTGCCAGGGGCCGACGGGCATTCTCGTAAAGAAATTCCCGGACACCCTCTTTGGTCCATCCATCCCTGACAATGGTTTCATGGTGTTCCGGGCAGATGATCACTGCACACTCGCAATCCCCACCCATATTGAAGCTTCCCAGGGCCCGCATGCGATCTGCGATGGTGTTCAGAATATTTTCAGGCTTCAAAGCCACGTGATTCTGTATCTGGTTGGGCCCCTCTGCTGCAAAAAGGGTAACAGCACTCGTTTCCTTCCCAAATCCCCGCATCATATGGAGGGGCGCCCATGAACCGGTTTCCTGCTCACCGATACAGTAGGTATATTTCCCGGGATGACCCAGGGTGGATCTATCGAATTCCCTTCCCCCCAGGTTGTATAGAACAAGCCTCACCGCCCTCCCGATGGTGGCATTGGCACGATTTCCGGGACCCATGAGGTTCTGACCGTTGTTCAGGCCACACGCGCTCGCTACCGGACCGTTGACCACCATCAGAATACCCGATCCCGCAGTGCTGGCGGAAACACCGTGAAGACCAAATTCCGGACGGGATATTCCCCGCACGGCGGCCACAACAACCGGAAAATATTCGGGCAGGCACCCGGCCATAACGGCGTTGATTGCGACCTTTTCAGCGGTAAAGATCCGGTTTCGCTCCGGAATGGCTCCCAGAATCTCATCAGGGGCCAGGCCTGCGGCACCCAAGAATGCCAGCACCTTTTCCTCTGTTGGCGCAACCACTGGCAACCCGTCGGTCCAACCGTTTTGATAATAGGTTTCCAGGGCCTGCTCAGCACTTTCAACTTCAATTCTATGGGACACAAGGGCCGGGCTCATTGAATAAACATCCCTTCCAGCCGTCGAAGCATTCGCTACTTTGGCGGAGTCGGCTCCGCAGTCAGAATATTTACGTCTCTAAAAACGGGCTATTAAAGGTTGATGATACGATAGAGCAATTTGAATTTTTCGTCAATGCTTATAAAATCAAGATATTTATATAACTCGACCCTGTCGGGGCTACTGAAGGTTAAAAACCGCTATTTATCCAATTCCTCTTTAACAGCAAGACCAACCTTTCCCAGGGTGTACGGCTTCTTAATATATTTTCCCGCCCCCAAGTCCTGGGCAATTTTCACCTCTTTTGTCTTGGTATACCCACTGGCGATGATCGCCTTTTGCCCGGTCCGGGTCTTAATTATCTCCTCATAGGTCTCTCGCCCATTGATCCCTTTGGGCATTACCATGTCAAGAACGATCAGATCTACGGAATTTTCTTTCACATATTCAATGGCTTCTTCACCGCTTGAAACAGTTTCAGCCATATAACCCAGTCGGGTCAATATGCCGCTTGCGATCTCTCTCTGATTCTCCTCATCATCCACCACCAGGATCTTCTCGCCATGGCCGAGGTAGTCATCCAGAGGAACCTCTTCCTTCTCAGCAGCCATTTTTTCTCTTGTTACCGGGAAGTAAAGTTCAAATACGGTCCCTTTCTCACCGCTTTTGACATCTATGTATCCATTATGATCTTGCATACTGTTCCACACAACAGCCAGGCCCAACCCCGTACCACTTCTACCCATCATCTTTTTGGTATAGAAGGGTTCAAAGATCCTCTCAAGATCCTCCGGAGATATACCAGAACCATCGTCCCCAACAGTGAGTAATATATATTCCCCAATGCGCACATCTTCATACCCCTTCAAGGGTTCATCCAGATACCGGTTTTCGGTGGATATGGTAACCATACCGCTGCCTTCAATGGCCTCAGAGGCGTTGTTTACCAGATTCATCAGGATCTTCTTCATGTGAATGGGGGAGCCGCTCATGTTCAGGAGGTCGGGGTCCAGTTCGGTTCTGCAACCAGAAAATGAGTGTGTCTTTTCCAGTTTCCGGTATTCAGCGGATCCCAAATATTCTAAGACCAGGGTGTTAAGGTTCAGTGCTTCTTTGCCGGTAGCAACGCCTCTCGCTATAGTCAACAAGTCTTCCACAACATCGGCGGCCCGCATCCCGGATTCCTGGATTGTCTTTATGGGATTTCTGAGGGGGCTGTCTTCGGGTAAATCCAGCAAAAGCAGTTCGGGGTAGCTTACAATCCCTGAAAGGATGTTGTTCAGCGTGGGCCACACCACCCGCCAAAAGACCCATGGCTTCCATCTTTCTTGATCTGGCGAGTTTTTCCTCACTCTCCCGTAGCGCTCTCTCGGCTTCTCTCCTTTCCGTGATGTCCCGAAAGACAAGAACGACTCCGGTGATCTCCTCTTTCTCATCTCTGATTGGTGCCCCGCTGTTATCAATGAATATTTCTGTTCCATCTCTGGCTATCAAAAGCGTATGATTCGCAAGACCGACAACCATACCTTTCCTTAGAACCTTTTCAACGGGGTTCTCCACACCTTCCCTTGTCTCCTCATTGATGATATTGAAGACATCCTGCAGGGGTTTGCCATTTGCCTCTTCCTGTTGCCATCCGGTTAAAGACTCGGCAACAGGGTTCATAAATGTCACACAACTCTTTGTGTCTGTGGCAATGACCGCATCACCGATACTATTCAGGGTTGTGGCAAGCCATTCTTCGCTCTCCTTCAGCTTCCTTTCCATCTTGTGCTTGTAAAGAGCCATCTCGATAGCCGTGTTCAGTTCCCTTTCCTCAAAGGGTTTGATAATGTATCCGAACGGCTCGGCAACCTTGGCCTTCTCCAGGATTTCTTCGTCAGCATAGGCCGTAAGGTATACAACAGGAATATTGAACCTGGAGTGGATCTGACCCGCAGTCTCAGTTCCGTTCATCTCGCCTTTGAGCATGATGTCCATCAGGACCAGGTCCGGCTTTTGTTCCTTTGCTCCTTCGAGCGCTTCCTCCCCGGAAGGCACTGACGCACACACATCAAAACCCAGGTTCCTGAGACTGTTCTGAATGTCCTTTGCCACAATCCTGTCATCTTCCACTACCAAAATCTGCGCTTTCCCCATAGCTCTAAACCTCACTTGCTATATTTGCTCCTCGAAAAGGATACGGAAGGTGGTCCCCCCTGTCCTGTCGAGATTGATTTTGCCTTCGAGTTGATCTTCCGTCAATATGGTGACCAACTCCAGGCGGGTGTAAATCACGGCTGTTGGAGAGAATGAAAAAATCAGAGAAAGTACGGGACATTTGGTTCACCTTATGTTAGAGCAAAATATGCAACTCTAACTTAAGGAGATTACGATGGAAAAAGACTGTTATAAAGATATCATCGAAGAGGTCAGTAAGAAATTGGCTGATAAATTTTGCTCCGAAGAAAAAGGATTAGCCGCAAGAGCAACGATGATAGATCAAGACGTCCAAACCTTGGTCCAGGAAATCGGTCTTAAGGCGACCCAAAATATTTTGGAGGTTACGCGCGACGAAATAGTCGCTAAAAAAAACCCGAAGGATTGACAATTCACAGAAATCCTACAATTGAGTTCAACACCATTTTTGGAAGAATAGAAATAGGATCTCCTTATTTATGGGGGTATGGCGAAGGATGCAAGCCTTTGGTTGATGAAATGAACATCACTCACCAGGGACGTAGTGAAACCATGAAACGCGCTTTAAGTGATTTTGGTATTGAGTTTTCGTTTGCTGCTGCTGCGAAACGATTCAATGAGCACTACAATTTCGATATTTCTCCAAGTGCCGTATTACGCTCAACAAAGAAAATTGCCCATGAAGCAATGGATTATATTGAGGAAAAAATTTCCAACCCTGATCCTGAGGAAGAAAAATCCATAGAGAAGATGTTGGTTGAGCTAGATGGGTGCGAAATTCGCACTGCCAAACTGCAAGTAAAAGAAAATACACAAGAACTAACCCCTGTTTACAATAATCCAAAAAAGGAAAAAATTATCAACTGGCGTGATGTCCGTCTAGGCTTTGTAAGGCCGCTTGATTCAGATTCAAAAATTTTTGTTGGTAAAATGGATTCATACGAGGAAATCGTAGGTGACCTCCATAATGCCGCGAAATGGATAGGCATGACGTCAGAAACAGAGACGGTAGGGGTTGCCGATGGGGGCATCGGCCTGAGCGAAGAAATGAAAAGGCAATTTCCAAAAATGCAATTTGTTTTAGACAAATCGCATTTACAGGACCATTTCTATGAGACAGCAGAAGAAATCGGAATACCTGTAAAAGAACGGCCAAGATGGGTAAATAGTCAGATTGCAAGCATTTCAGATGGGAAAGTTGTGGAAATCCTGGAAGAACTTAAACAAAGATATGATAAAAATCCGAACGATAGGTTGAAGAGGCTAATCGGCTACGTAAAGAGATTTTGTGACTCAGTAAATTACAATGAGTATAGAGAGAAAGGCTATCCAATTGGCTCCGGGGAAATAGAAAGTGCCCATAAATCAGTCCCGCAGAAACGATTGAAAATTCCCGGTGCTACTTGGCATCCTTCTTCAATTGACCCTATGCTTGCATTACGAGTTTTGAGAGCAGACGATTGGTGGGATGACTTCTGGATTCAAAGGAATCAGAAGTTGCTGGCTGCCTAACTCTCCAACAGTCCTGATTTACACCCGCCGCCATATGAACATCGGGTCTTTGTTCAGCAAAGTACTTCAGCGAATTCAAGGCACCATTTGAAGCCTGAATCTCATCGAAAATTACCAAATTGGACCCTGAGTTAATCTCCACGTTCCTATAAATGGAAAGTTCTGCCAGTATGCGCTCCGGATTCAAATCGCGTTGAAAAATAGTTTCGCTAACCTAAAACTGACCCCCAAAAGAACAAAACGACAACCGAAAATTGCCCCCCCTGAGTGGTCCTCTGGTAAGAAGGATTGTAAAAAACATCAATCCTATGACTGGAGGCAGAAAGGAGAATGCTCACGGTGGATCAATACAGCTACATACGGACAGCACATCGGGTTTATGGCAAAACCATAAAACAGATTGCGCGGGAGACGGGACATTCCAAAAATACAGTTAAGAAGGCGCTTCGGGGAGAATACAGCGGTTATAAACCAAGGATAGGACAACCCTATCCTGTTCTGGGTCCTCATGTTAAAACCATCGACCAATGGTTGAACGATGATAAAGAGCGTCCAAAAAAGCAGCGGCACACGGCTGTGCGGGTTTTTAACCGTCTGAAACAGGAGTATGATTTTCAAGGATCTGAGACAACCGTCCGGCGATATGTTCGCGAGGCAAAATTGAGATTGGGTGTTAGTGGTCGTGAGGTATTTATACCATCAGATCCACAGGCCGGTGTTGAAGCTGAGGTAGACTGGGGCGTATGCATTGCCATATTGGGAGGTATTGAAACACGGTTAAAATTTTTTTGTATGCGATCCAAATTTTCCGGCAAGCATTTTGTTCAGTGTTATCCCTGCGAGAGGCAACAGGCATTCTTTGACGGTCATATAAAAGGGTTCTCATTTTTTGGCGGTGTTTTTCCAGTCCTGATCTACGACAACTTAACAACCGCGGTTCAAAAGATACTGTGTGGGAAAAATCGTGTTCTCCAGGAATCGTATGACAAGTTCCGGGGTTACTACAATTTTACTCCTCGCTTCTGCAATCCGGGTCAAGGGCATGAAAAAGGTGGCGTCGAGGGTTTGGTGGGATATGCTCGGCGCAACTACATGGTTCCTGTTCCAAAGGCCGATTCCCTGGAAGAACTGAACCAAAGACTTCTTAAAGAGTGTCTTTCCTATGGCGACCATCAGATTGCCGGCAGGGAGCACACAGTCAATGAGCTGTATGAGAAAGAAAAGGGGGATCTATTATCCCTGCCGGACATTGCATTCAGCAACCTTGAAACCGCCGGCAGCAAGGTGGATAAATACGCCACGGTCATGGTGGATAAGAATCGGTATTCGGTCCCAACAGCGTATGCTTATTGTAAAGTCCGTGTGGTTTTATATGTGGATAAGGTGGAGATATTTTACGGAAGCAAAAAAATTGCATCACATGGTCGACTTTATGGGAACAACAAATGGAGTCTTCTGCCTGAGCATTATCTTGAGCTGATTTTAAGGCGGCCCCAGGCATTTGAATCAGCCCGCGTTATAAGACAATGGCGTTCGAACTGGCCTCTTTGCCTGGAACGGCTTTTGGATAAATTCTGCCAGAAGCAGGGATATACCAAAGGTATCAAGGACTTTATTTTGGTTTTGATGCTTTACAAAGACCACTCTGCCGAAGATATCGAGTCGGCAGTTGAGACGGCGCTATCATCGGGTGCGGGCTCCAGCCAGGCCGTTAGACACATCTTAATCCATAAAGAGTGTGACAGGGACCAATCGTTTTCAGCCCTGGAAAACTGGCAGACCTTTCCGGCCCCGGACGTATCCATTTACGAACAGATCGGAGGTGGACGATGAACGCGGGTATGAAAGCACTCTTAATTGAGAATCTCAAAAAATTGAAACTGTCGACGATGCTCCGCGACCTTGAAAGCATGATCCGTCAAGCCAACCAGGAGAGTCTGAGCTATGAGGAATTCCTTTTAAACCTGAGTGAGGCCGAAGTTCAGACTCGACAGGAGAATGGCCGTAAAAGACGACTGCGAGAGGCCAAATTCCCCATTTTAAAGCCAATGGAGACATTCGATTTTGATGCAGCTCACGGGCTGGACATTCGGCTCATGAAGGAGCTTTCCAATTGCGATTACGTGAAAAAAAGCCGCAATATAATTTTTGTTGGGAAAAGCGGTACCGGAAAAACACATCTATCCACCGCTTTGGGCATGGAGGCCTGCAAGCAGGGAATTAGGTCCCGTTTTGTCACCGGCTGCGGTCTTGCCAATGAACTTATTGAAGCCAGAGATGAAAAACAGTTAGGCCGCGCAGTCAAACGGTATGCCTCTTACGGACTGCTCATTATTGACGAACTGGGATATATTCCCTTTTCCAAAGAAGGGGCACAGCTGATTTTCCAGGTATTGGCTGAACGTCACGAAAGAAAACCCGTCATCATAACCACGAATAAGGGTTTTGGAGACTGGACGCAAATATTTGGCGATCCCAGTATGACGGCAGCGCTGCTGGATCGTGTAACGCATAATGCCCACATCATCAATTGCGACTGGGACAGTTACCGTTTAAAAGAAACATTGAAAAGGAACCTCAAATGAAAAATATTGCCATATACAATACCTTAAAGGGCAGGCTGGAAACAGTCAGTTTTGAATTTACAAATGAAAACACAACGTGGTTTGATGACCTTGAGGATTACTATATTTACAGAATCGCAGATGCATTCGGTGGACTTTTTGTTCAGGAAACCGGGTATACTTATCCGATTCTAATTGGTGATGTGTCGCGGTCTGATATTGGGAACAATCAAGAGAAAGCATTGGAGTTGTTGAAGCAAATAACTTAACCCAGCGCCATAAAGATTGTTGCTTGAAAACCATATAAGCAGCTTATTTTCCGATAGGAATAGACATCTTTTTGAAAAACGTACACGGTATTCAAAAATATTTGGTGAATTGAAGGTGGAAATGAGAGGTGGGAGTCGAAAAGGCGCTGGTCGCAAAAAGAAACCTGAGCATCTGAGGCGTATCCCTGTGACTATTCGGTTACCGAAGTGGATGGTTTCACAGATCAAAATGAAAGGCGAGATAGGGTATTTGATTGAACTTGAATTAGCGACGAAAAAGGGTTTTCTCGACTTACCAGATGATTATCTAGTCGGAAGTTGATTAAGGCGCCCCTATCCGCTCTTTATTATGGTTATTTCGTCGGTAGCCGATTTAAGGGGATCTCTCCTAAAAATCCCCATGGATCGTGCGATGTACCCGCAGGAATCGCCCCGTGCTCCGACGAGCTGTTCTAAAGGCCCATTCTCGCACGGGGCGATTCCTGCTGGAGATCGAGAACCACTGGAAAGGCTTTCCCAAGCTTGTCGAAAACGTCCGCTCCTGTGCTTTTGGGGGAACCCAAATTTTTCGAAAATCGATTTTGGCATGGCCTCCATCTCAAAAATGGATTTGAAAGGAAAGCGACGAAGGCAACTTTTTAGCGGGTATCAGTAGCCCGACAAACAACCCGCCCTTATCGCTATGGGAAAGCTAACATTTAAATCATAGAGGGGTCAAAATTCGGTTGTCGCAAGGGGTCAATTTTCGGTTGACGTTTCGAGGTGGTACGCCAGGATAGACAAGGACGGCGAAAGGTGGACGCCTTCCAAAGTGCGCATGGAAGTGAGCCGATGGAAAACACGAAGGGATGCCAAACTGGGGGAGGCGGAATTAAGGCAACTGGTGGAAAGATTAAGAACCACTCCAATGAGTTTGGACTTGTTGACGCTGTGCAACGAATATCTTGAAGATGCGAAAATCAGCTTTGCCGGTCATGACACGTTTGCAGGGAAGCAAAGGCTTTGCAGTGAAATACTCAAAACCTGGGGAAACATTCCAGTAGAGAATGTCACGGTACATATGGCTCAATCGTATTTGCTAGGGCGGGCAAAAAATATCAGCAACAACTCTTTCAATGTTTACCGAAAAGAGGGCCGAAGGCTGTTTGAATGGGGCAAAGAGCAACAGCTATTATCACGACATGCCATTAATCCCTTTTCCGAGGTGAAAAAGAAAAATCACGAAAAAATTAAAACGGCTCCAGCCCCAATCGATCATGTTTCAAAAGCATACATGGCCGCTACTCCTGAACAGAAAGAGCTTATCTTAGCATACCTCGTTACCGGCGGGAGAAAATCCGAGATTTTGAAGTGGGAATGGTGCGATATCGATTTCCAGAATAGAACCTATGCCCTCCACACAAAGAAATCAGGAAGCGGCCAAGTGAAAACAACATACCATGAAATGCCGACACTATTATATGATGTCCTTGAGCGGCGTTTCAAAAAAAGGCATTCTATCCTACCGTATGTGTTTTGGCACAAATTCTGGGACAGAAAGAAAAAAGAATGGCGGGAGGACCGCTATCAAAACTTAAACAGATTTACTGAAAGGATCTGCAAAAAGGCCGGTGTTCCAAAATTCAACCTTCATCAACTTAGGCACCTTGCAACAACAATCCTCAAAGAAAAAGGGGATATGGGTTTAGCAAAGCTTCAAAGATTCCTCCGCCATGACCACCAGAAAACAACTGAAATCTATGCTGGTCATCTTGAAATGGGCACCAAAGCTCAAACGGATTTTCTGGCTGATTTTTGGGAAAAAGAGCTTGGGGAAACTGAGGTATCGCCTACCAAAGCGTCTACCATACAGAATAAATTAGGTTAGCATCAGAGGTAAACTATTGAAATTACTGGTCGGGGCGAGAGGATTTGAACCTCCGACTCCCTGCTCCCAAAGCAGGTGCGCTACCAGGCTGCGCCACGCCCCGTAAAGATTTTAGATTGGACAGGAAAGTCTAGTCACTTGAAATCGTAAAATCAAGCAAATATTTCTCTCTTAATTTCTTGACCCGCGCAAAAGCATTTCTTATAATGCTTGATCAATCGGTTAGGGGGCCCTCACAGTGAGGGGAAATAATCGCACAAAATGTGCACTTGCTATCCCCGAATTTCATGGAAATATGGTTAACAGGAGGCCTCAAATGAACCTTTGGAGGAAAATCGGTATCGGGATCGTATCAATAATCCCCGCTTTTGTACTGGGTGGGCTTATTTGGAACATGTCCCATTCATGGTTGTCGGTGTTTGCCACAATCGTCATTGTGGGCCTTTTCAGTGGTTCAGCCATTGCTGGAAAATTTTCCTCACCGGAACAAAGCGCCCACCATTAAGTTGCTTTAAAAATAAAAAAGAACAAGGGGGAACCGGCTTAAACCGCTGATTCCCCCTTTTGTTTCTCTATGCGATTCCTAGCTGGAATTTTAAGGATTTCAAAGTGTTGACCATGAGCATGGTGATGGTCATGGGACCTACGCCGCCCGGCACGGGGGTAATGGAACCGGCGATCTCCTTGGCCGCATCAAAATCCACGTCTCCTCG
>Ga0209361_1002078_pt1 | contig 11416 bp, 11 predicted proteins | sample SaaInlV_200m_DNA_3_FD_184657 | JGI IMG/M metagenome (GOLD analysis project Ga0209361, IMG submission 184657) | Marine microbial communities from expanding oxygen minimum zones in the Saanich Inlet - SI037_S4LV_200m_DNA (SPAdes) (version 2) | ecosystem: Environmental > Aquatic > Marine >... | reverse complement strand
TTTCAAAAGTTATTTTATATTGCTTTCTAAATCTAGGGAATAATAATCTAATTTTAATATTAGAGTTTTGAATTGAATCTTGACCTTTTTCAAATATAGATTCATAAGATATATCAGCTTTTGTTAAATCTTGACTTTCTATATCATAGTCTTCTCCACTAAAACTAGTATCTAAATAATCAGCTGTACTATAAATAAAAGTTTCTGTAGTATCATAAGTGTCATCTAAAATTGTTTCTGGTTCATCAAAATAGTTAGCATTTAGAGATAAACTAAATAAACAAACTAAAAGATATATTGTATTTTGTATTTTCATAAAATTAATTTAGCACAATTTATTATTGTACTTGCTTAAAACAGATATGTGATTCATCATCACACATAACATCTAATATATTATTTTTAAAATTCATATATCCTGTATAAGTTTTTTGTTTTTTAGTATTTAATCTACTATAAGTACATTTTGAATTTTTACATTCAATTGTAATCTCATAATTATCTTTTTTAAATACAGTATGTTTTGGCTGTTCTTTTTGTATTTTTCTAATTAAACTTAATAATAAATATTTATCTTTCTTTTCTTTATTATCACCTTTAATTTTTGGCTTTTTACCTGCTTCATGAATTATATAGTTATCAAATGTAATAAATGCACCCAAAATACCGCCAACAGGTTTTCCTATTAAATAACCTTTATCTATAGTAGAAAAATCTGATATTTTTCCTAAAGTTATACCCTTATATTGAATATAATATTCATTATTTGATATTCCAAACAACGATATCATAGACAATAATAAAATTGGTACTAGTTTTATCATTAGATTGCTATATCAAAAAACTCTAATGCTTCTTGTTGATCATCATCATAATCATCTTGTAGATTTGATTTAATCATATCAATAATATATGCTTTTACTTGTGCTCTAGCTTCTTCAATATTATCTACAACTGCAAATCCATTAAATCCCATAGGATGATCATTAAATGTAAATGTACCAGCACAATTTTCTTCAATAAATTCTGCAATACTTCTATATGTAATAAAGTCAAAAGAAACTGCATGCCATCCATAAGATTCCATTATTTCATCTGTAAAAAGATCAAGACCATCACTTGGATGATCATGATATAAATACTCACTTTTTTTAGATTCTACAAGTTTTAAAAACTCATCTGGTTTTTCTATTTCTACTTTTGTCATTATAATGCTCTAGCCATTACTTTATTTAATCTAGATACAAATGCTACAGTATCTTTAATCTCAATACCTTCACTCATCTTAGCTTGATCTAAAAGTAACCAAGATACATCTTCAATCATAGTATCATCTGAACATCCATTTAATGATTTTACAATTGCATGATCAGGATTAATCTCTAAAATAGGAGCAGATTCTGGTACTTCTTGACCCATTGCTTTCATCATTGAAGCCATTTGTGCCATTGGATCATTTGGATCTTTAACTACACAAGATGGAGAATCAGAAAGTCTATTTGTAGTTTTTACTTCTTTTACCGATTCACCTAAAACATTAGTAATTTTCTCTACAATAGACTTAAATTTTTCTTCAATTTCTTTTACCTCTTCTTCAGACTGTTCTGTCTTTGGAGCTTCACAAGATGTAATGTCTTTTAATTCCCACTCTTGATATGCACCAATTGCTGGAGTAATAACTTCATCTATCTCTTTATCATCTAATACTAAAACTTCAATTTCATTCTTTTTGTAGCTTTCCATAAGTGGAGAATTTCTTAATACTCTCTCATCATCACCAACAATATAGAAAATAGCTTTTTGTTCACTATTTGCTCTTTCCTTATAATCTTTTAATGAAGTCATTTTTGAATCATCATTTGTAGATTTATATCTTACTAGTCCTAAGATTGCATCTTTATTCATATGATCTTGATATACACCTTCTTTTAAAGGTCTATTATATTGTGCTGTAAACTCAGAATATTTTTCTTCATCTTTAGCTAGTTTTTTAATCTCAGATAATACTTTTTTAATTGATGCTTGCTTGATATTTGCCATTACTTTATTTTCTTGTAAAAGCTCTCTAGAAACATTTAAAGGTAAATCATCAGAATCTATCACACCTCTTACAAATCTAAGGTAAGTTGGAAGTAATTCTTTTTCATCATCAGTAATAAATACTCTTTTTACATAAAGTTTAACTCCAGTTTGGAAGTCAACTCTATACATATCCATAGGTGCAGTTTTTGGAATATAGAAAAGTGTCGTATAATTATTTACACCCTCTGCTCTTGTATGTACATAAGCCATTGGATCTTCACTATCATGTGAAATAGTTTTATAAAAATCATTATAGTCTTCAGCTTTTAACTTTGATTTACTTTGAGTCCAAAGTGCAGTAGCTTCATTGATTTGTTCTCTTTTTTTCTCTATTGATGTTTGAGCTTCTTTACCAGATTCTTTGTCTTCATCAGATAGCTCTTCAGTAACTTCTTCACTATAATTTAAGAAAATTGGATATGCAATATGATTTGAATATTTTTTAACAACTGATTCAATATTAGATTTAGATGTATAATCACTTACTTCTTCATCTTTTAATTTAATATAAATAACTGTACCAGAGCTTTCTTTGATACAAGGAGCTAATTCAAAACTTCCTGTTCCATCAGATGACCATTTGTAGGCAGTCTCTTCTCCAGCTTTTTTAGAAATTACATCTACTTTTGAAGCTACCATAAATACAGAATAAAAACCAACACCAAATTGACCAATTAAATTTGAATCTTTTTTAGCATCTCCTGTCATTGCATCTACAAATGATTTTGTACCAGATTTTGCAATAGTACCAATAGAAGCTATTAAATCTTCTTCATTCATACCAATACCATTATCCGCAATAGTAATAGAGTTATCTTCATTATCTATTTTAATATTTACCTGACCAGACCAATCAGAATAACTATCTTTTAAATTAGCATCTGTAAGTCTTACATAGTTTAATTTATCAATTGCATCAGAAGCATTTGATACAAGTTCTCTTATAAAAATCTCTTTGTGTGAATAAAGTGAGTGAGTCATTAATTGAAGAAGCTGACCAACTTCTGTTTGAAATTCATGTTTTGCCATATAAAATCCTTTAATATTTTTTAATTTATTATTAGAAGATTTTATCGTAACTTTATAAAATGAAGCTAAAGTTTATAAAATAATTAGCACTACTATATATCAAGTGCTAATTTTAACTTTTTAAATTGTTTTGATTGTGTGTATTCTTTAACTTTTTTACAATTTTCTTTTTGAATCTTTTTTAATTCTTCAGTATTTTCTAAAAGCATATTAATTTTATGTACAGTTGTCATATCATCAGACGAATCCATAATAGAAAAATTATCCATTATTTCAAAGGCATGATTAGAACTAGGAGCAAACACTACTGATTTACTAGCCATAGCTTTTAAGATATTGGAAGCAAAAAGTTTATTTGATGTTGGAAGTACAAATATATCTGCAGCTCTAAATATATCACCTTGTGCAAGAATAACTTTATCTGACAATTCTAATTCTTTAAGCAAAGGTACTACAATTTTTAGTTGCTCTGGAGTTCCTGATATTACAGCTTTGAAATTTGCTGCTGTAAGTTCTTTTATAAACTTTAAAAATTGTACAAGCCCTGTCTTTTCATAATTTTTACCTGTAAAATATACTAATTTAGTTTTTTTATCTACATGGTATCTATTAAAAAAAGCCTTTTTATATTCTTTTTTCTTGAATTTATCTATATTATGAGTAGGATAGATTACGTGGATTTTATCATTTGTAATTGAACCGTTACTTTTTTCTACTATATCATGCTTTATCGTATTTGAATTTACAATTATTATTTTACTTTTTATTAATAATTGAATATCAGATTCTTTTACTATTCCACTATGAAAATATATATCTGGATAAACTATATCCTTACCAAATCCCCAATTTTGAGAAAGTGTAGGTTTTGAATATAATTCATACTCAAATTCTTCACAGAATTGTTTTACCAATTGGGATTCTGTTTTATAAAATATTGTATATTTATTATTTATCATTACTTTCTTTATTAATTTAAATTATTTTATTAAAATAGCACTTCACTATTATTTCTTACACCATCATCATAAATCTTTTGACAAAGTTCATGCGAGGTTTCTAGTATCGTAGTATTTAGTTTTTTTGTTGTACCAGACTTATCTACTGTAATCTTTACACATGATATACCAGATATCTTATATTCAATAATTAACTTTGTAGAATCTAAAGTCCAAGTATCACTATTAAAATTAACAGCACTTGATATATCTGTAATATCACCTTTAATCATATACTGGCTTTTAATTGATTGTGTAATTGTTGCGATATCTTGCTTAACACTATTTGAAATGGCAAGTTCTCTTGTATCATTAAATTTTGGTAATGCAACTGCTGCTAATATTCCAATAACAACAATTACAAAAATAAGTTCGATAAGTGTAAAAGCTTTTTTCATAAAATAGACCTCTCTTCTTCTTTTACATAATTGTAACAAAAAGGAATGTCAAATATATGCTAAAAACTTTTAATCTACAATAGTCTCTTTATTTCCTCTAATAAATTCTATAAAAAACACTCCAAATACACCAAGAATAAGTGAAGTAATAAATGCTACAATTACAATTAATGCTCTTTTTGGTTTTGATTTATCTTTAATATATGATACAGTTGGTTCTGTGATTTTTGATACATTATAAAATTCACTCGCTTGAGATAGTACCTTTTTTTGTACAAGTCCTGAAAGTAAGCTACTTAATTGCTCTTTCAATGACACATCAGATGTATTTATAAGCTCTTTTTTATAATAAGATATTTTTTTAGTTACTTCTGCCATCTCACGATTTTTTATATAAGTTGTTACTTCTTTTAAATATATATCAACAAGATCTTTTGATAAAAATCTATCTTGAGTAGTAGCACTTAATATAATTGCACCTGTCTTCTTATCAGAAGAAAAACTAATCATAGATTGTATAGATTTATTTGTATTATAAATAACTTCATCATGATTTTCTTCTTTATCATCTTCTTTATCACCATTAAAAATATCATATACGGTACTAAAGCCAAAAGCAAATACCATATTATTCTTCATTGCTTTTGCTGTAATTTTTTCATCTAGTTTATATTTTTCAATCACCATAGCATTAAAACTATAGTCTTTGATCGTAGCTTCCAATGCACTAGCTGCATCCATAGATCCACCACCAAGACTAACACCTGCCATCCCAGCAAGTGCAGCTAATCCACCCATTGATGCTTTAGCTTGTTCTTGGGGTGCTAGTAAAGTTTTACTTGTGTAACTATTTGGTTTAGATAGAGCAAATAGTACAGCAAATACTGTAACTACAAATGAAAACATTGCTATTTTAAACTTGTATTTCATTATAGTTGACCAAAGCTCTTTTAGATCTATCTCATCTTCTTCTATATAGTTTACACTAGAATTAACTTGCGTTTGTTGTTGCATTATAATGCTCCAACCGTTGTAAGTGCTGCTGCTGTAACTGCAAACTGATATAAAATTCCACTTATATCTTTTGCAAATTGCATTCCTGTTGTAGTAACTAACTCTTGAGGCACAACAATAACATCACCAGTTTTTACATTTACACTATCACTTAAAAATATACCTGCACTATATTTTTGTGCTTCACCATTGGCATGAATTACATAAATATTATCATCATCTGCTAACTGAGTTAATCCACCTGCTTTAGATAAGTAAGTTGCAACATCATCATCATCATATATAATTGCAGTCGGATTCATAACTTGACCCATTACTAAAACAGTATCATTAAATGATGGTATTATTAATTCATCTTTATCCTTTAGAGATAAATTTGATGATGATTTAGAAAATAATTCTATATCATTCTTTAATTCAATAGTAACTCTACCTATTGGTTGTAAAGCTTCTGCTTCTTTTGAAAGAGAATCTATTGTATTTGCAGTATCACTCATGGTTTTTCCATCAGATTGCCCTACTGCCTTTGGCACACTACCCATAGCAGCAGCTTTTTGTTTAAGTTTTACAAGTGACTCTCTCAATCTTTTCTTTTGAAGTTCTTTAACAGATTCTCTTGAGAACACAGCACCATAAAGAAAAGCTTCATTAGTAAATCCACCAGCTCTTTTAATTACATCAGCAAGTTTATCACCATACTCTATTACATAAGTACCAGGAAATTTAACTTCACCTTTTAGTGTAACACTTTTTCTTTCACTCCAATTTGGTATTGTTTTAATAGTTATCTCATCAAAATTTTTAATTTTAAACTTATTTGCTTTTGATAAAGGTATATTTATAATCTCTTTTACTCTTTCATCATTTACAATATGATATCTTATAATTTCACAAGAAGATTTGTATGCTTTTTGTGTAAGTCCACCCGCTGTAATAATTAATTCATTTAAAGTCATATTACTATTTATATTATAATCTTTTGGTAAGTTAACTTGACCACTAATAGTAGCAATCGATATTTGATTTAAATCATAATAATCATATAGTTCTACTTCATCATATGCACTAAGTAAATAATTTGAAGCATCTTTTAAATCTATGATTTTTGTAAATGGCATCAAATCTTTAGTATTGTATGTAACAACTTTAATTTTACTTGTATCATATGGAGCTTTTAAACCTGCTATTTGAATTAAATCTGATACTGTTAATCCAGTATAATATTGAAATTCTCCACTTTGTGCAACTACACTTCCTTTGATTGTCACATATGGATTTAACTCACTATCTAGTTTATTAAATATATATATTTCATCATCTATATTTAATTTTACATCTGAATTTCCAGATATAACTTCTGATAAATTAAATCTACTTACAGAAGTAGTTAGATCTTCATTCTTTGACTTTATCATTGCATATGTAAATAATGTATTTTCTAAAAACACACCTTTTAAACCAAATGTAGAAATCTCTTTTTTAAGTAGTGCAGATAAACTTTTTTCAACATTTCTATTACCCGGTCTTACTACATTTCCATATAAATAAATTGATTCTTTATGTACAGCATCTATACTATAGACATAAACTTTATCACTATTTTGTAGCTTTTTATTTTTCGCATCATTAAAATTTATATTATCAACAACTAGTTTTTCATTATCATTAAATCCTTGTACCTTTATACCAGACTTAGATGCATTAGCTTTTAATTCACCTGCATACTTAATCAAAGAATCTAAATTTTCATTATCCCTTAGTTCATAAAGTGCAGGATTTACAACACCACCATCAATAGCTACTATTTTTTGTGCTTTTGGTACAAATACAATATCACCACTTCTAAGTAATGTACTAACACCCTCATTTTCACCTAATAATAATTCATAAAAATCTATATTTTTTAATATTTTACCATCTCTTTTGATAATAATATCTCTCACAGATCCATTTTCTTTAACACCACCAGAAATGATAAGTAGGTCTTTTATTGTTGATAGTGATGCAATATTGTAAACACCAGCTCCGTTAACATCACCTGTAAGTGTTATTTGAATAGTTGAATAGCTAGAAATATTTAAAGCTACTTCTGCACCAGCAAATGCAGATGATAATTGTGCTTTTAAAATTTCATTAACTTTTTTAAACTCTAAACCAGCTACTTTAATTGGCCCTAATGTATCAATATTTATATTTCCATTATTATCTACAATAGCTTCAATATTTTTATTTACACCACCATATATCCAAATAGATATTGTGTCATTTTTATTAATAATATAATAACTTGGTACTGGTAAAGATGAAGAATTTAAAGTATTTTTATTTGTAAAGAAAGTTTTAGAAAATCTTTTTAAAGACTTTGTAGATATTTCATTTTGTTTAGACTTAATATCTTTTAGTTTTTCAGCATTACCCTTATAAGCTAATGGATTTGCATATAAAATATATTTTTCTTCTTCTACTATATCTTCTTTGCTTTCTAATAATTGTACATTGTCTGCTATATCATTTTCAACTTCAATTAAAGTATTATTTTCCTCGCTTGGTATACTATTAACTTTTTGTAAAACTTGAGATTTATCAATACCTCTTTTAGCCATCTCTGCTTTAGCTTGAGGAGTATTTAGAAGTGCTGGATTAGACTTAATCATAGTCATTGCTTGAGCTTGAGTAGGCTCTGCTAAAATATATGTACTTAATATTACAATTGAAAAAATTATTTTCTTAAACATATGTAACCTTTTTAATTTTATTGTGTGATTATATCTAAAAAAATATTATTTATAATTTTTTATATCACAGATATACTTATGAAAATGAAATTTACTACTATTATCACTTTTAGATACAGTACAAGTAAAACTTTTGATATTAAATGATCCATTTGATACTAAGTCTTTTGATATTATGAAATTTGAATCATTTAACTCTATATATCTAGTATAATCAGAAATATTTTCAATAGCATAATATCCATCATTTATTGATGTAGTTAAACTAATACTTTCCGGTGTATCAAATAAAATTTCAATATTCTGATTCTGATATTTTTCCATATTTTGTATAAAATTATTTAAATTTGAACTTCTAAATTCCGTAGCATAAAGCTGTAATAACCCTATAAACATAAATCCTAATATTATTTTCTTCACAATAATCTCCATCTTTTATATATTTATGGAATTATAGCAAAAAGAGATGTCAGAATAATGACAAAAGGCCATATATACTATAGTATCTCATGATTTTGTATTTTAGAATTTATTTTTTGAAAAGTGGCTCCGGATGCTGGATTCGAACCAGCGACCAAATGATTAACAGTCATCTACTCTACCACTGAGCTAATCCGGAACAATTTGAAGTTAAAAATGGCAGAGAGTAGCGGATTCGAACCGCTGGAGGCGTAAACCTCGCCGGTTTTCAAAACCGGTACATTCGACCAACTCTGTCAACTCTCTACATTTTAAATGGTGCGAATGGTCGGAATTGAACCGACACTCCGAAACCGGAATTGGATTTTAAGTCCAACGCGTCTACCTATTCCGCCACACTCGCATATGTTTATGATGATAAATCATCAAAGGTAAGTTGTATCAACTTTTGTGATTGGAATTTTAGCAAAACAACCTTATAGTTACTTTAAATATTCCATTTCTATGTTCAATCCTTCAAAATATATCTCAGCATTAAATTTATTACCTTTTTTAGACTTTAAATTATTAAGATATAGAGATTCTCCTTTGTACAATTTTTTAATATCTGGTAATTTTAAAAATGAGCTTACAAACTTCTCCCAAACAATTTTTTCACAAGATGTACACTTATATCCTTTGGGTATTTTAATCACTTCTCCACCACAGTCACAATCACACATTTTAGTTGATTTTGTATCATCATCAAATATTAACATCATATCACCATCTTTTATTTGTACTTTTGTATCATATAAAGATCCATTTTGAGACTTAAATCTTTTTATCATTAATACTTTTCCAGATAAAAGATCAGTAGCTTCTTTCTCTTTAAATTCATGACCATGAGATAACTTCCAAACCTTAGACTTACACTCTATACATTCAAAAAGCATATCAAACTCTTTAATCTCTCCACCACATTTACATAATTTTAGTGCCATAATTTTAGTCTCCTAATTAAAAAATAATAAAACTATAGTGTATTTTTATGAAATGATTAAAAAGTATTGCAGTTTGCAATATTATTTACATATATGAAGTTTAATCTTTACGAATATGTAGAAAACTTGCAAATTTTGGTTTTCCATTTTTAGTAAAGCTATAATATTTAAAAGTGACAATATCCCCGATTTTTGGATAATTTATTCTCTCAGTATTAGAAAACCCACTACCAAGATTAAATACAACTCCATTATCAAGCTTCAGTATAAGACTTTTCATGATATTTGATTTTTTTCTAAAATTAATACCTATTACAATTGCTTCCATATCTTGTACTTTTTTAACTTTTAGAATATATGAGCTTCTTCCAGTATGATATTCTAGGCTTGGATCTTTTATTATTATACCCTCACCTTTTAGCTTTACAAGACTATTCAAAAATTCATTTAGATGAGCTCTATCTTTACATATAATTTGCTGGATGATTTTAATTGTTTTATTTGGATTTTTATCAAGCCAAGTTTGTAGTTTTTGAAGTCTTGTAGAAAAATTGCCTTTTATATTTGGTACTTCAAAGATATTGAAAGTAATCTTATTCCAGTTTTTTGATGGTGATTTATCCATGACTATACTTTGAATATTTTCAAAGTCATCTCTTTTTGTCCACAGTTCACCATCTATTGAAAAAGCTGGGAGAGAATCAAGAAAATATTTTGGAGGATAAAGATTTTTACCTTTTTTGGTATATAAGTTTTTCCCATCCCAAAAACCTCTAATACCATCAAGCTTTTCACTCATATACCAGCCAGATATATTTTCGTCACCTTGATATACTTTTGGCTTTTGAACCTCAAAGGCATTTATATTTATTAGTAGAAAAAATATACTAATAAATATTTTATACATAATTAGATTTTAGAATAATAATGATTTGTAGCTTCTACAAAACCATCAATAGAACCACAATCAAATCTTTTTCCATCAAATTTATATGCTAATACTTTTCCTTGCTTTGCCAAAGTTAAAAGTGCATCAGTAATTTGAATCTCACCACCTTTGCCAGCTGGAGTATTTTCAATAATATCAAAAATTTCAGGGATCAAAATATATCTTCCTATGATAGCAAAATTTGATGGAGCATCTTTTGGCTCTGGTTTTTCTACCATATTATCAACTTTGATAATATTCTCTTCTATATTTGAGCCAGCAATTACACCATATTTATTTGTATCACTCATAGGAATCTCTTCAACAGCTACAATACAATGATCAGGATATTTTTCATATACTTTTGTCATTTGTGATAAAACAGATTCACCATCATTATCACATAAATCATCTGCTAATATTACTGCAAATGGTTCATCACCTATTAATGTTTGCCCTGTTAATATTGCATGACCTAGACCTTTCATCTCTAGCTGTCTAGTATAAGAGAAAGTACAATTATTAATTAAGCTATTCACTTCACTTAAAAGCTCCTCTTTACTTGAACCTGATATATTATCTTCTATATCTGTGTGTCTATCAAAATGATCTTCAATTGATTTCTTGTACTTAGATATTACCATAGCCATAGTATTCATACCAGCACTTACTGCTTCTTCAACTCCATATTGAATTAACGGCTTAGTTAAAACTGGTAGCATCTCTTTAGGTACTGATTTAGTAGCTGGTAAAAATCTAGTTCCATATCCTGCTGCTGGAAATAAACATTTCTTTATCATTTTATCTTCTTTCATTATTAATTTTTAAA
>Ga0209361_1002070_pt1 | contig 11461 bp, 10 predicted proteins | sample SaaInlV_200m_DNA_3_FD_184657 | JGI IMG/M metagenome (GOLD analysis project Ga0209361, IMG submission 184657) | Marine microbial communities from expanding oxygen minimum zones in the Saanich Inlet - SI037_S4LV_200m_DNA (SPAdes) (version 2) | ecosystem: Environmental > Aquatic > Marine >... | reverse complement strand
GCGAAGCGTTTGCTTTTCTTGTCTTAATGTCAGATTCTTTTTTACAGTCTTCTTTTAGACTATTTATGTCCGAGATACTTATAATTATATTTCAGTCAGAAATTAAATACGATTACCTAGCCAACATCTTGGATGCTTTCTTTTAAGTCATCAATATCATTTGTTTGATATAATTTTTGATGAAATGGATGAGCTGTAATTTTATTAATTTCTTTTAAAATTATTTATTTATTTTAATTTATTAATTTAAAAATTTTGATTTTATTGAACTGAGTTTTCTCTCAGATTTTAAGTGATAGTTAATTATGTCAACATTGACATAATTAGGGACTGTAGTTCTTTTCTTTCATTGTTTTTGTTTTAAATTATTACTGTATTTATCTTTTCTTTTGTTCAAAATATTTGGTGAGTATCATATCATTTAATAATGATGGTGGTTATATCGTTTTAAAATAGAAATGAGATTTCAGGCTACTTAAATTGTAATACAGTTGATCCTCTTTATTACTTTTCTTTCTCTTTTTCAAAATAGGCTCAATAGTTACATAATAATGACCATCTTTTCTTACTTGTTCAATGATTCTAAATTCATCTCTGAAAGAATAACTCTTACTTTTTTTTGAGATAAATTCACCAGTAGAAGAAGAATAGTCTTTTGCGACTGTTGTGAAATTTAGTTTTGACAGGATTATTCTTTTTGTTAAATCGTTCATGTTTTTAAGTTTAAATTTTGTTATTAGTTTCAAATACAGGGCGAAAATAAATCAAGTATTTAGTTCTGCCAAATATTTGATACATAGGTATTTAACTGATTCATTTTGATTTAACTGTATAGTTAAAATATTAACTCTACAGTTAATTTCTTATCTTTACTTTTTTAAATTTTGTTTACATGAAAGATGATACAATTAGGCGGCTCCGTGAAGAATCCTGGAGAGAGAAAAAAATTCAAACTTTGAAAAATGCTTTTTCTTTCTTAGTTGAAGAAGACTTTGATGACGGTATATTATTTGAGGCTTTAATGTTGAATACTATACATCAGAAGAAATTTCTTGGTTTTGCGACAACTTCTAATGATGAATTATTGAGTAAACTTTTAAAGCATTTAGCTAATTTGGACTCAAGGAAATTGAGAGACTATATAAATAAACTACCAGAGGGTTTACCAAAATCTGAACTTCCAAGTGATAAATATCTTAGGTCTTTTGAATTGGCAAAAATTCTAAATGTAAGCGCTGCTACTATTTCAATTTGGGTTAATAGAGAAGAGTTTTTTAATAATGTAAAGAAGGAAAAGTCGAACAATGAAAAGAGAGTTCATTCTAAAGTTTTAATTCCTTATTCAGATATTGATGTGTTTATTTCATATAACCCTCCATATAAAGATAGGTGGGAGAAATACTTAAAGTCAGGGCTGGATATTTTTTAACTATAGAAACATAAATTCCATTCTCTTTCTGTTTTGAAGTATGCTCTCATAACAAATGAGTTTGAGTAGCAGGTATAATTTCTAAGTTTCTATAATACTTATTTCTATATAAAGTATCGAAGTTCTCAGTCTCGGTTTTGTTAAATAATCTCCAGATGCATTATGTATCACAAACACTATATACTTAAATCCTAAGGAACGTCAAATTGCTGCTTACAATAAAGGAGAGATGTATAAAATTGTGAAAGAGAATAAGATTTGGAATTATCTACTTAACAAAAAGTGGGGTGGTACTTTTAGAATAAGTAAAACAAAATTCAGAAAAAACTTCAGTGTAGAAGGTGAGATAGATTATGAGGCAAAAAAATATAACATATAAGTAAAGAACATTAGTTGAAAATTAATTAATGTCAACATTGACATTAATTAATTCTTAATAATCAAGCCACATCAATTTTGGTGTGTGAATACACCTCATCTATTGAGTTTCATATATACTATAAGGAGTATAATATTGGTTGGCTGGCTAAAATAAATACTATGTATGTAGTATTTATTTCAACCTCATCTGCTATTTAAATGGTGGATTTGTTTGAATTAATCATAAACATATGAATTCTGATGTGATAACACCAATGAATCTATGATTCTTAAATACTAGTCAATTACCATTCAGCATATGTAATATTAGCACCTAATTTATTAGATTTTTCATAGATGTCTCTAAGTGCAACATTTTCTGTCTCACCTTTATTATTATATGCGACAGCATAACCTGATAGACTTCTCCAATCCTCTGAGCCAAAAGACATAACAATCATAACTTCATTATCATCTAGCATTTCTGCAATAATATCTTCAACATAATCATATTTACAGTCATATTTATCATACTCTAACATTTCATTAACACATTCAACAGGATCAGGAATTCCTGTTTCATTGTCAACAATAAATCCAAATTTATTGTCTTTTTCTATTACATCTAATTCAAAATCTTCACAGATATCTTTGAATCTAGTTACATCTTTGATTTTGAAATAATTGCTTCTACATTTACCATAATACGTTGCCATTTTAATTTTCCTTTCTAATTTTTTATATTAATAATTCATTTTTCTACATTTAACTTGTTCCTAAATGCATATTCTAATAGGATTAATACCGAAAGAAGTTTAAATTAAAACCATAAATAGCACTGAAAATTCTATACCTATTGAGTTATATAGAATATATGTGGCCTAAAATATTGATTGGATGGTCAAAGCAAATATTAAATGCGTCTTAACTTTTTTTATTAATATTACTTTTTGATTCAGATTTAACACTCTATTTAGGTTCAAAAAAAAAACCCTCGCTAACTTAGAGTTAGCGAGGGTTCCATTTATTATTTGATCTCAAATTGAACTATTGTAGGCTTGTGGCCCCACAATTACTGATTGTTTCAACTGGTTTTGGTGTATTATTTCATAGACTTAACACATTATATTACTCTTCAATGATCATTCACCCAGAGACACCCCTGAATGCCCCTGACATCATGACCAGCCTTACTTTACATCGACATATTCCCGTGAGAATTTAACACATTATAAGACTGAGATATCTACTGTTTTATAGCTTTGAAAGTCTTGAATTCAGTATTAATATTTAACCTGAAGAAATAGATTCCATTTGACAAATTTGACAGGTTTACGGATTCATTCTTGTTATTAAAAATATGTGAATTCAATGCTTCACCATAGACATTATAAACCGTCAACTTTGCTCCTGTACTTATGGCTTCTGGAATAATAAAATTTACCATATCAGTAAAGATAGTTGGATAAACTTTAATCTCATCTAAGACAGAATTATCCACCAGATTTGGGCTTCCTCCATAAATTAACTGATCATTATATCCTGATGCGTCAGTAAAATTATCAGTAGCATAATATGATAGTTTAATAGTCCCATAGTCTTGAGTTTGTATCTCTGGTAAAATAATTGGAATTTCAAACTCACCATTTGTTACTATAGTATTAGCAATTACCAATACGCTATCTTGAACTTCAACATTTTCCACCTGTGATCCTCCTTGATTTGAAAGAGTTGTTTTTATATAAACGGGAGCAAATACTTTTAGAGATAGTGTTCCATTAAACGATTGTTGGATATTACCAGTTTCATAATCCGTAATATTACCACTAATCAAAACATGATCACCAGGAGATATTGTATCAGTATAAACATCAATAGATACATCATTTATTTTCATTGTTTGAATCTCATATTCAGGCTTATGAATAATAAGAGCTGGATCACCAAGTAACACCCACTTTTTATCATTATTCGTAACTGATGGATTTGCAAAGATATCTCCAAGTCTGGTAGTTTGATTAGCATTAGTCAACTTTTCAGTTAATGCTAAGTTATAAACGAGGTTGGAACTTGCAAATGTTGGTCGTGAAGTACTAATGGTGGCAATGGCTCCTTTATCATCCGAAGTAACTAATAACTCACCAAGTGAATGAATGTCAGGATCATCATATCTTGAAACATCTGAACTTGATATTATCCATATAGGTAGTTTATCTCCATTTTGCCAGGTTAATATTTCTTCGTTTGTAACAATCTGTTCATTAGCAAGTGCAGAAGGGCCTCCATGACCAGCATAATTAACGATAAAAACACCATCATTAACTTTTTCATTAATAAGAGTAGTTACCTCAGGACAACGTGGACCATTATTAGTTTGTACTGTTTCATAGAAATCTGAATATGCTTTTAGCACATTCCATTCAGGACGATTCTCAATAAATAATTCACAAATACGCTCTTCATGTTTAATATGAACGTTTTGGTCTCCGTCATCAGCAATAACCATTATTTCATTATACCAGTTATCTTGATTAGATGCTGAATTGTATGATTTAATTTTATTGACAACGGATTGAGCTTCTTCGGATGTGGTAATAGGAATTCGTCCTACAGAAATAATATGTTCTTGGTTTGCATCAACAACCCCAAAAAATTGATCGCTGGCATATGAGCTTACATAATTTGAGGAATTGAGTGTTTCAAATGTTGGAATATAATTTGTTATGCTGTTATTTCTGTTAAGGTAATCAAAGGACGCATCACCAAACAATAATAAATATTTTGGATAATTTCCCTGAGTTTTATCGCTCATGTATCGTACAAAATTCCTTATCGCAGAAATATCTTGTGATCCACTGGAGAACTCATTATATACTTGATCAATCGTTATTGTTTTTGCAGAAAACCCTTCTTCAGAGTTATGAAATTCTGCAAGTTCATTTGCTTGTGCAATAAAATCATTATGTGTAACAATAATAAAATCAACGGGTTCTTGTCCATGAAGATTTTGATTATCAATTTGCTCTATTGAAACAACAGATAAAAATGAATTTCCATTGAAAGCTGTGAATTCAAGCATTTCAGGCGTTTCAAGTTTATACCAAGCATATTCAGTTGAATATAATAATTCAACATCACTTACATTTACTGGATCAGTTGTATTCCAGATTTTTAATGATTCAGGACTATCATCAAAAAACAAAAACTTGGAAACGTCTGCTGATCCTATGTTATTTTTTGATCGATAATTTATCTGATCCAGACCGTTTAAATTTGCTGATTTGTTTAATTCAAGGTCAATAAAGTCAAGCCAGCCTATTGCCGAATCATTTGGAGGGTTAAAAACTACACTTATATCTAATCCATTACCTGTGGTATTAAAAACAGAATCTAAGATCGTCAGATTTGATGATACATAGGTATTTGGAATTCTATGTATTAGTATTGTTTTGTAATGTAATCCATCAATATTTATATCAAAAGAACATTGTTCTGAGCTGTTGGCTGCAAGTGAAATATGGAGATTATTATCATCACTTGCCAATGGGTTTGGAGTATCAAAACTGAATGTTCGTGTCTGGTTACCAGAAAACTGTTCTCCTAACCATTGTTTACCACTTTTTAAAGAGTTGACGAGTTCTAATTCATGATGTAACAACAAATCGTAATAACCAGGTACTCCTGTATGATCCAATTCAGTACTCTGCTGTTGACCTATACGCTTACCGTTTTGCTCACCAATTGTTAAGAAATAGTATGTTTCCAAAGAATAAATATTCTTTATATAGTCAAAATGATTACTCTGATAATTGAAATTTATTCGATCGGATGATTGTCCATAAAACAAAATATAATCTTCAGGATCAAAAACACCATCTTCTTCACCAACAATTTCTATGGCAATTTGCTGAACATCTGTATAATAATCCTCACCTATGTCCTCTGGAAGCATTCCATTCGGGTTTCCATACATGCACATTTTTAGGGGATCAACACCTGATATGTCGAACCCATTATCTTGAAGCTCAGCATAGGTGATTTTATGAACCCCTGATCCATTCACAGCAATCTTAAACCATATTCCAGAATTAAAAACAGAATTTTGTTGACTGAACAACATAAAAGGTAATAGCATAAATACAATAACAACTTTTTTCATAATATTTGGTTTATTAATTAAAAGTGTAAAGTATATGTCTATAGGTATTTTTTTTGGTTAACTCAATAACGAGAAAGCATTCTGAATAGTATGTTGTTTGGTTAAAAAAATATCAACATAATCTTACAGATAAGTATATAACCTCTTTTTGGCACCAAATTAAACTATAGGGCATTATAAAGTTACCATATTAATGATACAGGATTTACACTATCTGAACAAAAAACAAACTTTTCTAGGCTTGTGGCCCACAATTACTGCTTATTTTAACTGGTTTTGGTCAAATATTTCATGGACTTAACACATTATATTATCCTTCAATGATCATTCATTAGGACCAACCCCTGTAAGCCCCAGACATCATTACCAACCTTACTTCACATCAATATATTCCTGCCAGTATCATTACTCTATAATTACTTATTCACCTAAGTTTCTTATAATCTTTCCAATGTCAGTTAAATATTTATTCCTTAATCCAGAAATTGGTAGAAAGACATCATTTATATTTGATCTAAAGAATTTAACTCATCCCTGAATATATCATTATATATAGGATAACATCATTCATTAGGATTAACCCCATCACTCCAAACAGAAAGCATTAATGAATATCTATATTGTTTATTAATTCTATTTATATCTTTCCTTCATACCATCATACCACCATATAAAATCTATATCTTCTATTAATGGTCATAGACAATTATAATATCACACATAAATAATTTGGGGGGCTATCCAGTAATAGCATAATTGAAGTTCAAATTAATTAATCACAAAAAAACTGGGGGCCAATAATTGATAACTTCAATTGCATGAAATCAATTCAAAATTCAGGGGGAAATATATTATAATTATATATAACATAATGATGGCAGTTTTAGAAATCACAAAAAAAATTGGGGGGATCGATCTATAATTTCAATAACATAAATTGAATTCAAAAATTGGGGAAATATATATTATTATATATATACATAATGCTGGCAGTTTATTGATATTCTAATTTTCTTTAGTAATAAAATAAACCTTAATAATTAATAGAACTATATATAGAAACAATAGTAAATTCTATGTATATCAATAATTTACAATATTTAATTCAGTACGCTCCAAGAGTAATATTATCACAAAGCAATAGTGGTATAACCATATATAAAGGTCAAAAACTCAAAACTGATTTCATAATTGATTTTCTCAATCCATTTTATGAAAAATACATATTAAGCAAAAATGATAAGCCTATAAAATTACGATTAAGTGGTATAATATTACAGAAGAAATACCATACATATACGCCATATCTGAATTATCTAATTGATGAAGGCTACATAATTAAAAGCCGTAACCACTTTAAAGGAAAGAGATGCAATGAGTATAAATTTATTAAGAATATGGAATCTTGTGAATTTGAAGAATACCTGAATTATGATAGTAGTCTGCATAAAAGATTATTAAAATTCTATAATGATCCCAGTAACTTTAAAAGTAGTCCAGTAATTGACGAAGAGGTACTAAAATTCACAATTAATAACCTCCGCCATATAAATTTGAATTATAAAAATGCTAAATCATTTCTGGATGATTTTGTAGTTGATAAAAAGAAATATTTAAAAAATCTGTCATCCATTCGAAAAATAAAACATAATCATATTTATGCCAATCCTGATGGTTATGGCAGATTGCACACAAACTTCACCATTCTCAAAAAAGAAATCAGGCATGAGTATTTGACAATTGATGGTGAGATAGCAAAGGAAATTGACATAAAGAACTCCCAGCCATTTTTTCTACTGAAGTTAATGTCGGTCAATATGAATCTAATTGGAGATGCTGGTGACGATTTAATGACATATCATGATGAGGTTATTAAAGGTAATCTCTATGAATATATTCAAAAGCATACAGACAAACAGAACAGGTCAGAAGCAAAAAGATGGATTTACAAAGTGTTATTCGGCAATACATATGTTGAATATGATGACTTTAACATGCTCTTTCCAACTGTATATAGATTTCTTAAAGCCTACAAGACCAGATTTGGTTATAAAGAACTATCTCATAAATTACAGCGAATTGAAAGCAATTTCATTTTCAATAAAGTTTGTAAAAAACTAATGGATCTAGGTATCATCTTTTTCACAGTTCATGATAGCGTTTGTGTGAAAACCTCTGATTTTATGGCAGCAAAAAACATATTTGATAATGAGATGAATATTTATAAAACCAACCTCAAAGTCAATCTTTTTCGAAGAAATATTAATTAAAACTAAAGTATTCCTTCAGAGATTTTAAATGTTTCATCTTGCTCTTTTTCATTTGCTGCTGACTAATTTGCAGATCAACCTTACTTAATTTCTGTCTGAGAACAATTTTGAGTTTCCTTAGCTGTTCAATGGTTTTATCTATATTTTCAATTTTACGAACTGAATCATTTTTCATAACCTATATATTTAAATCACAAAGTCAAATTGGTAACTTTTCTGAAATCTTCAATTTTTAATATATAACTCTAAAAGAATGGAGAAGAATAACGAACTTGAAGTGGTAAATAAGAATATCAAGAATCTTGGCGACCAAAAGAGAAAAGATGCAACTGATATTGAGAAGAAGAAGATAACACTCCAGAAGAAAAAGTTGAGGTTGAAAGAGGAAAAAATGAAGAAAATGGAACATTTAAAATCGTATGAGGACTTTACAGAATCTATTTTGGTGGGTTCTGGTGGAGGTTGATGTTTTGGAGTGGTATAATATATTTATGGTAGGATCATTTGGCCTGTTGCATCTGTGATATATTGGTGAGCATCACAGGCATAATGCCCTGAATAAGATTATTTAATTATTATTCTCCTTTATCAAATCAAGAACAAGTATGCATCGATTTGTGTCTAATAAATAATTATATTTGGAAAACTAAAAACGTTGACCTTTAATATAACTTATGAGATCTTCAAAATTTATCATTTTAGCTAACACGTATTTAAATTTCTTGCAAATGCATAAAGTATACTTGGGTCATATTTTAAACTTATGAAACTCATTTACAACGATATAAGGAAATATCCATAAATGAGAAATAAAAACCATATAACTATACACACAAGTTGTACCCCATTTGAGAAAAACACAGTAACTAACAATAAACAGAATTGAATTTTGTAAATTTAAAGCTTAAAAAAAGACAAGAACTGAATGGCTAAAAAATCACAGATAAAAAACTTAACCAAAGCAAAAAAGGACAAAAAAGATGAGTTTTACACTCAGCTTTCTGATATTGAAAACGAATTACGCCATTATAAAAAACATTTTAGAGATAAAGTAATTTACTGTAACTGTGATGATCCTAGAGTTAGTAATTTTTTTCATTATTTTTCTTACAGATTTGAACAATTAGGAATTAAAAAATTAATTGCTACTTGTTACAAAAATCAAAATGCAGATTTATTTAGTCAAAATGATTCTGACAAAGCCATATATTTAGAATACACAGGAGACAAAAATGGAAATAGAATTCCAGACCCTGAAGAAATAGGAATAGTTGAATTAAAAGGAGATGGAGATTTTAGAAGCAAAGAAAGTATTGAGCTTTTAAAAGAAGCTGATATAGTTGTAACAAATCCACCTTTTTCTTTATTCAGAGAATATATGGCACAACTTATCGAATACGATAAAAAATTCGTTATTGTTGGACATCAAAACGCTACAAAATATACCGAAATATTTCCATTAATTAAAGAAAACAAAGTCTGGTTAGGCTTTGGATTTAAAGGTGGTGCAGGTCATTTTATCAACACTCAATACGAAGATTATGCAACTGCTGGCAACCACAAAGAAGGTATGATTCGAGTTTCAGGTGTTCATTGGTTTACAAACCTTGATATAAATAAAAGGCACGAAGATTTAATTCTATACAAGAATTATACACCCGAAGAATATCCGACTTATGATAATTTCGATGCAATAAACGTAGATGTAACTAAAGATATTCCAGTTGACTATAAAGGATTTATAGGAGTTCCAATTACGTTCCTAGATAAATATAATCCTGACCAATTTGAAATAATTGGTTTAGGACAAGGAAATCTATACAGAGAGTTGACACCTAAAGGATTGAGCCAAAAATTTGTAGACGATTATTACAAAGCTGGAAACACGGGTAGAATAAAAGAAAATCATCCAATTTTAGCATACTATGATAATAATGGTAAACCAGTTATTCCATATATGAGAATAATTATAAAAAATAAAAGATTATAAATGGATATAGAACTTAAAGAAATAACTGTCCGTGAATTGACAGAAGGATACCAAGACAATAGTGAAGATGGTGTTATTGGTTTTGATGGTAAATTAGATATTAGACCACCTTATCAAAGAGAGTTTGTATATAATGAAAAAGAAAGAAATGCGGTTTTAGACACATTACAAAAAGACTTTCCTTTAAATGTAATGTATTGGGCTGTTCGTGAAGATGGAAATTATGAAGTAATTGACGGACAACAAAGAACAATATCGATTTGCCAATATGTTGAAGGAGATTTTTCAATAGATGGTATTGGTTTTTACAATTTGCCAAATGACAAGCAAGACCAAATTTTAGATTATACTTTAATGGTTTATTTCTGTTCAGGAACAGATAGCGAGAAATTAGCTTGGTTTGAAACAATTAATATTGCTGGTAAAGTTCTAACAAAGCAAGAATTAAGAAATGCTGTTTATTCAGGGTCTTGGGTTTCTGACGCAAAAAGATATTTTTCAAAAAATAGCAGACCAAAAATAGGAGATGAATATTTAAGTGGTTCAGCAAATAGACAAGAGTATTTAGAAACTGCAATAAGTTGGATTTCAAACGGAAAGATTGAAGACTATATGTCAAAAAATCAACACGAACCAAATGCAACCGAATTATGGTTATATTTTCAAAGCGTTATAAATTGGGTAAAGGCAAATTTCACAAAATATCGCAGAGAAATGAAAGGTATAAAATGGGGAATTCTTTACAACGAATTTAAAGACGAAAAATATGATGCAAAAAAATTAGAGGAAAAAATTGCAACTCTAATGGAAGATGAAGATGTTGGAAATAAAAAAGGAATTTACTCATACGTTTTAACAGGCAAAGAAAAATACTTGAATATAAGAGCGTTTAACGATAAACAAAAACGTGAGGCATATGAAAGGCAAAAAGGAATTTGTCCAGATAACAATAAATTTTATGAAATTGAGGAAATGGAAGCTGACCACATTAAACCTTGGCATTTAGGAGGTAAAACAAATGCTGAAAATTGTCAAATGTTAAGCAAAGAAGCAAACAGAAAAAAAGGCGGAAAATAAAAAACGGGGTACAACAATGTATAAAAATAATAGCGGTTTAATCGTTAAAACGAAACAAAGTAAATATAAAAAAGGTCTGTGTTTAACCGAAAAGTTAGTGTGTTTTAATCCGCTACTATTCTTATACTAGACCGTTGGCGGTAATTATAAAATTGTGCTAAAAAGACTAATCTCCT
>Ga0209361_1002060_pt1 | contig 11513 bp, 8 predicted proteins | sample SaaInlV_200m_DNA_3_FD_184657 | JGI IMG/M metagenome (GOLD analysis project Ga0209361, IMG submission 184657) | Marine microbial communities from expanding oxygen minimum zones in the Saanich Inlet - SI037_S4LV_200m_DNA (SPAdes) (version 2) | ecosystem: Environmental > Aquatic > Marine >... | reverse complement strand
CTCTTAACAGCAAACCCTTTGAACTAAAAACCAAGGGTAATTCAAACTCTAGTCCTGCCTCAACTTTACTGTCGTGGTAAATAAAGTCGGTATAACCTGCAGCATTACCATTTGGATTAATGCGAACATCTATTTCGTATTGAAGCGTATTTGGTAGTAGTTCCAATAATTCTTTTGCATTTGAATTACTCAACTGACGCGTACTTGATGTAGGTGTAAAAGGATGATCCAAAGCTCGGCCAATGTTCATGGCATTTGACAAATTAGAAGCTGACAAACTTTTCGAAATTCCCTTTTTCGTATTCGTAGCTGTTATATCACTGACAATCAATTCAGCATCAGCTCCTACCCCATTCTCAACAAACAATTTGATTTTCAAATCCTTTACTTTCAATTCGTCTATTTGAATTCTATCAAAGAAATCAATGGGCACCGATCCTTTATAATAAAAAGAGTCTTGCCCCAAATAGCCACTCACATATTCCGGTATCACATCATAAAGGGTGTAAAAAATGTAAAAGCTATCGTTTAAAGATAGGTGCATCATTTTGCCGGTAGAGTCGATTCGAAGTATGAGCTCTTGCTCAAACGAATTGTATTTTGCTCCTCCCTTGCCTGTTAAATCATACCAATAATCATCCACTTTCAAGCTTTTTTCCAAATAAACGGTATCTCCTACTGGTGCCGGAGGAATCGTCCATTCAAGATATAAAGGCGTAATACCTTTGTAAGTTGCTCCCGGAATGGAATACGTCATAAAAGCTGAATCTTGCATGGTAGATGAAACAATAAACTTAAACAAGCCTGTTTTAACTTGCATAAATTTCAATTCAGGTCCATTTAATACATATTGCACATCATCAGTTTGATCGACCAGATTTTGAGCTGGAAAAATTGCCGTTGCTGCACTTACCTCATCCACTTTAATTGTAATCGTCAAATCCACTGCATCGTTGGTATCAATTTTTACAGGATTGCCACCAGTGCCGGGTGAACTAATATTAACAACTTCAGCTTCCAGTTGACCTTCAAATGTTTTATTATCGAGTGGATATGTTTTATGGAAAGTTTGATTGGGCAAAATAACTGCAATGGTATCATTCAATATAACCGAGCCTGAAACTTTATTCCTGAGTTCCAAAATAACATTGTTTAATTCAATAGGCATATCATTGTAAATATCGGCTATTAAATTTCCCGTTTTAATGTCAATAGTTTCGAACAAATCGGTTGCATCCAGATCCATTACCCCACCACTTGTGTTGGCAATTGCAGGTATTGGCATCGACAATCCGTGTGCTGCAAGAATCAGCGCTCCTTGAGACCCATTTGATCGGGCAATTTGCCCCAAAGTAATGCTTGTTTTAATTACTCGGGTTCCTAAATTTATCGTTTTAAGTGTTAATGATTTTGTGAGGGTGGTGTCCGGAATTCTCAAAATTTCATCGAAATGCACACCATTAAAAAGATATCGATATACCAATATGAGTGAACTGTCGGCATCTTTACCAATTAAGGAGTCTGCAACCATATCGTTAATACTCAAAGAGGAATTGATTAATGGCAATAAAATTTCAGGATGCCATTCGGGAGGATCTTTTTTGCAGGAAGCAAATAAAAATACCACAGAAATAATCACTACAATTAGTTTTCTCATTTGTCGAATTTAATACTTTTAATGGCGGCCAACCGCTGCAACATGCTGGGATGTGAATAATAAAAGAAAACAAAAGCAGGATGTGGCTTCAAATTGGATAAATGGTCGACAGACAATCGCATTAATGCATCTCCCAACAATTTGTTGTTTGTAGTAGTTACCGCAAACTTATCTGCTTCGTATTCGTGTTTTCGTGATCGATGATTTCCAAACAAACCGGTTATCAAATTAATGGGTTCGAAAAGTATGGTTAATGCAATCAAATTAATATGCAAAACGTAGTCGCTACCTGCAATGCCAAATACATTGGTTAATTCTGTTCGAAACAACAAAAGGGATAAAACAAAAAACATGATAAAACTTTGAATAGAGGAAATGATGAGCCCTTTTATGACATGTTTCTTTTTGTAATGTCCTACCTCATGAGCAAGAACAGCCAACAGTTCCTCAATAGAATGTTTTTCGATTAAAGTGTCGTACAAAACAATCTTTTTCCTTTTACCAAAACCCATAAAATAGGCATTCGCTTTCGAGCTTCTTTTCGATCCATCTATCACAAAAATATTAGTCAGGGGAAAATCCACTTTTTTTGCATATTCCATGATCACATTTCTTAGATCGCCATCTTCCAAAGGTTCCAATTTATTGAATAATCGAATAAACAAATTACTAAGAAACACATTGAACAGCAAGGATATAGAGGTCATTACAACAAAGGCTACTATCCAAAAATCTTCTTTCAATAGTAAGATCAACCAAATTAGCAATGCGCCTATTCCACCTCCTAAGACGATGACCAATAAATAGGATTTTAGTTTGTCGAGAATAAAGGTTTTTGGCGTTGTTTTATTAAAGCCATATTTCTCTTCAATTCGAAATGTATTGTACAAGCTGAAGGGTATGCCAAATACATCCGTAGCCAAATACATGAGGCCAAAATAAACCAAAGGCAAAATAATCTGATTCGCAATATGTGGGCTTAACAAATTATGTAACCAGGCAAATCCGCCAAAAATAAAAAATAGTAGCAGAATCAATAAATTAAGACTATCCAATAAAATGGAAAAACGTCTTTTCTCACGGTTGTAATTTTTAGCCTTGATATACTCTTCTTTGGAGTAGAAATCAGTTAAATCATCTGGCAATTCTGGCTGCCATGTTTTTGAGTTCAAATAACTTAGTAATCGATCGAGTAAAAAACCAAAAAGAATGATGGCAATAATGGCAAAATATAATGTTTGTTCTATGTTCATTTTATTAGGGCTATTTCGATTTGCGAATTTCCTCAAACTATTAATAATATTAATGCTTTGAAGCAATTCATATCAAAATTAATATTAATAACTAAAATAATAACTGACTGATAAATTAATTAATAGTTGAAACATGCACCTTTATTATCCACACGCTGATTCTTCATTGTGGAAAAGAAAGAAAAGCCAGTACTATCAGTAAATCTATATTTGCTAAAGAGTGAACAAAAAATTTATTTAGAAATAAGCTAAATACAATTCTGTATGTCGACAAAAAATAGAATAATTAAAATAGTAGTTAGTGTTTCATTATTAATTGCATTTTGCAATCCAATTTCAGCCCAAACTTACAAGAAAGAACTCAAAAGCGCAGAAAAAGCTTTTCTGGAGGCACGCTATAAAGATGCGGCAGAGTATTACGCCAATGCGGCAACGACCATTAAAACACCTAAAAAAAGCCATTTAGATCTATTTTATAAATTAGGTTATTGCGAAATGAGAACCGGAGATTACCGCAAAGCACTAAACAGTTATTCCAAGTATTTAAGTATTTCAAAGCGATATAAAGTTAACATCAAAGAGTTTGAGCAAGTCAAAGAATGGAATGAGTGGTGTGGCATTGAGCTAACAGAACCCATGAATTCAAGAAAACCTAAAGGGTTTAATGATTTAATTGAAGTTAAAAGCCTAAGCACATTAAACTCGGCATTAAATGATTTCGGTGCTATTTTAATTGAAAATAACACTCTTTTCATTCTTTCATCAAACCGGCCAACCGCTGATGACAAAGACATATACGCCATGAATAACGATATTTATGTCGCTAAGTATACCGATGGTGAAATCAGTAGTCCACTCAAAATCAAGGCAGAATTTAACAGCAAATTTGAAGATATATCTTCCTCTTATTGTGATGAAACAAAAATGCTATTCCTTACCTACAGCAAGGATATCAATAGCGATGCTGATATTTATTATTGCAAAAAAGTAAACGACAAATGGGCAGAACCTGTGAAGCTTCCCTCAAGCGTTAACTCTTCATCCTGGGATGGCTACCCAGCAATTAGCCGAGATGGAAAGATACTTTACTTTTCCAGTAACCGAGAAGGAGGATCAGGTGGCAAGGATCTCTATTTTTCAGTCCTACAAGACAATGGCGGATGGAGCATGGCAAAATCTTTGGGTCCGGTCGTAAATACAAAATACGATGAGATAACACCTCATATTGATTCCACTTCAACCAGACTCTATTTCAGTTCGAATGGACATTTGGGTGTTGGCGGATTCGACATCTACTATTCGGAATTTGAAGCAAGCAATTTATGGGGAGAGCCAACTCATTTGCCTCAACCGATTAATGGAGAAACAGATGATATTTTTTACACAACAACACAAATACCTGGTGTTGCCTTATTTTCTTCAAAACGAAGAGGTGGAAATGGTGTATACGACATCTACATGATTGAACCCAAAATGAAGAAGAAAATTGAAAAGAAGGAAGACTTTTTTGTGGATGCCGATGACAATAAATTGGAAAAACAAAATAAAGAGCCTGAACCAGATATCGTCACAAGAAAAGAAGAGCCTGTTGATATTATTGCGTTTGAGAAGGAAAATAAATCTACAACAACTGATAATAGTACAGCCAATTCTTCCAATGAACTATCTGAAAGTCAACTTTTTAACGCTTCGATTGATGAACTTCATTTTAAAGTGCAAATAGGTGCTTATAAAAACCACATTACGAAATATCATAAAATCTTTACAGAAAAGCTTGATCCTCAGAAAATAAGCGAAGAACAATGGCCACCGGACATGCTATACAAATACACCATTGGTCAACAATTTACAATCACAAGTGCAACAAATTACAAACTGGAAATCAGGTCGTTAGGATACAAGGATGCATTTCTTACCTGTTATTATAAAACAGAACGTATTCCCATGTCAGAAGCAAAAGAATTAATTAGGAAATACTATCGAATTAACTAATAAAATACAAGGAAGGATATCGGTGAAACCACTTTTTAGGACCCTTATTAAAAATTGCAGATTTTTTTTGTTTGTTCTTATCCAAAAAAATATACTTTTGCACTGCTTAATAATTGAGTGTAGCAAGTTACAATTACTTAGTTTTGATAACTTTTACATGATTACTAAGAAAAGAGTTGGTCTTATTTCGATCCTGACTACCAATAATTTAGGGAATGAATAAGCGGACTGAACGAATAAACAGATGTAAACTTGCCCGGATGGCGGAATTGGTAGACGCGCTGGTCTCAAAAACCAGTTCCTTATGGAGTGCCGGTTCGACCCCGGCTCCGGGTACAGTTATTCTTACCCCACTAAATCATTCATACACAACTAATTACAATTGGCATTATATTTTCTTTCAGCATCCAATAAAAAGCGCTAAATTAGTTCTCAGAGAATCAGAGTGAATATTGAAATTAAATTGCTAAGTGAGTACATTAGATCAACAAATATCGAATAAATTAAAACAGTTCTTTGGATTTGATTCTTTCAAAGGGAATCAGAAGAAAGTAATTGTTAGCATAATGGAGGGGAATAACACTTTTGTTATTATGCCAACAGGTGGAGGTAAGAGTTTGTGCTATCAGCTTCCTGCTGTTATGAGCGAAGGAATAACGATCATAATTTCTCCTTTGATTGCTTTAATGAAAAATCAGGTTGACCTGATCAGAACTTTCGGTGCAAAAAGAGGTTTGGCGCATTTCTTAAATTCTTCCTTGACAAAAAAAGAAGTTGAAATTGTGCGCGAAGATGTTCTTTCAGGAAACACCAAGATGCTTTATGTAGCTCCTGAAACTTTCAATAAAGAAAGAACGGTTGAATTTCTAAAAAGAATTAAGGTTTCTATTATCGCTATTGATGAAGCACATTGTATTTCAGAATGGGGACATGATTTCCGACCAGAATACAGAAAAATAAAAGCTGTTGTTGATGAAATAGGTCCTTTACCAATTATTGCGCTAACTGCTTCAGCTACACCAAAAGTTCAGGACGATATCCTGAAAAATTTGGATATGGAAGATGCCAATTCCTTTACTTCATCTTTCGATCGGCCAAACTTATATTATGAAGTACGACCCAAACCTTCAAACAAACACGCTGTCAAGGATATAATTTCTTATATCAAAGGGAATTTAGGAAAATCCGGAATTATTTATTGTTTGACCAGAAAGAAAGTAGAAGAACTGGCAGAGTCTTTACGTATTAATGGCATTAAGGCCATTGAATACCATGCAGGAATGGAGAGCTCTTTAAGAAATAAAAATCAGGACTTATTTCTTATGGAGGATGTAGACGTTATATGCGCTACTATTGCTTTTGGAATGGGCATTGATAAACCAGATGTTCGATATGTCATACACTACAATGTGCCAAAAAGTGTAGAAAGTTATTATCAGGAAACAGGACGCGCAGGAAGAGATGGACTGGTATCAGATTGTATCTTATATTACAATTTCAACGATTTGTTGAAACTTGAAAAACTATATCGCGACAAGCAATATTATGAAAGAGAAAAAGCAAATCAACTGCTAAAACACATGGCTGCTTTTTCTGAAAATGCCAATTGCCGCAGAGAAGCATTGTTACATTATTTTGGAGAAAAATATGAGTTAGATGATTGCGAAAACAACAAAATGTGTAGCAATTGTCGCCATCCAAAAGAAAAAATTGAAAGCAGTACATTCGTTCAAACTATTTTGAAATTAATCAATGATCTGGATGGGGAATTTGTTTTAGATCATATTGTCAATATTATTGTTGGCGAAGCTAATCAGGCAATTACATCCTATGGACATCACAAAATAGACGAATTTGGAATAGGCAAGGACAAAACTTACAATTATTGGAAATCCATTCTAAGAAAAGCTGATGTAGAGGAACTGGTTGAGCAGCACATTGAAACCCTTGGCACCTATACGGTTACAGAAAAAGGGAATCAATACATTACACAACCTTACGAAATCATGGTTGCTCTCGACAATGAGTTTGAAGCCGCAGTTGATGATGAAGATGATGTGAAAATGGGTAGCGGAGGATATGATGCTACATTGTTTGCCTTACTGAAAGATGTTCGGAAATCTATCTCCAAAGAATTAAATGTCCCTCCTTATGTTGTTTTTCAAGATCCTTCTTTGGAAGAAATGTCCATAAAGTATCCAATTACTGATGAGGAATTAAGTCAAATTGTGGGTGTTTCAGCTACCAAAGCAATTCGCTACGGTAAAAAATTCCTAGCCTTAATTGCCCAATATGTTGAAGAGAATGACATTGACAGACCTGGCGATCTGATTATTAAATCAGTTGCTCAAAAATCAAAAAGCAAGGTTTTTATTATTCAGAATATTGATAAAAAAATTGATCTGGATGATATTGCCAAAGCCATTGGTTTAAATTTAGAAGAAGTTATTGAAGAAATTGAAAATATAGTGTATTCAGGAACACGTATTGACATTAACTATTATGTAAATGAAATACTTGATCTTGATTTTCAGGATGAGATTTTTGATTATTTCAGAAATGCTGAAAACGATTCCATTGAAGAAGCACTCGTTGAAATTGGTCCTGAGATAGTCTCACAGGAAGAATTACAGCTTATGCGAATTAAATTCATCTCAGAAATGGCCAATTAAATAGAATATGAAAAAAGTTCATTTAATCATATTATCCCTATTTTGCCTTTTAAGTCCTAATGCTTTCGCTTCATTCGAAATTACTGATGATGGCAGTAATCAAAAGCGAACCTATAAAGAAATTACCAAAACAGATATTACAAAATATGCTACCATTAAATCCAATGAGATTTTGGTATTTGGTATTAGTTTTAATAAATCAATAAACGAAGCGCTGGAAATCGTTTCGTTAAAGCCAAATATTTATTTCCGTGTTGATCCTTTTAACGATAACCGCTATTATCTGTTTGATATAGAAAAAAGAAATGGAAAAAACCTGGCTCTTGCTTATTTTATCTGGGATGATAATGGCATGCAGTTAAACGAAATTATATTATATGAGGGCATGATGAAATACATGGTTGGCGATTCCAGATCCTTATTAACATTGGATGTAATCAATAAAAATGCCCATATTGTAAAAACTTTCATGGGTTATCCATCCAGTAAAGAAACTTCACTCGACTTACCCTCAATTGGCGTAAAATCTTTCAATTATTATTATCCAAATCATAGTTTCAAAGTAGTACGAAATTTTTCTGATACAGGAAGTTCTATTGCCTTTGGATTGATCAATGAAAAATCCTATTAACCATTCTAAAATTTTCATCCGGTGAAAAAAATATCCATCGCATTAAACATTGCTTTTGCAGCAGCAATCATCAGTCTTTTTATTCTTCATTTTACCAGTAAAACACCTGGAGAGAAGGCTGTTGTAGCAGAATCTGATACAGCAGTTGCTTTCGACTCAAGTGGACAGTCAACTTTGCGAATTGCTTTTGTAAATACCGACACCATACTGGCTAATTATGATTATTATAGCGATCAAATAAGCGAAATTCAAAATGATAAGGTAGCTGCTGAGAAACGTGTAATGGATAAGCTTAAAGTTTTAGAAGAGGAATATCAGAAATACATTTACAAAGTTAAGCTGGGTGTGATGACTGAAGCACAAGCTGAAGCTGAATTCTCTAAAAAGAATGAAGAATTGGAAAGCTATAGAACAAGTGCAAGCAATGCCTTGATGGAGAAGCAAGAACAAATTTCAAAACGACTTTACGATAGTGTTTTCAATGCAGTAGCCCGATATAATGAGCGATCGAACTTTACGTACATTTTGGCTAATAATTCAATCAACAATTCTTTGCTCCATGCTGATAAATCATATGATTTAACAAAAGAAATTCTTTCCGACCTGAATACGTCATACGACAAATACATCGAAAGCAAAAAGAAGAAATAAGCAATACCAAATCCATATTTTTTGCGTTATAATCTGGAGATTGAAGCAAGAAAAATGACAGAATACCATCAATTATTAGGTATTAACTCACAGGCTGATGAGCGAATAATCAAGAAAGCCTATCGAAAGAAAGCTTTTGAATTTCATCCCGATATTAATAAATCTCCTGAAGCAAGTTCCCATTTTATTCGGATAACAGAAGCCTACGAATTTTTGATTCATAGCACAAACAATGTCTGCTTTAACTCATCAATTAAGAATCCTTTTGAAGAGCAGATGCGCCATTACCAGGAGCGAGCGGAGCAAATGGCTAAAATGGATTTCGAAAGCTTTCAAAAGGAATGTGAGGCGTTTCAAAATAGCCGATTTTACTATTTAGGTGTAATACTCTTGTATATAGCGGGTGTTATCTATTTGTTGGCTTCTGCAGCACTGATCTGTTTGCCTATCATTATTGCAGTCAAAACCCAAACCTTTTGGTATGCAATTGCCCTTTTGCCATTAGCCTTAGCTGGTGCATTTTTATATTGGAAAGCCTTTCAGGAACAATCGTTCTGGAATCAGTATTTGAGATAATTTATGAATAGCTTTTGTGCAGATTTGAACTAACGTGAAAATTATGGGATCAATTCCAAACCGTATGCCTGTGTTACGTTTGCAATTGTTTTGTGATCGTTTTCAGTAACAGCTTTTTTCTCGGCTTTCTTTAGCAATTTAAATGCTTTCGGTTTATTATCAGTTTTATGCTGAGTTAAGCTATACATAATATAGTTATCAAACACTTTGTCCTTCTTTAATAAATTGTATGCCCAGGAATCGGCAACTAACATCAAATCTGTATCATCAACAAACAAATAAAAATTCTGAATAAAACTTCTCATATCAGTATCGATCACCTGATTATTCGCAACATAGTCAACAACTTTTTGAGCATAAGAGGTCCAGTCAGCAATTCGCTCAAAATAGGAGATTCTGAAAAACTCGACCATCTGAATTGAGCTAAGATGCTGAAATCCCATGTTGGTAAAATCTATTTTATCCACCATCAGCAGTGTATTCTCCAATTGCTTCCTATCCTTATTTTGGATAGCTAATGTATAATTATACTTAAACAATTCGCTTAAATAAGCATCCACTTCTTCTTTCCCATTAGCTGCTTTAAAGGAAGCAGATTCAGCTATAACCTTTTGAGTAATTGGATTATTAACATCACTTAAATATTGCTTAACCAGTGTCCACTCCTCAGGTGAGTATGAAAAAATATCCAGATTTCTGAAATATTGATTTGAAATTACTGTTGCTTCTTCAACATATTTCAGATGCAATAACATGAATGCATAGGATAGGGTAATATTTTGATTGCGATTAATACTATAAAAGTCTTCCTTCATGCTCATTAGCTTGCTGTATTGTTCGTTATAGTATTTTGCAGCTTGTAATATTTTCCCAGCTGTTCTGTAGCCTTTTATTTCTTCGCTGATAATGTGTCCTGAAGGATCCATAAAATAAAGAACTGGAATGGTGTTTACTTCGTTTAATTCTGTGAACTTCAATCCAAAATCGCTGAAAGAACTGAATTTAACAGCAATAAGCTCACTATTGATATAGTTGTATAAATCATTATCCAAAAATGCTTTTGAATCCAATTCCTGACAAGGCTCACACCCATCAGCATAAATTTCGGTAAATATTACTTTGTCCTTTACTTTAGCACTAGCCAATACTTCTTCCCACTCAGTTTGCGTACGTACTTCAATAAAATGAATTTTAGCAAATGAATGATTTACAAAACAAAATAAAACGAGGATAAATAAAACTGATCTTTTCATGGTTAAGCTTCTTTTAAGCACTGACGAAAATAAGAAGGAAAAGGTTTTATGCCATGTAAATTATTCTCTCAATATGAATTCATCAATTTTTTCGAGTGTATCTGGATTCAAAACCCTGACATTTATCTTACTTCCTTCCACATCGATTAACACCAAAGCATTTTGTGTCGAAAAATTAGAAACATGCGGTGTCCATGGAGTCACTTCCTGGGCATAGTAAGGAGCTCCAGCAGCACCATTATTTATTTGGAATATCGTCCTATTCAAAACTATTTTTTCCATTTCGTAACGATTGGGATAGATTTCTGTTTCAGGACCTAATTCCAGTTTATTGTAATTGTGCTCATCACCCGTAAGAATGGCAGCTACTTTGGGACTTTCATTTACTATCAATTTCAGATATTCATCTCGCCTTTCTATAATTCCCTTTTTTACTGGAGTACCGCCTACAACAGCTCTTGGCAAATTATTTCCCTGATACCACATATCATCTTCTACATGTCCACCATTAGGGAAGGCAGGCGTATGTTGCGTAATGAAAATATGGTCGATGTTTTTATCAGATTCAAATTTCTTTAAGGTTTGTTTTAACCAATTCAGCTGATTGTCCATGATATAACCATGCAAATTTCCGCTTGTTAGGATATTATAATATAGACTGGGAGCATACCAATAGTCCGAATTTAGAACGATCATCGCTATATTATCATATACGTAATAGTAAACATTTTCCTGATAAGAAGGAAAATCAGTACTACGTGGATTTGGATCATAAATGCTTCCATCCTCCCCTTGTGGCCCATTGGTGAAATTCACAAATGTTTTAGC
>Ga0209361_1002045_pt1 | contig 11574 bp, 9 predicted proteins | sample SaaInlV_200m_DNA_3_FD_184657 | JGI IMG/M metagenome (GOLD analysis project Ga0209361, IMG submission 184657) | Marine microbial communities from expanding oxygen minimum zones in the Saanich Inlet - SI037_S4LV_200m_DNA (SPAdes) (version 2) | ecosystem: Environmental > Aquatic > Marine >... | reverse complement strand
CTACATCCTTCAACAAAGACTAGATTATTTTTACATGTTGGACATAGACGATCTTCAGAAACTTCTTCTTGTATTGGAGATTCAACTTTGAGTTCTTCATCATGTGTTTTTAATGCAAGAGATGAATTGATTTGTGATTTTATGTATGGATTTGTAATATTATCTGTGACATATTGTATTACACTTTGACTAGGAGATACATCAAATGTTTTTTGTGCATTCTCACTTGTCATGTGAAGAACTTGTTGGTGTCTAGAACCATCACGATAAACAGTCATGCCCTTTAATCCCAATTCATGTGCTAATAGATAAGCAGATTTTACATCTTCAACTGTAACATCATTTGGCATGTTGATTGTTTTTGAAATTGCATTTCCAATCCATTGTTGCCATACACTTTGAGCCATAAGATGATCAGACCAATGAATATCCATTGCTGTAACAAATACATCTTGCATCCATTGTGGAACTTCATCTAATCCTTTTAGAGAACCATAATTATCTGCAATCTTTGCAAGAAGTTCATCGCTGTAAAGACCATGTTCTTTGAGTACTTGTTCAACAATTTTGTTTGTGTAAAAGAATCTTCCAACAGTTACTCTCTTTTCAAATACAAGTGCAAATGAAGGCTCCATTCCATTTGAACAATCTGCAATCATAGCAATTGTACCAGTTGGTGCTACAGTAGTAGTCAAAACATGTCTAATACCTTGTTTCTTGATTTTCTCAATTAAGGCATCCCATTCAAAAGAATGTGATTCTTTTGGTTGTTCATAATAACCTGCTACTGGAATTTTACCTTCAGGATATTCAGTTTTTGAACAAAGTGGGAAATCACCACGAGAAGTTGAAAGTGCTACACTTTCTTCCATTGAATAGTAAGTTAGTGCTTCAGATAATTTAGATTGGAATTCAAATCCTTCCTTAGAGTTGTATGGAATTCTTAATTTGTACAACAAATCAGCCACACCCATAACACCCAAACCAATTCTTCTAGACTCTTTTGAGGCTAGAGTGATTTCAGGGATTGGATAATTATTTACATCTATAATATTATCCAAGAATCTTGTTGTCTTTCGGATTGTTTCTTCATATCTTTGCCAATCAAATTCAAAAGTTCCATCTGCTTGTTTCTTTACAAGATTTGACAAATTAATAGAACCTAGATTACAGGATTCATTTGGATATAGACTTTGTTCGCCACATGGATTTGTTGCTCTTAATGGAGCTTGTCTAGCTTTTGCAAATACATTATACTTGTTAATTTGATCAAAAAAGATCAAACCAGGTTCTGCACTTTTCCATGCAGATAATGCAATCAAATCAATTAGTTGATGTGAATTAATTTCTTTAACTGGTTTTCTATCACGTGGACTACGTAAAACGTAATTGCCATCAGTATTAACAAGAGAATGCCAAAAGTCTTCCCAAATTCCAACACTGATGTTAAAATTTTCTAAAACTCCAGGTTCTGTTTTGTTTGTAATGAATTTTTCAATATCAGGATGCCATGCTTCCATGATTCCCATGTTTGCACCACGTCTTTTTCCTCCTTGTTTTACAACTTCAGTAATAGTATTGATGATATTCATAAAAGATACTGGTCCTGATGCAACACCAGAAGTTGATGCAACAATATCACCTTCTTCACGAAGATTAGAATAATTAATTCCAACACCGCCACCGGACTTGAAAATTAATGCAGCATCAGAAGATGTTTTCATAATTGGTGCCATACCATCATCCATTCCAAGTACAAAGCAAGCAGAGAGTTGTCCTAATCGTCCACCTGCATTCATCATTGTTGGTGAGTTTGGCAAAAAGTCCTGAGATATCATTAGATCAAAGTATTCAGTAATTCTATCTGCATATTTTTCAAGTTTTTTTGCAGCTAATAATGTCAAAACATCTTTGAATCCTATTTTCATCTGACCTTTGTTTGCTAAAGTCATGTAATGATCAATTAAAGATCTAAAATGCCATTTATTGAAGAAATAATCTCCTACTTTGAATTTATAATCAAAGGCATCCAGTTTTTCAAGGTAAGACTTTGCATCATCTGCATTTTGAGTAGAATTACCTGACTTGTCAAATATTTGAGAATCATACAAAAGATCACCAATTCCTACCAAAATTGCCACTCTTTCAAACATTTGAGTTGGAGATTCAATAATCTCATTTTTGCTATTTCTGAACAAATAACGTGAGGCTATAACTCTCAAACAATTCAAATCAAACTTTTTGGAGACTGGATCAAGTACTTTGAGATTCAAGACATTCATCTTTTCATCGCGTAATTTTCTTCTCTCATGTCTGTAAACTATGTAAGCTTTAGCGATATCGCTATTTCCGCTGTCAATTAAAGTTGATTCTACAATATCTTGAATATCCTCAACTGTAGGTGCTCTGGAATTTGTAAATCCTTGTTCAACAAGTTTGTTTAATACATCATTTGCTAGCTTATCTGCAACACCACGGTCGGCTTTAGAGGTGGCTGCTAATGCCCCAAATATGGCATTTGAAATTTTATCTATATCGAAAACCGTGACTGTACCATTACGTTTACGGATCTCATTGATCGTATTTTCTATTTGTGAATTATCCATTATAATGTCTCCACGTTAGTAAGAAAAAGAGTATCTATAAACTTTCAACGAGATTTTTCTCAATCTCCGGTAAAAAATATTTTACAATGCTACAAGGAATATTGGAGGGGCGTTAGTATTAGAAAAAATCTGTACGTAAATCGCATAAACATACATCTTGTAACAAACAAGTTAATAGTAACAGAGACAGAATTTACATTTCGAATACGATGATCGTATTACAAGTTATGACACATTACAAATAATTTTTAAAATTATATAACGTATGGGGATTTACATTTTGGACATTTGTCCTCAAAGGGTTCATCTTTAAATCCACATTCACCACATATAGCAATTTTTCTAACAAGTTTAAAAGATGGAATTAATTCAGTTGTTTTTTCAATTGATTTTTTAATTTCATCAACTTTTAGATCCTTTTCAAAGTTTAGTGTAACAAGTAATCCACCGTTAAGTAATTTTGTAAATTTATTTGATTCAGAAATAATTTCAGTTTTTGTAGTATAATCACTAATTTCTGAGGAATTAATTACAACACCTTGAGAATAATAATCAGTTTCCATTGAATTAAGACTAGAATTTTTACCATACTTTTCACCATCTAATGTTGCAAAACGTAAGGAACCTTCAGTTTCAGTCATACATATAGCCACATTATCTCCCAATTCTTTGCCTTTTTTATTACCAACATCAACTGCAGTTTCAATGACTTTGTGAAGAATAGCACGACCTTCACGATTATCCTTGAATCCCAATATGTTAAAGACAGATTCCTTAAGACCAACTAAATTTATGACTAGAGAAACAGAGCTTCTTTGCATATATTGAGTATTTTTAGCCAATATTGGATTTAATCCTCTTCTAGTCAAGTCTGAGATCTCTTTTTTTCTTAATGCCATTGAAGATAATGCAGGTTTCATCAATAATGCTAATCGTGCTCTAAAGTAAGTTTCATCTTTATTTGATTCAAAGGCCAATCTTGGAAGATTAATTGAAACTGATTGTAAATTAATTGCAAGAGAGTTAGTAGCCTTTGTAGATCCATTTGTAACACCATTACTAGATATTTGACCTTTAGCAATCATTACTTTTCCACCAAGTAATAATATTTCAGATATTGATTGTGAAACATCAGTTATCTTTCCTTTTTCATTATCAATTATCAAACCAATTTTTGGTATTGGTGTTATTGTTACATAATTTTTGTATGCGTTAATAATTGAATGAATAATTTTTGTGTCAGTTCCTAATGGTAATCTAATAGATACATTCGTACTAGATTTAGTATATTTAGAAGTTGTAGATGCAGTTGCAAATGCATTAGTTAATTTTTGTTCAAGTTCTGGAAGAGATTTTGAATACTTCGTAAACAGTGTTGTTAAACCATCAAGTACAATTTCCTGTGATGCTTCTTTAGAAATAAGTGAAATTAAAATAGATAAAGAACTTGTAATCTCATCAAGTTGTTTTGATGGAGGGATTCGAGATACATCAAGATATTTTCCACCAAGATCAATTCCATCATCAATTAATTCTTTGACATTAACAAATAATGTGTCAGGAATCATAGACCAAACTCCGGGATTTGAAATATGTAAATCACCAGATAAATGAGAATCAGCTACATCTTTTGGTAAAACATTAGTTAGCAAGTGTTCAGCAAATATTCTTTGTCCAGCATTAAACAAAAGACCTTCAGCACCATTATCAACATCATCTAAATTAGAAACCATTTCTTTAATATCATAAACAGGCATGCCTAGTCGTGCAAGTTTATTTCTATATTCTTCATGACCATGTTCTAAAAGAACAGAATTGACCATATCTCGGATAACTGCGCCTGTAAGATAGGTAGTTTGATACTTGTAAATTCTATTTTCAACTTCTTCAGTAATTTTTTGTGCTAATTCTAATGGAAGGCTACCCTCACGAACTAATGACTGGATAATTTTATGAGAATTAAACTCCTCAATAGATTCACCAGATGTTCGAACATACATTTTTCCACTTTCAATAATTGATCTTTCTTCAATTTGTCTTGCTAAACTTAAAACAAGTTTTCCAAGATTTGTGATAGTATAACGTCTTTCAGATTTGTTAAGTGCAACAAGTGATTGTCTAAGTAATTTTCTTAAATGGTATGCAAATTTACCACTTTCTTTTTTAGATTTGAAACCAGCTAATGATTTTAATTCAGAATAAGTTAATGGGCCTTTTGAATTTAAAATTCTAAGAATATCAATTCTATTAGGACTTGCCATAACAGAGAAGATCATTCTAACGCGTTTTGATGTAGATTGTAAAATACCACCTCGGTTTGGATCAGAATCGTCAGAGTCTAAATCAGCATCAATATCATCATCCAAGTCAGAATCTAAATCAGCATCAATATCTAATTCTTCTTCCTTCATGGTCACGATTAAAATAAATTTAACGAGTAAATAAAACTTGTGCCTGAATCAAATTAAAAAACAGAATTAGTTAAAAAAAATTAATAAAAAAAGATCGTATCAAGATAATTTTTGATCATCTTTCTTGAACATCAAGAGAAAATTCAGATGTTGAAAGTTTTTGTCCACAAAATGGACATTTACCATTAGAAGGATTCAAAACATCTTTTAATGATTTTAGCATTTTCATATCTTTGATCTTTTCTCCACATTTACCACATGTTATTTCTACAGACATAAAACAAATAAAATTACAAAATTATTAAGAAAAGATTCTGATTTTTTTTAATAATTCAAATAAATTTTTTTACTGTTTTTCAATAATAATTCCGCGTTCATCAAAGCCAATAATTTTGGCTCGAGTTCCAACTGGCAAATCTGCAGGAGTTGCAATTCCACCCATAAATCCAGAAATTCTCAAATCCACATTATCTAATTGAAGTATAACAAAAGCATATGGAGTGTATTTGTCAAAGCCTGCAGGAGCCACAGTGATTATAGTATAAGTTGCAATTGAGCCTACACCATCAAATATAGCATCTTCAAATCCCTTACTACCACATTTTTCACAATAATAGACAGTTGAAAGATGAAGATGTCCACAACTAGTACATTTGTGAGTTAAGACTTTACCATCTTTTGCATTTTCAATAAATTGTTCTTTAACAGACATTTTACACACTTTGGAATACATGGACTGCACAACTTGCACCAGTTGCACCAAAATTATGAGTTAAACCAACTTTTGCATCTTTGACAGTTCTTGCACCAGCCTTTCCAGTTAATTGATCAAATACTTCTACAACTTGACCAACACCTGTTGCACCAATTGGATGTCCTTTTGATTTAAGACCACCTGAGGGATTAATTGAAATGTCAGAATTTAATTTTGTTCTATCTTCACGAATAGCTTGAATACCTTCACCTTTACCAAAGAATCCTAAATCTTCAGTGTCAACAACTTCTGCAATTGTAAAACAATCATGTACTTCTGCAAAATCTATATCCTTTGCAGTTATTCCTGCCATGTCATATGCAGCTTGTGCTGCAATCTTTGTACTTGGAATAGTTGTCATATGTTCACGTCCTTGTAATGCAGCAGGTGAACCACCTCTACCAGAACCAATTACTTCAACATAATCACCACCGTGTGCTTTTGCAAACTTTTCAGAACATAAAACTACAGAACTTGCACCATCTGAAAACGGACAGCAATCATAAAGTTTTAGTGGACTTGCAACAACTGCAGAGTTCATTACATCATCAATTGTAATATTTTTTTGTAAATGAGCTTTAGGATTTAACAATCCATTTTGGTGATTCTTTACTGCAACTTTTGCAAAGTCTTCTTCAGTTGCATCAAACTCTGTCAAGTAAGCTCTTGCCATTGATGCAAATAATCCTGGAAATGATGCACCGGCTTGACCTTCATAAAAGAAATCAGAACAATATGCAAAGTAAGTTGTTGTCCAATCAGTTCCAGTATGTGTTACTTTTTCAACACCAGATACAATAAGACAATCATAAAATCCTGCAGCTACATTTGCAAATGCTTCTCTAAATGCAACAGAACCACTTCCACATGCAGATTCTATAGATAATGATGGTTTATCTGAAATTCCTAAATTACTCATTAAAACTGGACCAATATGCACTTGTTTATCAGCTACACCAAATACATTTGAAATATAGCCTGCTTTGATCTCTTTTGGATCGATTCCTGCACTATCTATGGCTGCAACTGATGCCTGAGTGGTAATATCTCCGATACTATCAGCTAATTTTCCATATTTGGTACTACCAGCACCAAGAACACAAACCTTTTCCACAAAACTCACTGACCCAATTCCCTATAAAAATTGTTTTAGTAAATTAATTATTAAAAAATGCCAAGAAGAAAAAATAAGCTAAAGACAGTTCAAATTAAAAAAATCACTGCCAGACATATAATAAAAATTACAAAATCAAAAACAGAGATTTTCAAAAAAGAGATCACTCAATATTTAGATAGTAATGGATTTCTTTCATGGTCTTCAAAAGAAAGAAAGTATCTCATTTTGGGAACAAATTCTCCAAAGAAAGGGTTAGTTCCATGTCCAGAGTGTAAAGTAGGTGAATTAATGGTAATAAGATCAAGAACAACTAGAAAACGTTTCATGGGTTGTTCTAATTTTTATGATGGATGTAAAGCATCATCACCATTATTACAAAAAGCAAGAATGAGGGCTACAAAAAAACCATGTGAAGTATGTAAATGGCCAATTATAATTTTTCGTTATTCACGAAATCAAAAATGGACTCATCAATGTGGAAATTTTAATTGTAAAAGCAGAGTAGTAAAAGCTACAAAGAGTAAACAGTAGGTTTTCTATTTTTTAGTAATGGTAAAGTTTTTCGTGTTTGTTTTACTTTATCCAAATCAATTGTCACATAACTAATTCCTTGTTTCTTTTTCATGTCAAGTAAAATTTTTCCATATGGATCAATAACTAAACTTCTTCCACAGTAAATATTTCCAACATGATCAGGTGCAACCACATAACATCCATTTTCAATTGCACGTGTTTTGTTAATTGTAATCCAATGATCTTCTTTCATGTTACCTTTTACCCAAGCTGAAGGGGCTACTAAAATTTCAGAACCTGCAATAGCTAAAGAGCGAGCCATTTCAGGAAATCTCAAATCATAACAAATCATCATCCCTATTTTTCCAATAGAGGTACTCACAGGTTTTGTAATTTTTGAGCCTGAAACCATCTTATCTGATTCTCTAAAACCTAATGCATCATAGAGATGAACTTTTCGATAAGTAGAGATTACTTTACCATACTCATTAATGATAAATGCAGTATCATAAACTCGATTTTTCTTTCTACTCTTTTCATAAAATGAACCAATCACTTGGATATGATTTTGCTTTGCAGCATTTGCAATTTCTGTGATAAATTTTCCATTAATCGTTTCTGATAAATCTGCAAGTTGTTTTGGAGTTTGTTTAGAGTTTGTGTAAAACATCATAAATTCTGGAAATGCACAAATGGTTGCATGGTTTGTAGCAGCTTTTGAAATGTATGAAATAATTTTTTGTAAATTATTTTCCTTACTAATTGATGCTTTGAATTGAATTACTGCAACCTTCATGAAATAAAATAATCATGTAATAATAAAAGGATAAAGAATTGGTACAATAGCTAAATGTACCATTTTGTTATTATGTAAATTAGTTCTAACTATGTTAACCGACCATAGGAAGTCTACTTGTCAATACCTGTACTGGACAGGAATATCTCCAGTATTTTTTTAAAAAAAATAATTAAAGTTGGTTTCCTGCTAAAAACCAATTTTCTTTAGGATTATCTTCAAAAACAACAATAACATGACTCTCTTTTGTTTTTAGAATGTCTACTGCTGACTTTGTGATTGCTTTTGCATATTCATCCTTTTGTTCCTGTGTTCTACCAGGATACATTGATACGGTAATCAAAGGCATACTAATCTGAAAAGTATTCAGGAATTTATTCTTTCAATAATTATTGTAAATATGATCATCTGTAATCGGGATTATATCCATATCTTGTACCATATGTAAAATCAGATCGATGTGTTCTTTTGTACAAATATCCTGTTGCAATACCTATTGCAAATCCACCAATATGAGCAAGATATGCTACACCACCTCCAGCTACACCAAATCCTCCAACAAAGAATGGAAGTAAATTTTGGAAAACTAACCAAAAAGGTAAGAACCAACGTGCCTGAATATGCATCATTCTGTAGAAGAATCCTAGCATCATGAAAGTTTGAATTCTAGTTTTTGGAAAAATTATCAAATATGCACCCAATACACCAGAAATTGCACCAGATGCACCAACAGCTGGTGTTGCACTTGAAGCATCACCATAAATGTGAACAAGTCCTGCAACAATTCCCCATAAAAGATAAATTCCTAAAAATTTGATTTTCCCAAATTTTAATTCAATATTGTCACCAAATATCCACAAAAATAACAAATTACCGCCAAGATGAAGTAAACCACCGTGCATGAATGTAGAAGTTAGTAATGTAAGTTCAGGAAATGCTGGACAATGCTGTATAGTTGTACCCAAATCTACACCACTGAATTGTCCTGTAATACAACCTGGGACTGCACCCCAATTGTAAAACATTACAAATGCATTTTGATTTGAAAAATCAAAAAACTGTCCAGTATATGCAACTTCAAAGAAAAATACAATTACATTTACAATAATTAATGAGATGGTAACTTTTGGTTTGAAACCTGGTGGATGGGGATTTTCATCACGTAATGGAAGCATTAGTTGTATTTGATCATTAAAATTTGTATAATAAGATTATTCAATAGATACTTGAAATCAGTATGTTACCGTATGAAGATTTTCAAAAAATCTATTTTTTTGATCTGGTTATCCTCAATATTTGTCCCAATTAAAATATAATTTGTTGTAGACTCTACTCAGCATATAGAGTATTGTTCAAATATAACAAGTACTCACATAACATTTGATTGATTTTAGAAATATGTTGAGATACTTTGAAGAATATCTCATCATTTTTGTACACGGAATAATTTAAGAGTGATTTCTCAAAAATGGATGTAAAAATATTGAATTTATGATAATATTGAATTATTCAAGTAAAATATCAAATTATTCAAGTAAAATCAAAATCGTGCAAATAGAATTCGTTTTGTGCAAATAAACCAAAATTTGTGCAAATAGAGTCATTTTTGTGCAAATAGATGTGCATTTGTGCAAATAGAATTACAAAAAGTAAATACGCATGCGTATTTTAAGTGAAATAATGCTAAAAACTCGAGCTAGATGCCCATGTTGTGGCACACGTTTGAACGAAGAAGCCTTGGATAGAGAAATTGACTTGACAGATGAGCGAGATGTGATGGAGCAAGAGATTGGAGGGTATGGAGGGATTAGTAGTGGCAGTACCAGTTCATTTGAGAATTATCCTGAAATTGCTCAATATTTTCTAGAAAATGTAAATTTAGCAAAAGAGTATCTTGAAGAAATTTTGGAAATTGAGGATGAAGAAACTGATGAGGATGAATAGTATTTTGGTCTCTAATTAATTTGAATTACACCAGTTTGAACTAAATATTCAATTCCATTCACAAAGGTTTCATCATCAATGGCATCATTACTCCACAGACCTGCATTGTTTTTGATCCAAGATGGAATTTGATCTAAATTGGAACTTGCATCAGATATAGTTGGAGAAATTATAATAACTTGATTTTGTATCAAGTATTCAATTCCATTCACAAAGGTTTCATCATCAATGGTATCATTACTCCACAGACCTGCATTGTTTTTGATCCAAGATGGAATAGAAAATTCATTTTGTATTTCTCTATCAATAACAATAGGAATCATAGTTTTTGCAAGATTGTTGTTATCTAAATTATTGAAATTCAAATTTACTATACCTGAAACATCAGATGGAATCATAAATTCTGCAAGATTGTGATTCTCTTTTGAATCACTACTAATTCCATTTTGCTTAAAAATTACTCTATCATTTTGAGTAATAAAGAACTCATAAGGTATAGCAATAGGTCTATTTTTTAAGAAAATATCGGTGACATCAAAAATGACTTTTGCTTTACCATTTGACTTTAAATTTTCAGGTTCCCAAGATACAAGAATTCTAAATTGTCCATTTTCAGTTACAGAACTCAAATGAGCATAATCTCTATCAGGTTTTATTACAAAATTCATTCCATTTTGACTAGGATTAGTATCAAAAATTTTCTGTAATTCTTTTTGATAAATTATAAAATGAACCGCTCGCTGATCTGAGAAAAAGTCATCAATTGTTACAACATCCTCAGATAATGTCACATCATTAATGGATATAGTTAACCCTGAAACCAGCATATCACCAAAGGATTGTGGAATAATTAGTTCTTCATGTACTACAGATGTTTGATCAATGTTGGACTGAGTCCACTCAAAAGGCATGAAAAAAGAAATTTTTTTGTTGAAATAATCATATTGAAAATTGCTAATTTCATCATAGAATGTTACAACATCAATGTATTGTTCTCCAAAGTTTGGATCATCAATATTGTGTCGGGTAGTTTGAGCAATAGAAATTCCTGCGTTAAAGGTTAATGGTTCATCTAATTTTTTAGAATAACCATCAGCTGTAATAATACTAATGTCAAATTTGTATAATCCACCTTCACTTAGTTTTGGTCCTGAAACATTTACCAGTCTACTATCAAGTCCCAATAATGAACCAAAAAGATTTGAATCATTTTTTTCTTCAATAGTTATTGAATCAATATCTTTTGAAATAAAATTAAAAACTAAAAATCCATTATCAGCTTTGAACTCTTGTTCAAAAAGAAATTGTTCTCCACGTTCTGATTTTATTAAAAATGTAACATCTCGTAAAGTAATTTTTGAATCAAAATCAATTAAAGAAATTGAAATTTGTTGATCATCATTCGTAGTAGGATCATTCGTAGTAGGATCATT
>Ga0209361_1002042_pt1 | contig 11581 bp, 10 predicted proteins | sample SaaInlV_200m_DNA_3_FD_184657 | JGI IMG/M metagenome (GOLD analysis project Ga0209361, IMG submission 184657) | Marine microbial communities from expanding oxygen minimum zones in the Saanich Inlet - SI037_S4LV_200m_DNA (SPAdes) (version 2) | ecosystem: Environmental > Aquatic > Marine >... | reverse complement strand
ACGCCCTAAAGAGCTACTTATGCGCCGTTTACGCCGATTCTTCGGTAGAGCGGAGCCTGAAAAAGAAGAGGTGGCTATTTTTAGGGGAATTTTGAGAAACATTAAGCCTTTTAATAAATAAAAAAAGCCCGAATAAATCGGGATTTTTTTTGGTTCTAACTTAAAATTATTGGTTAGTTGATTAGTTTGTTCATGCGCTTAACAAACTCAGCTGGATCTTTAAGTTGGCCGCCTTCTGCTAATACCGCTTGATCAAATAAAACTTTAACAACGTCCTCATCAACCTTGGTTTTAAGTTTTTTAACTAATGGATGTGTTGGGTTGATTTCAAGAATTGGCTTGGTTTCAGGTACATCTTGACCCAATGAAGCCATGATTCTTTCCATGTTGCCACCCATTTCATTTTCATCAGCCACTAAACAAGAAGGGGATTCGCTAAGGCGATTAGAGATCTTGACTTCTTTGACTTGACTATCAAGTAATTTTTGCATTTCTTTGATTACTTTTTTAAAGCCTTTGGCTGCTTTTTCTTTTTCTTTCTTTTCCTCGACAGAATCAAGATCTTCCAAGTCACCTTTGGCAATTGATTTAAGGTTTTTACCTTCAAACTCGTTAAAGTTATTAACCATCCACTCGTCAACGCGGTCAGACAGAAGCAGTACTTCAATGTCTTTTTGTTTGAAGATTTCTAAATGAGGAGAGCCTTTGGCAGCAGCGTAAGTTTCAGCAGTAACGTAGTAGATATCTTTTTGATCTTTACCCATACGCTCGATGTAATCAGCCAGTGATACAGTTTGATCTTCGCCATCAGAATTAGTGGTGGAAAAGCGTAGTAATGAGGCGATTTTGTCTTTATTGCTGTGATCTTCAACCACGCCTTCTTTCATCACCATGCCAAATTCTTTCCAGAAAGAGGCGTATTTCTCAGGCTTGTTTTTAGCCATTTTTTCTAGTTCTTTAAGGATTCTAGAAACTGAAGCTTTGCGAATCGTATCAACCACTTTGTTACCTTGTAGGATTTCACGAGAAACGTTTAGCGATAAATCAGCTGTGTCAATAACACCCTTAATAAAGCGTAAGTACATCGGCATTAGCTCTTCGTTATCTTCCATGATGAACACGCGCTTAGCGTAAAGTTTAATGCCACCTTTGCGTTTTGGCTCCCACATATCAAATGGTGCTTTAGATGGGATAAATAATAGCGACGTGTAATCTAGCTTGCCTTCAACACGGTTGTGCATTTGAGCGAGTGGCGCTTCAAAATCGTAAGTGAGTGATTTGTAGAATTCATCATAATCTTCTTGCTTAAGTTCTTTTTTGTCTTGCGTCCAAAAAGCGTTGGCTTTATTAACCGTTTCATATTCAATCGTATCGCTTTCTTCTTCAGAGGCTTTGATCATCATAATTGGTACAGTGATGTGATCAGAGTATTTTGAAATAATGCCACGTAGACGGTAATCGTCTAAAAACTCTTTTTCTTCATCTTTAATATGTAGCGTGATTGATGTACCAAAATCTTCTACTGTTGTGGTTTCTAATGAATAATCACCTTTACCTTCTGACGACCAAACCGTACCATTAGTTTTATCTTCACCGGCTCTACGCGTGGTTAATGTGACTTCGTTAGCGACAATAAAGGCTGAGTAAAAACCCACACCAAACTGACCAATTAGGTTGGAATCTTCAGCTTGTTTTTCGTCAAGGCCTTGTAAAAACTTCTTAGTACCAGAGTTAGCAATAGTGCCGATATTTTCCATGACTTCGTCTTGTGTCATGCCGATACCGTTGTCACTGATAGTAATAGTGCCGGCATCTTTGTCTACACTCACATGGATGGCTAATTCTTCTTTACCCTCAACTAAAGCATCATTTGATAGTGATTCAAACTTAAGCTTGTCAACCGCATCAGAAGCATTCGATACCAACTCTCTAAGGAAAATTTCTTTGTTAGAGTACAAAGAGTGGATCATTAAATGTAGAAGTTGAGAGACCTCAGTTTGAAAAGCATGTGTTTGTTTTGTCGCCATTTGTTTATTCCTATTTTGTGCGTAAAATACATTGATATGGGCAAAGTTTTAAAATTCAAGTGAAAAAGCAAATTACACAATTTATGTTGTATTTGCGAGTGGAAAGACACTACGCACTCAATACTCAGCAAGCCTATCAACGTGACTTGCAACATCTGCTAAGCTTTGCAAACCAGCAGGGTGTTGATAGTTGGATTAAGCTCACCAGCGAGCACTTGAATTTATTGGTAATGAAAATGCGCCACGCCAATAGTAGCGGTCGCACCATTCGCCGTCACTTGTCTTCTATTCGTGGGTTTTTAACTTATCTTGTTAATCAAGGTTGTTTGTCGAGCAACTGCGCGTTAGGATTGCAACCGCCTAAGATTGACCAAAATCTACCAAAAACACTTGATTATGGTCAATTAACCCTTATGCTCAACCCGAGATCTGGCTCACTCTCAGAGCTTCGTGACGTGGCTATTGTTGAGGTGATTTATTCATGTGGACTTCGTGTGTCAGAATTGGTGGGTCTTAATGTGAATGATGTCGATTCTGAGCAAGGGTTTTTAAGTGTGATGGGCAAGGGTGGTAAGATGCGCCATACGCCATTAGGTGAGTCTGCCCAAAAGGCAATTAATCATTATTTGCAAAAATTAGGCAATTCTCAAAAAGCCTTATTTTTAAATAATCGCCAGCTTAGGATAAGCGTTAGAGCCGTGCAAGAAATGGTAAAAAAACGCGCGCTTGAAGTTGGTATTAAAATTAATGTACACCCACATATGTTGCGCCATGCCGCGGCAACGCATTTTTTACAATCCAGCCATGATCTACGTTCTGTGCAAGAATTTTTGGGCCATGAAAGCATTAAATCAACCCAGGTGTACACACATCTTGATTTTTTAGAGCTTTCTAAAGTCTATGATCAGTGCCACCCAAGAGCCAAAAAAACATCATGAGCTTTAGAGTTAGATTAGCGGCGCAGTATTTAAAAGTAGGCGGGGTGATTTCACACCCAACTGACACCATTCAAGGCTTAGCTTGTCTGCCTTGTTTTGAGCAAGCTATGCAACGCATCTTGCAGCTTAAACATCGCTCTGTAAACAAAGGCTTGATCTTGCTGGCTAACGATGTGAATTATTTTGCTAATTATGTAGAGGATGTTTCTCAATTAAATAAAATTAAAGTGAGTGACGTACCTACAACTTATTTACTGAAGGCTAATCAATATACCTCTAAGTTACTAACCGGTAGATTTGATACTATTGCTCTTAGGTTGACCAACAACTCTTTGATTGCAAAACTGTGCCAAGCAAGCAACAGCGCTTTGGTTTCTACTAGTGCAAATACCAATGGTAAAAATAGTGCGACAAGCGTGCTTGAATTAAATGTATTTTTTAAACGAGAATTAGACTTTATCATCACACCACAAAACTATAATAACCCAGCATCAAAGATTATAAATTTACAAACTGGAGAAAGAATTAGATGATCGATCAAGTCAAAGCTTATTTATTAAATCTACAAGCGGATATATGCGCACAACTCGAAGAGGTGGACGGCAAGGCCAGCTTTATTAAAGACGAATGGCAAAAGCCAGATAACAGCGGTCACGGATTAACACGAGTGCTTTCTGATGGTGCTGTGTTTGAACAAGCAGGTGTTAATTTCTCAATTGTGCATGGTGATAATATGCCAGCTTCAGCAACGGCATTACGCCCCGAGCTAGCGGGGCGTAGCTTTAGTGCTTTAGGCGTCTCATTGGTGATTCACCCGCACAATCCTTATGCACCAACCTCACATGCTAATGTGCGTTTTTTTATTGCAGAAAAAGACGGTGAAGACCCGATCTGGTGGTTTGGTGGCGGCTTTGATCTCACGCCTTATTATGGCTTTGATGAAGATGCAATTTCTTGGCATCAAGCTGCCAAAGATGCTTGTGATCCTTTTGGCGAAGAGGTGTATCCAAAATACAAAAAATGGTGTGACGATTATTTTTATATGAAGCATCGTGACGAACAACGCGGTGTTGGTGGTTTATTCTTTGATGATTTAAACAAAGGTGGCTTTGATGAGTGTTTTTCCTTTATGCAAAGTGTGGGTAACAGTTATATCAAGGCTTATCGACCAATCATTGAACGCCGTAAAGATACGCCATTTACCGATCATGAAAGACAATTCCAGTTGTATCGTCGTGGCCGCTATGTAGAGTTTAATTTGGTTTATGATCGTGGTACTTTGTTTGGCTTACAAACGGGTGGCCGTACCGAGTCAATCCTTATGTCGTTACCACCACTCGTGCGTTGGGAATACCAATACACACCAGAGCCAGGTACACCTGAATATGAGCTGTATGAGCGCTACATTAAGCCTCAAGATTGGCTGGGGATTGAGTAACTTGTATGAAGCATACTATCGACGCCAAACGCCTACTTTGCCCTATGCCAGTGATACGCTTGGGAGAGATGATTGACAGCGTTGACACCGGCGATACCATTGAAATGCTAGCCACCGACCCTGGGGTGCTACATGATATTCCTGCTTGGTGCAAAGTGCATGGGCATAAAGTCATTGAAATTAATGAAAAAACCGATGAGATTATTCTACTTGTAGAGAAAATAGGGTAGAATTGTCGGCTGTTTTTATTGTCACTTACTGACAACAAATAAACAAAAAAGAATTATGCTTGTAACGGCGCAGGCTGTTTGACAATGACTGTCAGCAAATTAAATAGTTAAAAAAAAGGAGAAGATATGTCTGCTAAAGATGTAATGAAGATGATTAAAGACAACGAAGTTCTGTTCGTTGATTTTCGTTTTACCGATACCATTGGTAAAGAACAACACGTGAGTGTTCCAGCACATACTGTTGATGCTGGAAAATTAGAAGAAGGCCAAATGTTTGATGGCTCTTCAATCGCAGGTTGGAAGCCAATTAATGAATCTGACATGATTATGAAGCCAGATACAACAACAGCTGTTATGGATCCGTTTACTGAGATACCAACGTTAAATATCACTTGTGATATTATCGAATCAAACGATATGCAAGGTTATGAGAAAGATCCTCGTTCCATTGCAAAGCGTGCTGAAGCGTATTTAAACGAAACAGGCATTGGAGATACAGCTTACTTTGGTAACGAACCTGAGTTCTTTATTTTTGACAGTGTTAAATGGGATACGGGTTTTGGGCTTGGAAAAGCATTTTACGAAATCCATTCTGAAGAAGCAGACTGGGAGTCTGGTTCTGACTTAGAAGGTGGCAACAAAGGACACCGACCAAGAATTAAAGGCGGTTATTTTCCGGTTCCTCCAGTAGATTCATTACACGATTTGCGTGGTCAGATGTGTTTAGCAATCGAAGAGATGGGTGTAACCACTGAAGTACACCACCATGAAGTAGGTACAGCGGGTCAGTGTGAGATTGGCGCATTATTTAACACTATGGTTAAAAAAGCTGACGAAACTCAAATCCTTAAGTACTGTATTCATAATGTTGCACACATGTACGGTAAAACAGCTACTTTTATGCCTAAGCCAATCGCGGTTGATAACGGCAACGGTATGCATGTACATCAATCAATTTTTAAAGATGGTAAAAATACATTTGATGGTGATGAATACGGACAGTTAAGTCAAACAGCACTTTACTACATTGGCGGTATTATTAAGCATGCTCAAGCATTGAATGCGTTTACTAACTCTTCAACAAATTCTTACAAACGCTTAGTTCCGGGCTTTGAAGCACCAGAAATGTTAGCTTATTCTGCTAAGAATCGTTCAGCTGCAATTCGTATTCCTTTTGTGTCTAATCCTAAAGGTCGTCGTATTGAAGTTCGCTTCCCAGATCCAACAGCTAATCCATACCTTGCTTTTGCGGCAATGTTAATGGCAGGCCTTGACGGTATTAAAAATAAGATTGATCCAGGTAAGCCAGGTGATGAAGACTTGTACGAGTTAACTGAAAAAGAAAAAGATTTAATTCCTAAGGTTTGTAGCTCTTTAGATCAAGCGTTGCATGCGCTAGATAAAGATCGTGATTTCTTAAAAGCCGGCGGCGTCTTTACTGATAACGTAATCGATTCGTTTATTGATTTGAAGATGGAGGAAGTAACTGCATTACGCGCTTCTCCACATCCGGTTGAGTTTGATATGTATTACAGCTGTTAATACTTAATTTAAACTCAATAAAAGGCCGTGCAATTGCACGGCCTTTTGTATTTCTGAGGCGTAAAATAACGCTAAAAATTACATTTAAATATTATGACAGAACTTAGAAACGATTGGACGCTTGCAGAGGTTGAGGCTTTATTTGCACTGCCATTTAATGATTTGCTTTTTAAAGCACACACAATTCATAGAGATAATTTTGATCCAAATTACGTACAAGTAAGTTCTTTACTTAATATTAAAACCGGTGCCTGCCCAGAGGACTGCTCTTATTGCTCGCAGAGCTCCAAATACGACACGGGTCTTGAGCGTGAAAAACTCATGGAAATTGACCTAGTACTTGATCAAGCAAAAGAAGCAAAAGACAAAGGTGCTACACGTTTTTGTATGGGTGCTGCTTGGCGCAACCCTACAGACAAGAGTTTGGATAAAGTAATTCCGATGATTCAAGGCGTCAAAGCCATGGGCATGGAGACTTGTGTGACTTTGGGTATGTTAACACAAGAGCAAGCTTTCACTTTGAAAGAAGCTGGCTTGGATTACTACAACCATAACCTTGACACCTCTAAAGAAAATTATAGCAATGTTATTACCACGCGTAATTTCCAAGACAGATTAGATACATTAGAGTCAGTTCAGAATGCTGACATTAACGTCTGTAGTGGCGGTATTTTAGGTTTGGGTGAAGGTCAGACTGATCGCGCCTCTATGCTAAGATCTTTGGCTAATTTAGAAGCTCACCCCGATAGCGTGCCACTTAATCTTTTGGTGCCAATTCCTGGTACACCGTTTGAAAAAGTAGAGCCACCAACAGAAAGCGAGTTTGTTCGCACTATTGCTGTTGCGCGTATCATGATGCCAAAATCTGTCGTACGTTTATCAGCAGGTCGTACTGAAATGGGTGAGGCGATGCAAGCGATGTGTTTCTTTGCGGGCGCTAATTCTATTTTTTATGGTGAGCAGCTGTTGACGACTGATAACCCAGACACCAATACCGATCAAGCTTTATTTACTAGATTAGGTATTAACCAATCCCAAGCAAGTAGTCACTAATTACTTTTGCCGCTTCTGGCTTGGCTAACTGTTTTGCATTATCAGACATTTGTTGAATCTGTGAATCACTAATATCTAATAGTGTTTTTTCAAGTAATTTAAGGTTTAAATCTTCTTGCTCAATCAAGATGCCTGCGTTATGGCTAGAGAGAATTTTAGCGTTATAAAATTGATGGTTATCAATCGCATGAGGCAGTGGAACTAAAATACTGGGTTTTGCTGCCAACATTAGCTCTGACACTGTCATCGCGCCGGCACGACAAAGCACGATATCTGCCCAAGCGTAAGCTTTTGCCATATCATCAATAAACGCCACTACTTTTACATTTTTATTGTTGTATTGGGTTTTAACGGCGTCTAGGTGTTGTTTGCCAGTTTGGTGCCAAATATTAATATCAATACTCAATCTAGTGACAATATCATTAATTGGTTTGGCGCCTAAGCTACCACCCACAATTAATAAGTTGAGCTTTTTATTGCCAGTGCTTTTCTTTTTAGGTTTAAATAACACTGGGTTGCCAGAAGTCAAAACATTGCTTGATCGATCAAACGTATTATCGAACGCTTGAAAAGTTTGAGTGGAAATTTTTAATAAAAGCTTGTTAGTGGTGCCGGGCACTGAATTTTGCTCATGAATGACCAATGGCACGCGTAACAACCAAGCCACCAATCCACCAATGCCTGAGGCAAAGCCACCCATGCCAAGCACAACACTAGGGTTTAGTTTGGCAAACACACGCACTGTTTGGATAAAGGCAAGGCTTAATAAGAAGGGTGCTTTAATAAGTGCCACTATATTTTTTCCACGTAAGCCTACTGCGCTGACTGTGTGTAATGGGATATTATGTTTAGGCACCAGTGTGTTTTCCATGCCACGTTTTGAGCCCAACCATTTAACATTAACAGCGTGCTGATCAAGCTCTTTAGCAATGGCTAAAGCCGGAAATATATGCCCACCTGTGCCACCCGCCATAATTAAAATTGTCTTTTTCTCTTTAGACATAATCCTTTTGTTTACTATAAGGCGCTCTATTTTCCATATCGATTCTAAGAATAATTGCCAGGGCAATAATAGAAAAAATCATACTACTGCCACCATAACTAATTAGCGGCAGTGTAAAGCCTTTGATTGGCATCAGGCCAAGGTTCATGGCAATATTAACACCTGTTTGCATTGAAAACCAAGTGCATATACCAAACGCCACGTAAGAGCTGTATTTTCTGCCGTGTTTAAGCGCTTCTTTGGCAATATTAAAACCTTTGTTAATAATGTAGGCAAAGCTAAATAAAACAAACAGCATACCAACGACACCAAGCTCTTCACCAATAATTGCAAAAATCATATCGGTATGAGACTCAGGTAATTTGGTGTATTTTTGAATACCAGCGCCTAGGCCTGTACCGGTCCAATCACCCCTGCCAATACCAAGCAAAGCTTGTTTGGTTTGGTGAACTTTGTCACTGTCGTTAATCCATAGATCGACCTGCCAAAACTCAGTTAGTCGCTTCCAGCGAACACCCCCATCTAAATAAAGCGCAACACCCGTGACACTAAGTAGCCCAACACCTGTTATGAGTAATTCCTTAATATAAGAGCCGGCGATAAACAGCATAGTGAGTGCGGTAAGTGTAATGATGATGGTGGCGCCTAAATCAGTTTCTAACATTGTTAGAAGAGCGGATGAAGCGACAATAATCAAGGTTTTTCCTATACCCATCAAGGATCCAGTCACTTCTTTTTCTTGGCGAATTAAAAAACCAGCCATAAATAAAATCATGGTCAGTTTCATCATTTCAGAAGGCTGAAACTTAAAGATAACAAAGTTAATCCAGCGTCTTGCACCGTTAGCCTCAAAACCAATTGGATCAGGCAGTAAAACAACACCCAGCAAAACCAAAGTAAAAATAAACAGATTTTTTGAATGGTGTTTAAAAAATGAAAGTGGCGTTATTAAAACAAAAAAACCAGCAATAAATCCAAGCACAATATACCCACCTTGTTTACTAACGTAGGAGTAGCTGTCAAAGTGTGCAAGCGAAGCAGAAAAAGACATAATCCAACCAAAGATGATTAAAACCACAATAGTGACCAGTAGTTTTATATCGGGAGATTGGCCAGTTCTATTAAACATTAAGCTTGTAATATGGATAACTAAAGAGTTTATATTTTATACCCTAAAACCAATTGCTATTAGTTGAGCTTTTATCGTGATTAGGGGATAATATTGCTTTTTGTAAATTTACCCAGCTATTATGATCTCTACTGCTAATATCACCATGCAATTTGGTGAAAAACCTCTATTTGAAGACATTTCTATTAAGTTTCAAGGTGGTAACCGCTACGGTCTGATTGGTGCCAATGGTTGTGGTAAATCAACCTTTATGAAGATTTTAACTGGTGAGTTAAAGCCTTCTGGTGGCACAGTGAGCATCAGCGATGGCGAGCGTCTCGGTATTTTGCGTCAGGATCAATTTGCTTTTGAGGAATTCCGCGTGGTTGATACAGTGATCATGGGTCATGAGAAGCTTTGGGAAGTTAAAAAAGAAAGGGATCGCATTTACGCTTTGCCAGAAATGAGCGACGAAGATGGTATTAAGGTCGGAGATTTAGAGATGGAGTTTGCAGAGATGGACGGCTACATGGCCGAGTCTTCAGCCAGTGAACTGTTGTTAGGCTTAGATATTCCTGAAGAGCAGCATTACGGCTTAATGAGTGAAATTGCACCTGGTTGGAAATTACGTATTTTGCTTGCACAAGCATTGTTTTCTGACCCTGAAATATTGCTGTTAGATGAGCCAACAAACAACTTGGATATCAACTCTATTAGTTGGTTGACGGATGTTTTAAGAGACCGTAAAGCCACCATGGTGATTATCTCTCACGACAGACACTTTTTAAATGGTGTTTGTACGCACATGTCTGATTTAGACTATGGCTCACTTAATACCTTCCCAGGTAATTATGATCAATTTATGATTGCATCAACTGCCATTCAAGAAAAAATGCAGAATGATAACGCCAAAAAAGAAGCAAAAATTAAAGAGCTTAAGCATTTTGTCTCTCGCTTTTCTTCAAATGCTTCTAAAGCCAAACAAGCAACATCACGTCAAAAGCAACTTGAAAAAATCGAGCTTGATGACATTAAGCCCTCTTCAAGAGTGAGTCCCTACATTATCTTCAATCAAGAAAACAAGCTTCACCGAAACATATTAGAGGTAGAAGGGCTTAACAAGAGTTTTGATGATCTTCATGTGCTTAAAGATATTGGGTTTTTATTTGAAGTGGGTGAGCGTGTAGCTATCATTGGTCAAAATGGTATTGGTAAAACCACCTTGCTACGTGCTTTAGTGGGTGAAATCGAAGCAGATAAAGGCAAAATCAAGTGGAGTGAAAACTCAAATATTGGTTATTATGCACAGGATCATACTGCTGATTTTGAAGAAGACATGACTGTGCTAGATTGGATGAGTCAATTCAAAAGTGAGAAAGACGATATTCAAGCGATGCGTGGTATTCTTGGAAAAATGCTATTTGGTAAAAATGATATTATCAAAAGTGTTAAATCACTTTCTGGTGGTGAGAAGGGCAGAATGCTATTTGGAAAGCTGATGTTGCAAAAGCCAAATGTCTTGATTATGGATGAGCCGACAAATCACCTTGATATGGAATCAATCGAAGCACTTAACCTTGCACTGGATAATTATGAGGGTACACTTATCTTTGTCAGTCATGATAGAGAGTTTGTTTCATCGTTATCTACCAAGGTTGTAGAGCTTAAAGAAGATGGCATGCATTACTATTCTGGCAACTATGAGGACTACTTAAAAGCACAAGGGTAAAATGATTGTAGCAGTATTGAAAAGGTTTGTTAAGCGTCAAGGCTTTGATTCCGCTGCAATACTGTCGTTCGACACCTTGTTTGCTGTTGTACCCGGTTTAGCGCTGGGTCTTAGTGTTTTTTCTCTTTCCCCTTACTTTGCTGATTTACAGCAACACCTAGAACAATTCCTATTTACACAATTACTACCGCAAAATTACGATGCGGCTAAAGACCATATTCAGCAATTTATCATCCAAGCGCAAGCACTTAAAGGCTTGACTTCGGGTTTTTTAATTTTTGCAGTGATGTTGCTTTTGTATGAAGTGGATAAACGCGTTAATTCAATGTGGCACGATGCACATCATCGTCATTGGATGCAAGGCTTGATTTCTTATTTATTTGTACTCTTCTTAGGGCCAATTTTTGTTGGTGCATCGCTGTTTTTTAGCTCTTACGTAATGGCATTAGAATTATTTAATCAACTACCAATGTCGGGTTATGCACCCTTTGTAGCGCCGTTTGTTTTGTCTAG
>Ga0209361_1002030_pt1 | contig 11657 bp, 4 predicted proteins | sample SaaInlV_200m_DNA_3_FD_184657 | JGI IMG/M metagenome (GOLD analysis project Ga0209361, IMG submission 184657) | Marine microbial communities from expanding oxygen minimum zones in the Saanich Inlet - SI037_S4LV_200m_DNA (SPAdes) (version 2) | ecosystem: Environmental > Aquatic > Marine >... | reverse complement strand
TCGGCAGGGCAGATAAAGACAGGCTCGCTGTCACGCTCCGACCGTATAGCAAAATATAACAGGCTTCTTGTCATCGAAAAAGAACTCGGCGAGAGAGCGATATATAAAGACAGCAATATATTTGCTTAACCAAAGTCGCGTTATTTTTTTGTGGCGGCGTACGGGCTATCTTCGAGGAGTTTTTTGTACATATCGGTGAAGGTGCGATCTCGTGAGAATTCTGCGCCGAAGGCTATCGTCGCCTTAGTACGTCCGCGGAGCTTGAAGAAGCGCTTAAGAACTTTTACGAACTGTTGCGAGCGGTTCTTTTGTTTCACCCATACTGGTATTACGGGACATTCGATCTCGTTGAGAAGCTGCTGTACAGGGTTGTAGCGTTCGGCGGTTTTGGTGTCTTCTTCGTCGTGGTCTTCGTGGATGTAGATACATATTGAGAAGTCCCTGTTGAAACCACGCCGTATGTCTTTGAGGAGCGTCGTCATATAGAAAGGCCCGGAGCTGTCTGTTACAGGTATTATCTTCATAAGCCTATAAATAGGGGCAAGCCAGCGAAAGCGGTCTCTTTTACATTTTATTATGAAGCGCATACCACGGCGTTGTGTCGCCATAAGAAGGAAGGCGTTGACCCACGAAGAGTGTCGGCATAGAAGAAGTACTGGACCTGTTGACGGCACGCGGTTGGCGCCGGTGGCACGCACCTTGAAGAGTATCTTCGACATGACGAGAGTCATGAATCGCACGAAATAGTCGAGAATGAGCATCGTTAGTGTTATCGTTATAACAAAGGTTATCATTCCCATGGCAATGAAGCCCTGGTTTGCTGTAAAGCCAAGCTTCTTAGTGAAAATCAAGACCACCGATGCGGCTAGGACACCAATAAAGCTTAGGAAGCTCTTCGTCGCTATCGTCTGTCCGCGGTATTCGTTGGGGCTGGCGATCTGTATGAAAGCGTCTAAAGGTACTATAAAGAACCCTCCTGATATCCCTAGCAACGTTATCGTTGGAACGACTACAGCAAGGGACGAGCTGAACGTTGTCAGCACGACACAGCAGATAACGATGCCGAGACCTCCTAGAGGGACGAGGCCGAGCTCCACTCTTTTTCCGGAGAATTTCCCCGCGAAGAGAGATCCTGTGCCGATGCCGAGAGCTATAAAGAGAAAAAGATATCCGCCCTGGATGTCAGAAAGTCCTAGGGATTCTATGGCAAAAGGTATGATGTTGAGCTTTAGGAAGGCGCCGACGAAGAGAAAAAACGCCGACCCTAAGATGGCGGTAAGAAGGTGGTTATAATTTCTCGAACGGTTTAGCGTCTTATACACTTCATAGATGAAGAGCGGGTTGAACTTGGTGCGCGACCCTGATGGAGGTGTGTCTTTGATTTTAAGGCTCGACCACACCCCGACGAGGGCAATAAGAGAGCATGCCGATGCAGATAGAATAAAGTTCCTGTTGGTGATATCGGTGAGAAACGCCGCGAAGAAGGTTCCTAATATTATTGCGCCGAAGGAGAATAGCGAAATGTATCCATTGGCTTTGGCGATACGCTCTTTCTTGACGATCTCAGGGATTATTCCATATTTCGAAGGGCCGAAGATAGCACTCTGCGTCGCCATCAAGAATAAGACTATGTATGAGAAAACCTCTGTGCGCAAAGCGAAGGCGACGATGCCAAGGAGCATGACGGCGAGCTCGAAGAACTTCGCAAAGACGATGATATTTTTCTTGCTGACACGGTCGGCGAGGACTCCCGACGCCTGCAGGAAAAGGAGAAACGGTATGGTAAAAACAGCACTAGCTGTTGCCAAGATGACGGCGCTGTTCTCGGCGCCGAGGATATCGATAAGGAGGAAGGCGAGAAGAAGCTGGAAGATGTTGTCGTTTAGGGCGCCAAGGAACTGTGTAATGTTAAGATATCCGAACGATGATAGGCGTCGTGGCTTCTTTCTTTTCATGGCGTAAACCTACTGTAATCATAAAAAATGTTAAGTATACACTATACAATGATCAGGGATCAATGATCAATTTTCAATAAAAGTAAGTATTGATGGCCGCTATACCTATACGCTATCACCTTCGATATGGGTCTTCGTTGATGAGAGAATGATATATCTCGAGAGAGGTCTTTTTGCGGGAGATCTCTTTGCCAAAGGTTATCATGGCGCGGGTGCGCCCGCGGAAACGGAAGAAACGTTTAAAAGCACAAGAAAAACGCTGAGAGCGGTTCTTCTGTGTCGTCCATACAGGGACGACTGGGCACGACGGCTCGTTTAAAATTTGTTGTATTGGGTTGTGGCGGAACGGCTGCTCTTCGTCTTCGTTGTCGTTGATATATATACATACCGAGAAATCACGGCGGAAGCCTCGGTGTATGTCTTTTAGAAGCTGTGCGGTGTGAAATGGTCCGTCGTTGTTCGTTATAGGTATTATTTTCATTATCCTATACAAAGGGGCGAGCCAGCGGTAGTCGTTCTTACATTTTATGATGAAACGCATCCCCCGACGTTGTGTTGCGAGGAGGAGCATGGCATTGACCCACGAAGAGTGTCGGCATATTAATAGTACTGGACCCGACGCTGGGACGTTTTTCTTTCCATTGAGGCGTACACGAAAGAGTATATTCGAGACTACGAGCGAGAGAAAACGTACGAAATAGTCTAGGATTGTTATTGTTATGATCAGCGTTACAAAGAGGGTTATCAGCCCCATACCGATGAATCCCTGGTTTGGCGTTAGGGCGAACTTTTCGCTGAAGAGCATCAGTAGCATCGAGGCGCATAATACCCCGATGAACGACATGAAATTCATAGTTGCTAACGTCTGCCCACGGTACTCTTTGGGGCTAGTTATTTGTATAAAGGAATCGACAGGGACGATGAAGAACCCGCCGAAGACTCCAAGAAGTGTTATCGATCCTGCAACGACGTTGAGGTGTGTCGGGAATATTGTTAAGACGATACAGCAGCCCACAATTCCTAGGCCTCCGATAGGGACAAGACCTAGCTCAACCTGTTTTCCCGAGATGATTCCCGCAAGGAACGATCCTGTTCCTATTCCTATAGCCACGAGGAGGAAGAGATATCCACCTTGTACATCGGTGAGACCAAGGGAGCTCATGGCGAAAGGTATGATGTTTAGCTGCATGAAGGCCCCTACGAAGAAGAAGAACGCCGAAGCCAATACAGCGGTAAGTAGGTGGTTGTATTTTAGTGATCTTGCCAGCGTTTTATATATTTCGTATAGGAAGAACGGGTTGAATTTTTTGTGAGACCCCGAAGGAGGTGTTTTCTCGATCTTCAGACTCGCAAAGATTCCAAGGAGGGAGATGAACGAGCAAAACAAGGCGGTCAGAACGAAGTTTCTTTCGGTGATGTCGGTGAGGAACGCCGCGAGGAATGTTCCAAACACTATAGCTGTGAAGGAGAATAGCGACAGTAGTCCATTGGCCTTTGCTATCCGATCTTTTTTTACGAGCTCAGGGATGATGCCATATTTCGAAGGTCCGAAGATGGCGCTCTGTGTTGCCATAAGGAACAATATTACATACGAGAAGGTTTCGGTGCGCAAAGCGAAAGCCAGAACACCGAGAAGCATAACGAAAAGTTCGAGGAATTTCGTGAAAACGACGATGTTTCTCTTACTGATACGGTCGGCGAGGACGCCAGACGCTTGCGAGAAGAGAAGGAACGGGATGACGAATACTGCCCCCGCTGTCGCCAAGATTACTGGGCTGTTTTCAGCGCCTTTTATGTCGATGAGCAAAAACACAAGAAGCAATTTGAAGATGTTGTCATTCATAGCACCAAGAAACTGGGCGATGTTGAGGAAGGCGAAAGAGGTGTAATTTTTCCGTGCTTTGCGTCGTAATATCATAGTAAAAAATGTAGTATGTTAAACATATTCATAAAGGATAGCGGATTTTTCATTAAAAAAAGAGCTTTTTTTGGTATATTGCTTCTAATGAACGTTAATACAACACTTTTTTTTAGCAACAGGGTAGAGGCGCTATATGAGAACATGCGCGATAGCATGTTTTCAAAAGAAGGCACCACGCCTTTCGCCCGACGACTTCTTGTCGTTCCAAGCCGAGCAATAAAGTCGTGGCTTATGCTTCGCCTTGCCGATGATATCGGCATCGCTGCAGGGATAGAATATGCCTTCCTCTCCGATGGTATCGACACCATAAAAAAACGATGCTTCGCTGGAGATAATGAAAAGATATCGAAGATTTCGTCTTCTCTTGAGATAGCGCTACGTCTAGAAACAGAGATTAAAGACGTTATAAAGTCTTATGATGATATGACACAAGAAGACCGAGCTCTGTGGGCGCCGCTTCTCGACTATATCGGTGACGTCCACGAAAAAACCTCGAAGGTTGAGAATAGAGTTATAGAGATATCAAACCACCTCTCCCTTCTTTTTGAGAAATATGGATTGTATGCGGGAACCATGGTCGAAGAGTGGGAAAAAGGGGAATATCACGACTGGCAGCAGGCGCTGTGGCGTCGGATATTTTCTGGCGACGATGCTTGGAGCTATCCATATCGCGAAGATAAGAAATATGAAGACTCTGAAGTTTCTTCTGGGGATATGCAAGTACATCTTTTTGGCTTCAGCTTCATCCCTTCGGTGTATAAAAGGTTCTTTGACAGCCTTGGCGACGACCTTCCTGTATATCATTATGCTTTGTCGCCGTGCTGCTTCTTCTGGGGAGACACTAGGAGCGACAGAGAATCACGAGGGATACGTCGATATTGGAAAAAACGCGACGTCTCTGAAGGACAGACCGAAGAACTCGAAGAGTACCTTCGCGATACAAATCCGCTCCTTGCGAACTTCGGTAAGCTTGGCAGGGAGTTCTTCGCTGTAGCGGGAGAAGGGGATAACGTCGTCGAAGAATATCGTCTGCCTCGTGATGTCATGAAATATGAGCAGTACAGCGATATCGTCCACCCCGATATCTATGAAGAAGACCCTCCAGAGGTTACGATGCTTAAGGCTTTACAGGCAGATATGCTGCTGATGCGCAACAGTAAAGATAAAGATCCTATTAAATTCGACGCGTATGACAAGACGGTACAGGTTCATAAGGCTTCGTCGCGGATGCGGGAAGTTCAGGTTCTGTATAACAACATCCTCGACATCATAGGAACGCGAGAAGATGACGATATCTTTCCTTCGGACGTCATCGTTATGGCGCCGGATATCGGTGACTACATACCATATATCGATGCAGTGTTCGGTAGCGAAGATTCTTTGTTGCCATTCAACGTCTCCGACGCAAAAAGTGGAGGACAAAGATGCTTGATAGAGGCATTTTCATCACTGCTGAGGCTCGCAACAGGGCGCTGGGAGTCTTCGGCGATAGTGCAGCTTTTTGACTTCCCTTCTTTTCGTATGAAACACAATATCTCCGGACGTGACATCGAGACTTTGAGGCAGTGGATCGATACGATGAACATACGGTGGGGTAAAGACGGAAAACATCGACAAGAGGTCATCGCAAGAGAACATCGCAAAAAAACGATGACAGAAGAGGGCGACACCGCCACATGGGAAGAAGGGTTGGGCCGTCTCATGGAAAAGCTCGCCATGGTGGAGGTTCATGATGGCATTCCCGTTATCGATGTAGAGCTTTCCGACGCGCCATTTATCGGTAAGATGTCGTCACTGATATCTTCGTTTGATGATGACCTAACGCCTCTAGCCGACGGCACGACGATGACGATAAAGGACTGGGCGGAGTATCTACGATGTCTTGCTGAAGAATATCTTACTATCGATAGCACAGACAAAAAAGCCGTCGCCGATGGGGAGCGTCTTTTCAGCGCTTTCGGCGCTATAGAAAAAGCAGGAAAAGCCGTCGCAGAAGAACTCTTTACCTTTAGCACTGTCTTAAAACACCTCGACATCATCCTTTCAAAGCAAGATGTTGACGTCCGTGATAAAAGCTGTAGCGCCGTGACTTTCTGCTCGATGTTTCCCATGCGCGCCGTTCCTTCCAAAGTTATATGCTTGATAGGTATGGACGAAGAGTCGTATCCACGTCGTGACGACAGAAACTCTCTCGACAATATGGCGTCGTATGAAGACGCTGACTATATGCCTACGAGGGCGGATTTCGACAGATATCTTTTCCTCGAAAACATCCTCTCTGCACGCGATGTGTTATATATGAGTTATTATGGCGACGACGAAGATGGAAAAGGCTCGCCGTCAATACTCGTATCGGAGGTCGTCGACTTTCTCGACAAAGCATATAACATTGCCGACAATGTATTCTCAGAGACTTTTTTGATAAAACATCCACTACAGCAGTATCACAGAAGCTATTTCGATAAAAACAACACCCTAGCAAAAAACTATTCTTTTAAAGACTATAATGTCTGCGAAGCAAAGAATGATCCTGAAAAAGACGGCCCTCACCATTTCGTGAGGGAGATTTTCTGCGAAGATGAAAAGATAAAATCTCAAGGGGGTGGCTCTGCGAGGGCGTCTACAATATCGATAGACGACCTCTTGGGTATTGCAAAAAACCCCGTTAGGGCTTATTTCAATAAGACCCTGGGGATATACTTAGAAGACGATGAGAGGTCGTGTGACAGCGAGTTTGAAGTGTCGCATTTAGGAAAATACATCATAAAAAAAGACATGGTGTTAGAAGGGGCAGGTAAAGGCTTTGGCACTGCGAAGCTGCCTCTGGGGGCTTTCAGAGACGTTGCGACACAGGAATTAGAAGACGACATAATAACGATGAGAAAAAATATGGAGGCCTTCGACGCAGACGCTGTGATGTCGGTAGAGCTCGACGCCAGATGTCATAAAGCCGTCCGCGAAGACCGCGATCGCTGGAGGGTCCCTGCAATAAAAATTGATATTGAAGGAACAGCGATAAGCATTGTAGGCACAATAAAAGACGTCACAAGCAGAGGAGTCCTTTATTATGGCAAAAGCAACAAGGAAAACATAATAAAAATATGGCCGGCATTATTGGCGATGCAATATATTTCAAAGAACTATAGCATCCCCGTCGGCAGCGACGCTCTTTTCCTGTATACAGGGGATGCCAAAGCCTTACATGTCGAAGACCCAGAAATTACAATGAAAGAATACATACGATATTATTGGCGTTGTATGGAATGCTGCTGTCCTCTCATTCCTCAATGGGTTCCCGACGCCGCTACTGGCGACGCCAAAGCGCTACAGAAAAAAATCCAAGGATTTTTGGTCTCTTATGGCAAAACATACCGCGACAAATATATTACAAAAATTCTCTGTAAAGAAGACCTTCCCGATGCCGAAAAAATAGTGTCGTCGTGGCACAAACCTGTCGCTATGGCGTTCGAAGGCTTTCTTGGCAAAAAAGGAGGCGGACGATGACGGAAGGCGCCTTCGACATACTATCTCGAGATACTGAAATACATAAAAGCCGTCTCCTTGAAGCTTCGGCAGGGACGGGTAAGACGTTCTCTATAGAAAACCTCGTCGTAAGGTTCTTGGTGGAAGGCGACATAGAACGAGGAAGAGGGCCCTGTACCATCGATGAGATTCTTGCAGTGACCTTCACAAAGAAAGCCGCCGCAGAGCTAAAAGAACGCATCCGCGGTGCTATAGTAAAAGCCATAGACTCATTAGAAGATGGCGGTGGATACGACTATATCGTTAAGTATGCCGATGGCGGAGCCACAGAGATACACAGAGCAAAACGACGGCTTAAAGAGGCGCTTTTTTCCTACGACGAAGCGCAGATCTTTACGATACACGGGTTTTGCTTAAAGGCATTGAAAGAATACGCCTTCGAAAGCAGACAAAACCTCGGCGATACAGGGATGGATACGAGGATTACAACACAAGAGATGATAGAGATCGTCAAAGATTTTTTCAGGACGAGTGTCGGCAAGGAAAAGTATAGTGTCAAACAGCTTTACATTGTGATGAAAAAATATAACGGCATCGACGCCTTGGCAATAAAACTAGCGGGGATAATAACAAAACAAGGGGAGTTCCCCGAATACCCCGACATCACTGCCACCACAAAAGATTGCAAAGAAAAGATCGCGGCTTTACAAGGAGAATATCATTATAATTCCGAGGAAGTCCTCGAGATCTTCGGACGCGAAGCCAAAAAATATTGCTTGCTGTGCAACAACAAAAACATAGCAAAAGAAGACGTTATGAAGAACGCTACCGCCTTCGCCGCGATGTTCGACGACGCCGAAGATGTAGACTTCTCGAAAGCGAGTTTTTCATTCCTAAAGTCTTTTTCTCCAGAAAACATAAAGAAAAGATTTGTGGGCGACGAAGAAGGCGCAGCGTTCTTCGCGAAAGCTTACGAACTTCTTAAAGACACGATATATCATGTAGAGAACCCCGCCGTAATCTTTGCTAGGATGGCACGAGACTGTAGGATTATGGCGTCGGAAGCTTTCGAAGAGAGAGAAAAAAACACCATCGATGGTATTCTTGACGCTATGGCATTGAGTGTCGACGACAAAGATTTCATCGAGGCAATACAAGGACGCTATCGTGTTGCCATCATCGACGAATTCCAGGATACCGACCCACTGCAGTGGAAGATTTTCTCCACGCTTTTCGCACAGCAAGACCATCATGGAAGATATCTATACCTTGTCGGCGACCCTAAACAGTCGATATATTCTTTCAGAAATGCCGACATATATACGTACCTTAACGCCGCAGATACCATGGGAGAAAATGGTACTGCTACGTTACACAAAAACTTCCGCTCGCATAGTGACCTTGTACGGGCGCTAAACGTCCTTTTCTCTAAAGATAATACCCCTAAGATGATAACGCTGCCACAAGAAGATAGAGAGATGCCATACCGTGAAGTCCTTCATTGTGACGATATTGTAAAGCCACAGCTTTCAGAAAAAAGAGGTAGCGTACATTTCTTTGTCGGGGAAGAAAGCATAAATAAAAAAACTAAACGCCTGCCGACGCCAGACCTCGAGAAGACAGTGTTTTTTCCTTTTATAGTAGAAGAAATAGAAAGGCTACACAGCGATGATGGTATGCCATATAGCAGCTTTGCCGTACTTGTCAAAGACCGATATCAAGGGCAGAATATAGAAGCAGCCCTTCGTAAAGCTGGCGCCCCTACGAAGAGGCGTGGATCACGGAGCCTTGCCGACACAAAAGCCCGTACGGCGCTGAAAGACGTCGTCAGCGCCGTCATCGCACCAAGAGATCTCAGCGCGGTAAAGATAGCACTTTCCAGTGAGCTTATTGCCTGGGATGACGAAGCAGTACGCGAGCTCCTCGAAGACGGCTCCTACGAAAAGATTATCGCTACGCTATATTCTCTGAGGAAAATTTTGTACGACAGCGGCTTCGCAGCATTCTTTAATGCTATGATGGCAAAAACATGGGGAAACGATACAAAAAGCGTAGCAGAGAAAATAGTGTCGCGAGAAGGTGGAGACGACCTATATAACGAGCTTTTACAGCTAGCAGACGTAGTAATACAACACCAAAACACAACATATTGCTCGCCAGAAGGCATCGTACGTCATCTCGAAGGCATGAAAGACATCGAAAACTTCGACGAGGACAAACTTAAGATACGGCAAAACAGCGACGACGATGCTGTGGAAATCCTGACGATACACAGCAGCAAAGGACTTGAGTTCGATGTCGTCTTCGCATTAGGACTGGCAAGCCGCACGAAAAAAGAGGAAGACATTATAGCGAAAAATGAAGGAGGGATAAGGAAGTTCCTCGCCGCCGAAAAAGACAGCGACGAATGGCGACGATATTATGAGGAGATCGACGCCGAGAAGATGCGACAGCTGTATGTCAGCATGACAAGAGCGAAATATATGACGTACGCCCCAGTAGTAATAGATTCCGAGAAATCGACGGCGCCTTACGGCACAGCATCGCCGATGGAGCTTTTCCTCGCAAGGCTAGGACAAGAAGAAGCTGCGTATGAAGAGCTGTATTCTAGGATGCAGAACTTCAAAAAAGAAAGCCTTATAGATTTTATCTCACAACACGATATTTTAGGATATTCCATCCTAGAGAAAAAAGAAGACACGATATCCCGCTATCACGACGATGAAGCCACCGTAATATATCCTCCAGAAAGTATTACAATACCAGAAAGCCCATCATATTTCAGGTCTTTCACATCTCTAGCATCGCCAAAAAATGAACATCGTATAGAAACTCCACCACACGACTATATATGCGAAGATAAAACAATACATACACTGCCGGCAGGGAAGGTGACAGGCACGATATTACACGATATCATGGAGGCATGCCTAACGACAGATGACGACGTCATCGATATCGTCAAAAAATATATAACAGCCACTTCTCTGGAAGAATGGGGCGATGTTATCGTTGATATCATTAATAATTCCATGACGACACAACTAATCGCCGGAGAAAAAGGCTTCCGTCTGTGTGACGTAGCACGCGATATGATAGCATGCGAGAATGAATTTCTGTTCCCAGAAACCGATGCCGTATACCTCAATGGCGCCATAGATATCTTCTTCGAGCACAAAGGAAAATATTATATCCTCGACTGGAAATCCACGTGGCTCGGCACCGATGGAGAAGCATACCACCACGGCAACCTTGAAAAATCTATGGAAATCCACGACTACCGTCTGCAGGGAGCGATATATACCCAAGCAATACAGCGGTATCTCTCCATCGTAGAGACGCGGAAATTCGAAGAGTGTTTTGGTGGCGTGTTATACTGTTTCTTCCGCGGCCTCGATAAGACAAAATCGCAACAAGGCGTATATCATTTCTTCCCAGAAGAAAACACCGTGAGGAGCAGGATATGATAAAATTGGAATGTTCCATGAAGAACGCGCCAGATAAAAGTATAAGGTGGCCGTACCTATACGATTTCGTAAGGAGAAAATTCTTCTCAGAGATAGACTATTTCTTCGCGAACAAACTCCTAGACGACTCCGATGAAGATGTCGCTGCAGTATTATGCTACCTTATGGCCTCGGCACAAAACGGACACCTGTGTGTCACCATCTCCGATGATGTAATAACACCAAACCCATTGTCGGTGCTTAATATTTCTGAAGATAACGACGACGTACTAACCGCCGAAGAACAACAACGTCTGTCGAAGATGATACTTGCCGGGAAGAAAAAACTACCTCCCGATATCACCGTAGATGTCAGTGGCGATGATGCCACAGCGACTAAACCGCTTTGTTTATATGATGGAGACCTTTACTTACAGCGACATTGGATATATGAAACGATGTTCCTCGATAATATATCACGTATCATGAAGACAACGCCGGCGATACAGTACGACGAAAATATTTCCGAAAAGCTTTTGAGCGAGATGTGCAATAGAGGAAACCTCCTAGACGAACAAGTACAGGCAATACGACATTCTTTGCAGTCGTGCTTTACAGTGATAGTAGGAGGCCCAGGAACAGGGAAGACATATACCGCACGGAAACTGATAGATGTTATACAAAAAAGCCTTTCATCTTCAGCAGACATTGTTTTGGCGGCACCTACAGGGAAAGCCGTCGCAAACCTTAAGGCAGGAATCCCCGATGTAAAGGCTATGACGATACACGCACTCCTAGGAATAGGGTTTTCACGACGATACAGAAAAAAACGTAGGATCGACGCCGATATCA
>Ga0209361_1002017_pt1 | contig 11717 bp, 11 predicted proteins | sample SaaInlV_200m_DNA_3_FD_184657 | JGI IMG/M metagenome (GOLD analysis project Ga0209361, IMG submission 184657) | Marine microbial communities from expanding oxygen minimum zones in the Saanich Inlet - SI037_S4LV_200m_DNA (SPAdes) (version 2) | ecosystem: Environmental > Aquatic > Marine >... | reverse complement strand
GCTTTCATACAGTTTTTCGAGTGTCTGGTCGAGGATAACCTTATCACTCTGGTCAGGTTTATCCATGTTCTGCAGCCCCACTGTTGTTGCCAGGCTTTCCACCAGCGAGGAGGAAAAATACCTCTCCTGCCTGGAAAATCACTTCCCAGGTAGGTTGATTCATTTGTCTGTCATCAAGCATCAATTCATCACTATGTCAGGGAACTCGATCTATATAATGGAAAGTGTAAAGCATTGCCCATCTCCCAGTCATATTGATAACCTATTAAGTGAGTTTTAGCAATCAGACAAACTCTGATTGTTACTTGAATCACGACCTTACTTTAGTCGTTTACTCTGTGTATTTTATACAAAAAGACACAAAATTATAATGCAGCATGCAGGGCACAATAAGCTGACAACGGGCTAGCAGGGTCAGTTTTTTTGACCGCAACTTCCTGTATAGGACAATCTCTGATGTCTTAATAAGACTTCGTCTGATGGTGTAATCAGCCTCTATCCGATACCGCTTATAGCTGGAAAATTATAGACTTTTTCACATAGGGAATCACTTTAGTTATTGAGTGCTCTCTATGGCAAAAGTAGATGCTTTTGTTAAATTATATAAGGAGTATTGACATGTTTAAATACAAAAACATAGCCAGTATTTTGGGGTTTATTTGCTTAGCGCTTATTACTATGGGTGCAACGGCAGACTATAGTGCCCCTGAAATGCTTTCTGAGAACAGTTTGGCAAATAAAACCAAGCTCGTCCGCATGGGCAGTGGTTGGCTTGTCTCTGCCTATGGCGATGCAACCGACGGGTCTCAAACCGTCTATGACACCAAAGCAGATGATACTAGACTTTCCCGGGATATTTTTGTGCGGGTGTGCCATCCAGCACACAATGACAGCCAGTGTGGTTTGGCATCAGACTGGAGCGAACCACTGAATATCTCCAATACGGCTCACGTAGCCAGTATTTTAACAAAGTGGGATGAAAATAACGTTTTCGACGGAGAGATGATTGCAAGACCATTTTTCGGGGACTCTGAAAAGCCAAATATCTTCGTTGCCGGTAACTTTGCGGTAGTCACCTGGGTGGGTAAGTATTGCCCTGGTGATAAGCAGAGAATAATCAGCTATACCGCTCGTGAAGGCCTTAGCGTACCCTTTTCCTGCCTTTATAGGTCATACACAAATAATGTTGCGGGATTAGATGGTGAACCTGCTGTTTGGAATACGCAACAAATCACCGATGGAAGTAGAGATGCCAAATCAGACTTTAATAAAGGTTTAAGCATTGATGGCAAAGGAAAATGGGTATTTTCCTGGCAGGAAGATCCACATGGTCTGCAACTTGGCGCTGGCGCCGGCCCGGGTGAAGGTGCTTCGGGAGCAACCGTTACCCATGGCACGGATATCTGGTATACCTACACGGAAGATCTTATGGGAACTCCTCTGGCGACACCAGTAAGAATCTCTGATAACTATACGATCGATGGCTCGGGCGGTAATACCAGTCCTGTTTTTCATCCAGACGACCCTGAGAATGAAATCCAGGTGCTGGAGCGTGGTAATACTGGCGCATCAAGACCCAATCTTATGTTGGTCAACAATGCCAGCTATGGTATTGACCCAACAGCCGTGATCGCCTATGAAGAGAGCAAAGGAGCTGACAGACTCGATTCAGGTAAATTCGTTCGCTATCACGAGTTTCCTTTCAATGCACCTCCTGTTTCTAACGGCATGTACGAAAATGGAGAGCCTGGCTGTATCATCAGTGATCCAGCTGAAAATAGCCGTCGTGTACGTTTTGTTGGTCAACCTAATGCATCTCCTAATGGTTTGAGAATGGGTGTCTTCTGGAGACAAGGTTTTCCAACTGAAGGTGGACCAGCAGATATTATGGTTCGTGTTGGCAAGAAAACGGAGGATGTAGGATCTACTGGTCTTAGACCGGAGGATATGGAACCTGCTGTGGATGGAACCTGTAGAGAATCAGACTACTTAGTCGCACGAGATCTTAACAATGTGCCTGCAAGTAATATCAGCAGCAATACTATTCCGTGGACTCCATTACCTTCGCTGGAAGTACCATTTCCTACATCAACATTTCCTCCAAATGATCTTGGGGATACATCATCATTCAATCCGTATGAAGATTCCAAGGCGCATCGTGCCGCAATTGTCGGAGATGATTTTTATCTTGGCTATTCGTATGCGAAAGACTGGGCGGTTGCAACCGTTATAGATCTGGATATCTATGATTTCTGGATGAGGCGTTATAACGCACAGGGTCTCTCAGATGATACATATGACCAGGGTTGGACTGACGCGGTAAACCTCTCTAACATGATCAATATGACCGGTGTGACAACACATGTTAAAGAGCCCCGTTTAGTGAAAACTCCGGGTAGTGGTATGGGTTGTAATACACTCGACCCTGCAAACTCTGCATATCCTGAAAACTGTCAGGATAAAAATACCCTGATCATAGCCTGGGGAACAGAGTCAAATGTGTATGGACACATCGGAGGTTCTGAAGAGTTTGATGTCTACTACACGCGCACCAGGGATAAAGGCGCAACTTTTGAAGCCCCTGTTGTGGTTCCTGGAATTGGAGAAAACAATAGATTTGAATCTCAACTGCGGCCTTCACCTGCGGGTAATATTATCTGGACTGTCTGGAATGAGGCAGATAATGTTTCTGGTGGAACACATGCGATGTTAAGCGTATCTGATGAGAGTGTTGGAACTGCACCAACACCACCTCCTGGAGGCGGAACACCTCCACCTCCTCCACCAGCTGATAGTTATGATCTGTTGATCGAATCACTGGAATTGGATGTCGATGCCCCCCAAATCGTGGATGGTATCTATCTTGTACCAGCAAAAACGAAGGGCATTCCAGCACGTGTTACCATTACAAATGTGGGTGGCCTGACTGTCACTGGAGAGGTTACTGTTGAAACTTTTCAGGGAGGTGGTTTCTACTATTCATTTGATTTTGAAGAGCTGGGTAGTGGAGAGACTGCAGTATTTGATTTTACCTGGGACTCCAGGAACAAAAAATCTTATACATGGCAGGCAACAGTATCACCTATCGATAATGATAGAGATCTCGATAACAACACAATGAGAGTGGAGGCTATTATTGTAAGGTAAGACTGCATATGTAGTCCCAGTAGCATAAGCACATCATGCAAGGGGTGATGCAAACTGTCACTCCCTGCATAGATCTTCGGTTACTCATTTCAACTTTAACACGCAACAGCCCGCCCACTGAGGCGGGCTTTTTTGGTCAAGATTCCCGGGTAATTGACAGGGGTAGAGTTATTAAAGATATTCATGAAGTAACTCAACACATAATTAACCAGAGTCAGGATAAATCAAATATATCCTTTACATAAAAGCAACAGCATCTGACACCAGTTCAACCATTCCACAGCCCAATATAATTATCGCAAGCACACTTTTTATTAGTGCAAAGCTTTCCAAACTCTATCTGTTAGACATGTGTTTATGCTGGGTGTATAGTTGGAAAAGATTGTTGTAACTCGTTATTTCACATAAAGCTGAATAAAAAGGAGTCCTCATCATGATTTTAAAGCCCGTAATAGCCCTAATTTTTTCTCTTTCCATATTACTGTTAAGTGCATGTTCAACATCAGGCTCTGGTCTTGGTGCTGGTGCTGGTGCTGGCGGTGCTCCAGCAGCATGCACATCAATACCAGTACTGCCAGGACTAACCAATGAGTGCCCTGCTGGCGGAGCTATTTGTGGTCCTTCAGAAGGAACACATTGCGCCGGTACATGGCCATTCCGTAAATACTGCACTACTGTTTGGATTCCTGGCGGAACTTGCGCGTGCAGATGCCAGTAACAAAAAAAGTTTAGTCTAAATTATTATTGAGATGTCTCTGGTCGGCTGCCTGCTTTAGATCATGTCGATTTATGGCGGCAGTTTGAAGCTTAATTGCTTCCAGAATTTCTTTATTTGTTTTTGCTATTTCACTGGTTTTTTTCTGGATGGATGATATTGCAATAGGAACCAGTATCCACATAATTACTAATATCATGACAAATACTCCCAGTATCATTCCCAACCATTCAGGAAGCCCCTGTGTGTAACTATCCATAGTTTTCTCCTTTTTTTATTTATTCCATTTATTGAATTACAGACTATATCAATATTATTCGATTAATGAGTAGATTGTTTCATGAGGTAAAAAAAAGACCTGGCAAGGATCACTAAATATAAACTTCATATTCCAGTTCCGGCCAGGTCTCTCTGAGAGGAAACCCTCTCGTTATTTATATTTATAGGCTACAAGCTATATCCTGTAAACCTCTATTTTGCCAAAAAATCATAAACAGGACACAGGTCAATTTTCAAATACTTTCCTTTAACTATGCTTTGACTTAGCAGCAATTCAAACCTATATTTTAAAGTTGTCACATGAAAATTTATGAATTATTTTCATCTCCTGCTAACAACTTACAAACACTCTAATCCTTAACAGATCTCAATACTCTTAAAGATTTTAACTGTTTCTCCTGATGAGCAATCTCGTTCACCAAATACTGAGGTCTATCTTGAGAGTCAAAACCATCTAAAAGAAAAGCCATACTATTTATTGAGCGTTCCAGCTTAATTTCTTCCAGGGCCAGACCATAATGATAATTCATCTGAGAAGTATCGGTGTGTTTGTGAATATTCATATTTAGCTACTCATTTAAAAAAACTATAACTAATTTATAGAAGAAAAATCTAAAACTTTGTGTGAACCAGGTCCGTTAAGCTTGTGAAAAATTTACAAAAATATTTTCACAACTTAAACTAAAGCTTAACTACTCATAAGATCTGGACATCTATCTAGATACTCAATCAATCCAGTAAACAGCATTTGATTTATATCAAACCTAAACCGTTTGATGGTTTCATCATTGTAAATTCCCCACTACATGACTTCCGTCTCTGATATTATCTACTACAGGAGGTATGGAAAATGAGCACATTTAAAACTCTCGTGGTGGTCGTATTATCCGCAACTGTTGTGGTATCGGCAGTGTATTGGGCACAACGCAACAAACCCATACCAGTAACACTCACCACCGTAGAATCGGGGGAAATCGAACGCACAGTTACCAATACCCGAGCAGGTACATTGAATGCCTGTCGCCGTGCCAGGTTATCTCCTTCTTTAGGAGGCCAGATCTCCAGCCTGCCAGTCAAAGAAGGCGAAAAAGTTAAAAAAGGACAAGTGTTATTTGAAATCTGGAATAATGACCTGCTCGCTCAAACTCAACTAGCACAATCTGAATTTACCGCCAGCAAAGCTTTACAGCAGCAGGCCTGTATCCAGTTTGAACTGGCTGAACGTGAAGCCACTCGAATGACTAAATTACTGGCTCGTGGTCTTGTCTCAGATGAAATTGCCGATAAGGCTGTGGGACAGTCACAGGCCAGTAAGGCTGCCTGCGACGCTGCTATCGCCACCGTGAGTATTAGTCAGGCTAAAATACTGGTCGCCCGGGCTGCACTAGAACGTTCACGCCTGATTGCTCCATTTGATGGAACCATCGCCGAAGTTAACGGTGAGCTGGGTGAATACATTACTCCATCCCCCGTTGGCATCCCTACTCCACCTGCCGTAGATATTATCGATAATAGCTGCCTTTATGTCAGTGCACCCATCGATGAAGTAGACGCGCCCGAAATTAGAGCCGGCATGATTGCCCGCATTTCACTGGATGCATTTGGTAAACAGTTTTTCGATGGTCGAGTTCGACGGGTAGCACCGTATGTTTTAGACAAAGAAAAACAGGCCAGAACGGTAGATATTGAAGTCGACTTTATTACGGATAAGGACAATTCCAACATGTTACCCGGTTACACAGCAGATGTAGAAGTCATCATTGATTCGCACAGTAATAGTTTACGCATTCCCACCGAAGCCCTGTTGGAAGGTAATAAGGTTTACCTGTTCGACCCTGACTTTGACACCATTACCGAAGTAGAAGTAACAATAGGCTTGAGCAATTGGAAACATAGTGAAGTTTTAACAGGACTGGAACAGGGCCAGCAAATTGTAACCTCAATAGATCGTGATGGTTTAATGGATGGAGCAGTTGTGAAAACTGAAAAAGTGTTGAAATAAAAGCTATTGGCAGTTGACTCTCGACTTCTGACTTACGACTTATTTACTGATAATAAATGATTAAACTAGAAAACATTCATCGTGATTTCCAGGTAGGTGACCAGACCGTTCACGCCCTGGATGATATCAACATGCAAATTTCCCAGGGGGAATACCTGTCCGTCATGGGGCCTAGCGGATCGGGTAAATCAACATTATTAAACCTGATTGGATTACTTGATCATGCAACATCCGGTTTATACTTTTTAAATGATCAGAACATCACCGACATGGATGAACAGCAGGAAGCGTTAACCCGTAATAAACATATAGGTTTTGTATTCCAGGCCTTTCATTTAATCCCCAGGCTGACCGCTCAGGAAAATATCGAACTGCCTCTGTTACTTGCAGGTATCGAACCTGATATTCGCCATGACAAGGTAAAAAAAGCTCTGCACAGCATGAACCTGATGGATCGCGCCCACCATAAACCAGATCAATTATCAGGTGGACAACGCCAACGTGTTGCCATCGCTCGAGCAACAATCACTGAACCTTCAGTATTACTGGCTGATGAGCCCACCGGAAACCTGGATCAAAAATCCGGGGCAGATGTTATTGAAACACTGGAATCATTAAATGAACGGGGCATCACGCTGATCGTGGTGACACATGACAGCCATCTGGGCAAACGCTCGACTCGTGCCATCAAAATGGTGGATGGACGAATCCAGTCTGACCAGCAAAATACACGGTGAATCATGCTGACACCTGACATTATGTTGTATGGCTGGAAATCCCTCAAAGGATACCGAACACGTACGATATTAATGTTAATGGCCATGAGTATTAGTGTCGCCTCGGTACTGCTATTAACCGCTCTTGGGGAAGGTGCCAGGCGTTATGTTACCGGTGAATTTGCTTCGCTGGGCACTAATATGGTGATTGTGATGCCAGGCAAAAGTGAAACGGCTGGCATGGGTTTGAGCACTATGATGGGGGTCACACCCCGAGACCTGACTTTAGATGATGCCCGTGCACTGACTCGCCACAGCGCAGTCACCCGAATTGCACCACTCAATATCGGGGCAGTCGAAGTTTCCTGGAAAAACCGAAAACGTGAAGTCACTATTTTAGGTTCAACCAGTGAAATACTTAAGCTGCGCCACTGGGAGTTAGCATCCGGTCAATTCTTACCGAAAGCAGACTGGGACAGGGCAACACCCGTTTGTGTCATTGGGAAAAAAATCCGCGATGAAATATTCGGAGCCCATGCAGCTCTCGGACAATGGATTCGTCTGGGAGAAAATCGTTATCGAGTTATCGGCATCCTGGCTTCAGAAGGCCGCTCCCTCGATGTCGATGTGGAGGAAATTGTTATCATTCCGGTCGCATCGGCCCAGTCTCTGCTAAATACTCCGTCACTATTTCGCATATTGATTGAAACCAAAAGCCGGGAATCTATGCTGTCAGTTGTTGATTTTTCAATTCAAACCATCAAACAGCGTCATCATGATGAAGAAGATGTCACCGTGATCACCCAGGATGCAGTTATTCAAACTTTCGATAATATTCTCACCGCACTCACTTATGCGGTCGGAGGCATTGCTGCTATCAGCCTCGCTGTTTCGGGAATTTTAATCATGAACGTCATGCTGGTTGCAGTTTCACAACGCACAGCAGAAATCGGATTACTCAAAGCACTTGGCGCTTCATCTAAAAATATATTACGATTGATTTTAACTGAAGCCATATTGTTATCATTATTGGGCACGTTTGTCGGGTTTATCTTCGGACTCACGGGTTGCTGGGCCATTCGTCTTGCTCTGCCCGCTTTACAGGCATACCCACCCCTCTGGGCAATGCTGGCATCTTTTATTGTGGCAATTTCTACTGGACTTTTATTCAGCTTGCTACCGGCCAGAAAAGCATCAAGGCTTGATCCTGTTTTTGCATTGCAGGGGCATTAACGATGTTAACGCCTGATTTTTTACACCTCACCAGCACATCACTTCTAACCCATAAATTACGCAGCTTCCTGACTATGTTAGGCATTTCTGTCGGCATATCAGCTGTGGTTTTACTGACTTCTATCGGCGAAGGTATTCATCAATTTATTCTGTCTGAATTCACCCAGTTCGGCACCACTCTGGTTGCAGTCAACCCGGGCAAAACCACCACCATGGGCATGTCGATGGGCGTGTTTGGTACAGAAAGACCTTTAACCATTGGCGATGCTGAAGCGATGAATCGATTATCCTTTAGCAGGTCTGTAGTTGGGTTAATTCAGGGAAATGCCGAAGTAGAGGGTAATAATCGCAGTCGCCGCACAACGGTGTATGGCACCGGATCAGACTTTCCTGAAGCGTTCAAAATGCCTGTACAGATTGGTCAATTCCTACCGCACGATGATCCTCTGGCCCCTAGAGCTTTAGTGGTTCTGGGCAGCAAGGTAAAACAGGAACTTTTTGCCCACAACAATCCAATAGGTCAGCGTATTCGCATTGGCGGTGACCGTTATCGCGTGGTCGGTGTGATGGCAGCAAAAGGACAGGTATTAGGTTTTGATCTGGATGATACCGTTTACATTCCGCTGGCACGCGGGCTGGAAATGTTCAACCGGGAAGGTTTAATGGAAATTGACTTGTTATATCACGAAGGGGTTAGTGAACAAAAAGTTGTCGCAGGTATAAAACGTTTACTCATGGCCCGGCATGGTCGAGAAGATTTCACCATTACAACCCAGCAACAAATGCTGGATGTCATGGGTTCAATTTTGAATATCATCACTTTTGCTGTCGCTGCCATTGGTGCAATTTCACTATTGGTAGGCGCTATCGGCATCATCACCATCATGACCATCAGCGTGGCTGAACGCACCTCAGAGATTGGATTGATGCGTGCACTGGGCGCAAGTCATTCACAAATTCTGTCTCTGTTTCTGGGTGAAGCAGTGGTGTTATCTGCCATCGGTGGGGTGGTGGGTTTATTATTTGGAATAGGTACCGGACAATTATTACATCTAGCTATGCCAGCTCTACCGGTGCATACACCATGGACTTATGTTGTTCTGGCAGAAATAAGTGCCATTTTTATTGGGCTTGCAGCAGGTGTCATACCCGCACAACGTGCCGCCAGACTCGACCCTGTCGAGGCACTACGTGATGAATAATATTTACACTGCCTGACAAGAAATTAATACCAACATCAAGACATCAACCTGTAGAGATTGCTTTATCACAATAAAAAGCTTATAAAACTCAAGGTTATACAAATCATCATAACTAGACCTGAATTCATCAGGCAATAATTAAAAGATGACACCCAAGGAGAAATACTATGAGCAATCATAAAATCACCTTCACCTATTTGTCACAGGAAGACTTGCTTGCTGCGGGTTGCTTCGATATTCGCATGGCTATTGAAGTCGCTGAAAAAACCATGTTGGACTATGAGCAGCACCGCATTCTGTTCCCTGAAAAAGTCGTTCAAATATTTGATCAGGCTTCACAGAATCGTATCAACTGCCTGCCTGCCACCCTGCTAAATGAAGAAGTATGTGGAGTAAAATGGGTTTCCTGCTTCCCTCGTAACCCAAAAACACACGAAGTTCAAAACCTGTCAGCAACCTTCCTGCTTTCCGAAATCAAAACAGGGTTTCCTATTGCAGTGCTGGAAGGCACGCTGGCATCCAATATGCGAGTAGCGGCCATGGGGGCAATCGCGGCCAAACATTTATCTCGCAAGGACAGTGAAATTATTGGTTTCATTGGTGCCGGTGAACAGGCCAAGATGCATTTGTTATCGATGAAAGTCGTCAGACCCAGCCTGAAAGAATGCAGGGTCGCCGCAAAAACAGTCGATGAAGAACAACAATTTATCCGCGAGTTAAGTCCTTTGTTTCCTGATTTAAATTTCATCGGCGCAAATACCCATGGTCAAGCAGCCATGGAAAGTGCCGATATTCTGGTCACAGCTACCAGCGCACAAGCTCCCCTGCTCCACGCAAGCTGGATGAAACCAGGCGCTTTCTACAGTCACATTGGCGGCTGGGAAGATGAATATAAAGTAGCTCAACAATGTGACAAAATAGTCTGTGATGACTGGAATACTGTCACCCATCGCACCCAGACTTTAAGCAGAATGTATTCTGAAGGACTCATATCTGCGAATGATATTCATGCTGACCTGCATGAACTCGTTTCCGGACATAAAACAGGACGGGAATCTGAACAAGAACGTATTTACTTTAATGCAGTCGGGCTGGCTTATATCGATGTAGCTATAGGGCTATCCATGTATCAACGGGCAATAACTGCTGGTAATGGCATCAAACTTGACCTGCAACAATGCATGATCTTCGAACATGCAGATATTATGCAACAAGTACGACTGTAAACTCGGATGATATGTTTAAGCGTCTCAACGAAAACACCGGTGATCTTGTCTCCATCAGAATCAATGGAAAAACCATAGAAGTTCCCGCTGGTGAAACGGTAGCTGCTGCAATTTTGGTCAGTAGTGATTTACATATCACTCGCACAACAACCATTTCTAATAGCCCTCGTGCACCCTTCTGCCTGATGGGCGTATGTTTCGAATGCCTGATGATTATTAATGGTCAACCCAATCAACGTAGTTGTAAGGTATTGGTTAAACAGGGAATGAACATTGAAAGCCAGCATAGTCCAGGTTCATTGCCGACATGAAAACCCACTATTCCCTGGTCATCATCGGAGCTGGTCCTGCAGGACTGTCAGCCGCAGTTATTGCGGCAAACCACGGTATCGATGTTGCATTATTAGATGAACAGGAAGCACCGGGAGGACAGATATATCGGGCCATGGAATCTATTCCACCCGAACGAGCCAAACTTCTCGGTTCAGAATACCTGCATGGTAAAAACCTTGTCTCTGAGATACGCAACTCAAATGTTGATTATTTTTCAGGTACACAGGTCTGGTCTTTAAATGACAAACGTGAAATTGGCCTGCTACATGATGATAAAGCAATCATGATCACTGCTGACCAGGTCATCCTGGCAAGTGGAGCTATTGAGCGCCCCGTACCTTTCCCTGGCTGGACTTTACCCGGAGTAATGAATGCCGGAGCTGGACAGATTCTATTAAAGTCGCATGGTATTGTGCCGGCAGACGGTGTTGTACTGGCAGGCTCCGGACCACTGCTACTGTTGCTGGCCTGGCAATATCACCATGCCGGCGTAAACATAAAATCCATTCTGGATTTGACTCCAATGCAAAATCACTTACGCGCACTACCTCACTTACCTCGAGCTCTACTGGCTGGCCATTACCTGAGCAAAGGTTTGGCTTATAAAAAAGATCTTAAACAGGCAGGCATTGGTACTTTGCATAATGTCAGTGATTTAATTGCCCGGGGTAAAACACAACTCAATACGGTCAGTTTTTTACACAAAGGCCAACTGAAGTCGATTGAGACAGACTTGCTTCTGATTCATTTTGGAGTCATTCCGCATACCCAGCTTTCCCGTGCAGCCGGTTGTTTTCATGAGTGGAATAGCAGCCAGCAATGCTGGACCCCAAAACTGAGCAAATGGGGAAGTAGCAGTATTGA
>Ga0209361_1002016_pt1 | contig 11718 bp, 14 predicted proteins | sample SaaInlV_200m_DNA_3_FD_184657 | JGI IMG/M metagenome (GOLD analysis project Ga0209361, IMG submission 184657) | Marine microbial communities from expanding oxygen minimum zones in the Saanich Inlet - SI037_S4LV_200m_DNA (SPAdes) (version 2) | ecosystem: Environmental > Aquatic > Marine >... | reverse complement strand
GCGGTGGTGGTGGCGGTGGTGGTGGTTATCTTACTAATGCTGCTTATAACAAAGAAGTTACCACACAAGCTTATACTATTACAGTTGGAACAGGAGGAGCAGGAGGGATAGGTTCCCAAATCTCTGATGGTGATGGTACTATTGGTAATAATTCTTCTGCATTAGGTTTAACATCAATAGGTGGTGGTCGTGGTGGTGGTGGTTCTCAAAACTCTAACGGTAATGGTGGTACTGGTGGTAGTGGTGGTGGTGGTGGATGTGAATACCATGCAGGAACTGGTGGATCGAATACTACTGGTCAAGGATATGATGGTGGAAATGGTGGTTGGTGTTCTGGAGGAGGTGGTGGTGGAGCGGCAGCAGTAGGATCAAATTATGGTGGCACAAATACTCCTGGTCCTGGTGGTGCTGGTTCAGCTTCTTCAATTTCTGGAACATCAATTTATAGAGGTGGTGGAGGTGGTGGAGCATCAGGATATGGTTCTACTGGTGCTACTGGTGGTACTGGTGGTGGAGGAGATGGTGGTTCTGGCCGTGCTGGTGCTGGATATGATGGAACAGCAAATACTGGTGGTGGTGGAGGAGGAGGTACAGGTTTTCATTCAGGAACAGATCAAAATCCAGGATATGCTCCTGGTGGAGATGGTGGTAAAGGAGTAGTAATAATTAGATATAAATATCAATAAGATGAGGTATTTAAATGACAATATCAGTAGAAAGTCTAATAGCAGATCTAGAAGCAGCAACAACAGTAGAAGAAGTTAGCCTCATTAATGGAAAATTACAAAGTCTTTTTCAATATGAGGCTGTAAATAATAACAATAGTAGACGAATATCTGAAGAATTAAGATATAGAACAGAAATAAGTCAAGCAAAAAAGGATGGTATAGTAACAACAAATGAAGCTGATATACTAATAAAACAACTTACAGGTATAGATACTGGAAATTTGAATATTTATCTTCATGTATCTCTTTCAGGTGGAGATAGTAAAGTTCCAATCGGATTAAAAAATGACGGCGTTCAAACATTAGGTGTTACGGCAACATTTAGATCAGGAGAATTACCTACGTCTGATGTTTTGACTATAATTGATGCTACAGAGTGGAGAGTTAATATAAGAAATTCTGAAGGTGCCATTTATGATATTGTTAATATTATATTTAATGCTGGTATAAGTACATTTAATTATACAACAACTAATTATGCTACAGTTTGCGAAATAGTAGAATCTGATTTTGAAGTAGTGGAATTGGTAGATGCAACGTATAATATCAAACTTGTGAATCCTGTTATTTTTAAAGTATTTAGAGATTTTGTGTAATAAATGCAAAATCGAGTACAATTACCTCATCTTTTGAATACACTTAATTATTCTTCTGGAATTGAATTAGGTGTATTTAAAGGTGAATTTTCTAAAGTAATATTAAATAATTGGAGTGGTACTCTTTATTTGATTGATGTTTGGAGACCTTTACCGGTTGAAGAATATGATGATGTTTCAAATAATCAGTACCACTCCAATGCATATTCAAATGTAATAGAAAATATAAAAGGATATGAAAATAGAGCTTTCATGTTACGAATGAATAGTATTGATGCTATAGAATTATTTAGAGATCAAACATTAGATTTTATTTATATTGATGCTAATCATACTTATGAATCTGCAAAAGAAGATATTCAATTATGGTATCCAAAGATTAAAGTTGGTGGTATGATTAGTGGTCATGATTATATACCTAATCGTCTTTATAAAGGTAAAGAAGAAAAAAATATACCAATTCTTTTAGATAAAGATAAAAATGAAGGACATTATTATGCAGGTATGTTTGGTGTAAATCATGCAGTAAATGAATTTGTGGACAAATATAATTATAAATTAAATGTGACCGATGAGTTTCTAGGTACTTGGTGGGTAATTAAAAAATGAAAATAGTATTTTACACAGATAAGAATTTTGAGTACATGGCACAATATTTAATTGATTCTCTAGATATACAAAATGTAAACACAGAGTTATTATATTATACTTTAGGATTTGAATCTAATATAGATCATCCAAATCTTATTAAAAGATTTTTTGAATTGGATAAGGATAAACCAAGATTTGAATTTTATAAACCAAGTATATTTTTAGATGTATTAGAGAAAACATATACAAAAGATTTTATATTTTTAGATAGTGACATAATAGTTGGTAAACGATTTGATATATCTAAATTTAAACATCATTATGACTATCCTTTAGCATCTATTGGTAATTGGGATCAACCTTATGCGTATATGAATTATTCTAGTGGACATCAAGAGATATTTGATGAAAAGAAATTGATGAATTATCTTGGCGTTAAAGAAAATTCTATGTCTTATGTGTATAGTTGTTTTATGAGTATTAATGATAAATGTACTGACTTTTTAAAAGAGTGGAAATCTTTTTGTGAAAATTCTTATTTATTAGAAAACAGTCAAAGTTATTATCCATTTCAAGATGAAACTTCTTTTAATGTATTATTATGGAAACGTGAGAGTACATTTAATTATGGAAGAACATATCTAAATACTCTTTTTTGTGATCCTTTAAAGTATGTAGAAGAGAATGAAAATTACCATGGTAATGTTTTTGATATACCAGAACAATACTGTGATAATTCAAGTAATGTAATATTTTATCATGGTATTAAGGATAAGACAGAATTAGAGAAATCTTTAGAATATTTAAAGACGATGTCTGGAGGCGGACACAATGAGTAAAATTTTGTACATAACACCACATCTTTCAACTGGTGGCTTACCACAATATCTTTATAAAAAAATAGAAGTTGTATCTAATGTTAATAATGATATTTCATTGATCGAATGGGAAGATCAAGCACCTATTTATAGAGTACAAAAAGATTTAATAAAAAAAGTTATAAATAAATCGAATTTTGTATCTTGGGAACAAGGAACATCTGTAGAAATAAAAATAAAACATATAAAGAACTTTATTAGAGATTCAAATTTTGATATAATACACATAGAAGAATTTCCAGAATTTTTCTTACCAACTGAATTAATTGATTATATTTATAAAACTACGGAAAGATCTTACAAGATTATAGAAACTTCTCATAATTCTGGATTTCCAGTAGAAGATAAACAAGTTTTCCCAGATGCATTTGTATTTGTTAGTCAACATCAAATTGAAAAGTTTAAACAATTTAACGTACCTTCTTATTTAGCAGAATATCCGATTGATAGAAAAATAAGATCTAATCGTGAAGAGGCATTAATTAAATTAAATTTAGATCCAGAGTATAAACATGTATTAAATGTTGGATTATTTACACCTGGTAAGAATCAAAGTTATGCTTTTAAGATAGCCCAATTATTAGAAATTGAGAAAATTCAATTTCATTTTATAGGTAATCAAGCGGGTAATTTTAAAGATTACTGGGAACCTCTTATGCAAAATAAACCTAGTAATTGTATTATTCATGGTGAAAGATCTGATGTTAATAATTGGTATAATGATTGTGATTTGCTTTTGTTTACTTCTACTAGTGAATTAAATCCATTAGTACCAAGAGAAGCGCTTTCATGGGACTTACCAGTATTAATGAATGATTTAGATATTTATCAGCGTGAGTATGATTTGTATGTAAACTATTTAACAAATGATTTATTTAAAGATTCGAATATAGTAAAGAAAATATTAGATCTTCCATTTGAAGATGTTGTAGGTGATGAATTACCAAATATAATAAGATCGACTGAAATACTAGATCAAACTGATTCTTTTATAAATATTTTTAATGAAGTTTATAATAATACAAAGATTCGTATAGATAGTCACTTAAATAAACAAATAAAGATTAATTTTAATTTTTTTAATGGTCCTTTTGCAGAAGTACTTGGTGGAGATCCTAGTATTAAATATAATATAGCATTTCATGACGAAGAAGATAGAATAATACATCAGAATACTTTATTACCAAATCATTATACTTTATGTTATCGTAAATGGTTTACCAATTGGACTATCAAAATAAAATCAAAAGATGAATTAATATTTGAACATAAATTTAATCTTAAAGGTAAAAGAGTATTAATATCTTTTGAAAGTTCTTCATTGGGCGATACAATTGCTTGGATACCTTATGTTGAAGAATTTCGATTAAAACATGATTGTGAAGTTATTTGTTCAACTTTTTGGAACAATCTATATCAAAATTCGTATCCTAAAATTAAATTTATTAAACCTGGAAAAATAGTTGAAAATATGTATGCAAGTTATAAACTTGGTTGTTTTAATCCACCAGATGATCAGAAATGGCATCCAAGTGATTGGAGAAAAGGTCCACTTCAGAAAGTAGCATCTGATATTCTTGGATTAGAATATAAAGAGATTCGAACAAAAATTAATATTCCTAATGATAGTAAAAGACCTCTTAAAGAAAAATATGTATGCATATCAATTCATAGTTCGGCACAATGTAAATATTGGAATAATAAATCAGGTTGGCAAAAGACGGTAGATTATCTGAATAAACAAGGATATACGGTTGTAAATATTGCAAAAGAAGTTGGAACTTATATGGGAAACAAACCTTTGCGCGGCGTTTTAGACCGTAGTGGAGATGTTCCTATAGAAGAAAGAATAAAGTATTTAAAACATTCTGAGTTTTTTATAGGTATAAGTTCTGGATTAGCATGGGTTTCTTGGGCTTTAGGAAAACCAACAATAATGATATCTGGAGTAACAGCTTCTTTTAATGAACCAAGTACTATGATTAAAATACATAATGATGAAGTTTGTAATGGGTGTTTTAATAGTGGTGAATATCTTTTTGATAAAGGTGATTGGAATTGGTGTCCAAAGAAACAAAACTTTATTTGTTCTAAAGCTATATACCCAGAAACAGTAATAGAAAAAATAGATGGTTTAATAGAGTTAGAAAAACAATCAGATAATGTTTTAGTAGAAAAAATAAATAAAACAGAAACAAGAAATCTACCTATATCTGGTCCTAAATATCAAAGACTAGTTATTTTTACAGGTATTTATAATGGTAGAAAATATATAGAGAGATGTATTGAATCTATTAAGAAACAAAAATTTGGTAATTTTAGATGTTTTATCGTTGATGATTGTTCATTGGATGATACAGTACGATTAGCTCTTAAAGCAATTGATGGTGACCAACGATTTTCTGTTATAGTTAATTCGGAAAAGAAATATGGACTTCAAAATATTTATAACACTATTCACAGGTTTGATGTTATTGAGTCAGATATTGTTGTTCAAGTGGATGGTGATGATTATCTTCCTGATAATTTGGTCTTTAATAGAGTTATTGATGAATATAATAAGAATGATGTTTGGTTAACTTATGGATCTTTTCAACAATTTAGTGATGGTTCTTTAGTTGATGGATGGGCTCAAAAAGTCGATTATAATATTGTAAGAGAAGAAATAGATTATTGGAATGTAACACATCTTAAAACTTTTCTAGTAAAATTATTTAGGAGAATAAAACGGCAAGATTTATTAGACTTTAATAATGAATTTTATAAATATTCTGGCGATATAGCATTTATGCTTCCGATGGTTGAGATGGCTGGTGAGCATGCGAAGTATTTATCGGAGATTAATTATATTTATAACAATCTGAATGCTTTAAATGAATATAATGTGAACTCTGAAGCTCAATTAAGAGCAGCACTAGAGATACGTAGAAAAGATAGACAGTCACCATTAGAAAAACTTTAACTAAATCTTGCGCTATGTTTTAAAGTATAGGAGGCATTTTGAAAAAGTTTGATGAAGATGTATATAGAGAAGTATTTATTTCAAATATATATGAACAGAAAATACAAATAGAAGATAATGATTTGGTATTGGATTTAGGTTGTTCAAAAGGATACTTGTACTTTAAGAATATTAATAAACAAATAGACTATATTGGAGTTGATGCAAGTATATTTAATATCCAAGATTTTATCACTAATCTTTCTGGAGATACAAATCCTGTTCTTTTAAATTTAGCAATAGATGGTTCATTAAACGTAATAGATTTTAACTGTATGTTTCATGAAGGATCACATCAGTTAGTATCAACAATTACTTTTCCAAATCTATTAAAATTAATTAATAGAAGGATAGATTTTCTTAAATTTGATATAGAAGGTTATGAAAAGTTTATCTTTAATGACCTAGATCTATTTAAGAAAAATGTTCATAAGTTTATAGGAGAAGTACATTTTCAATCAAGTTTATTTTCTAGACAAGAATCTTATAATCTTATGGATATACTAAATAAAGATTCAGATATTGAGTTAAATATACACTCTATAGATCCAATAGATATTACTGATTCTTATTGGGACAACAGAGATCATTACACAGAAATACTTATCAATGGTATAATTAAATAGGAGATTAAAAATGGCTTTTGATTATTCAAGACTAACAGAGATTACTACTATTGCGACAACAGCAGCATCGGTTTATACGAATCCGTCTTCAACAGTATCTTATGCAAGACAAATAATTATACATAATGGTAATACTACTGCAGAAGAAGTCATTCTTTATAATGTTCCCGATAATGCTGCAGCTGTAGGAACCGCTGGAGCTACAAACGTGTTTTATAAAGAAAGTATGATTGCAGGAGCAACAACTATTTTAGATTTTGGTGCTCCAGGTATTATACTTGTAGATACAAATGATACTATTCAAGCGGTTACTGATACAGTTAGTAAAGTAACTATCCAAATTATGGGAGGGAAAGAATAATTAAAATTATTTATGATTTAATAAATATGATTATATTTTAAGAAATTATAGGAGATTATTTTAAATGTCTATTATAAAAAATCCAAGTGAAATACGTGAAGTCAGTGATGATGTTTTGACATTACTTACACGTCTTACATCCACTAGAGCTACTGTTTTAGATAGTGTTGGTGATGATGTTGACACATTACTTACACGTTTAACATCTATTAGAGCAACAGTACTAGATACAGTCGGTACCGATGTTAGTACCTTAATTAGTCGTTTATCATCAGCTAGAGCAACAGTACTAGATACAGTCGGTACCGATGTTAGTACCTTAGTTAGTCGTATTACTGCTGCTAGAATAGCAATATTAGATAGTGTTGGTTTTAATGTGTCTCAGAAGGTTACAACTCTCACAGAAGTAACATTACCAACAACTGTTAAAATGGTTAGAGTAATTCTTGTTGGTGGTGGAGGTGCAGGTTCTGCTACTAGTGGAGGTGGTCGAGGTGGTGGAGGTGGTGGAGGTGGTGCTGTCATTGATACTTTTATACCGATTGTTGGTGTTAATACGATTCTTATAACTCCTGGTGCTGGTGGTTCTGCTGGTACTGGTGATGGTGCTAATGGAGCATCTACACAAGCTACAGATGGCACAACTTATGTTAATGCTCCTGGTGGTCGTGGAGCAGCAGCTGTAGCAGCAGTATCTATTGTTGGTGGTGCTGGTGGTGGTGGTAGTGGTGATGGTGGTAATGGTAGTGTTGATGCCGCTTCTGATGGCAGTCCTGGAGGAAGTTCGATGTATGCACTTGGTGGTGAGGGTGGTATTGCTGATGGTGGTGGTCAACATGGTGGTGGTGGAGGTGGTGGAGGATCTTACGGTCAATTAGCAGTTACATCTGCTATTGATGGTGGTGATGGTGCTAACGGTTCTGAATGGAGTGCTGGAACTCAGGCTGATGGGCAGATGGGTCAAGGATATGGTTGTGGTGGAGGAGGAGGATGTGTCCAGACAACTGGAATTGGTGGAGCTGGTGGACCTGGTTTTGGTGAAGTATTTTGGGTTGCATAATAAAGGAGAATAATTAAATGTATGCACAAATTGTAAATGGTAAAGCTAATATAATTATGGTGTCTCCTGAAGATGTTGAAAGTTTTCGAGCAAAAGGACTCACTATAATCGATATTTCCGGTTTAGATCCACAACCACAGAGTGGGTGGTCTTATGATGAAGAAACAGAAAGTTTTATTAATCCAGTAGTAGCTAAAAATTATCTCTATATTCATTTAACAATGAGTGATGGTGATGGTAGAGAACCATTAGGAATAATAAATAATGGAATTGATGCTTTATCGATAATAGCTACATTTCGAGAATCTGAAGATCCTAGTTCATCTGTTATAACATCAATTACTGGTCTTTCGTGGAGAATAAGTATTAGAGATTCTTCTAATTTTATTTATGATATTATTGATGTTCCTTTTACAAATGGAGTAGCATCAGTTAGTTATACAACTACTGATAAATCAGCTATTTGTTCAGTATTAGAGTCAGATTTTGAAAAAATTACAGTTGGTGAAACTATTTATACTTTAAAACTTGTTGGTGATTCAACTTTCAAAGTATATCGACAATTATAAAAATTAATGTGTATAATTGGTGAATTTACTAGTTATACACATTAAACATTAATAATGAGAGTATAAGATTATGGATCTAAAATCTGGTGATCAATTTCTTGTGAGAAATAAGACTCTAGTTGCTAAAGGTATTAATATAGTACAAAAATGGTGGTCATATGATAATTATTCAGAATTTACACATGCTGGATTAATAATAGATGATAAAGGTACAACTTTCGAATCAACACTTCCTGGCGCAAGAAGTTTTAATTTTGAAGAACATCATAAAGGTAAACACTATATGATTATTCGACATGATTATATGAATCAGAGAGTATTTGAGAAAGCATTTGAGAGAGTGAAATATCATTCAGGTTTTATGTATCCAGTCCATCGGCTTTTTCTTCATATTATACCACCATTAGCAAAAACATTCTCGAGTGATAGAGCTGTTTGTTCCGAATTAGTTGGACAATTTCTATATCATGCAGAGATGTTACATTATTGGAGAGGTATTAATCCAGATAAACTTGAAGAGATATTTGTTTATTGGAAAAATTATCAAATAGTATATGAAGGAATACTATAATGATTAATAAAACAATGGTCTCGTGAGATTGTAAATTAACTTTCTTGCGAGACCATCTTTTAAATCTTGCGCGACGTTTTAGTATAAATTATAGGAGATATTAGATATATGAAAATACACGGGATTAATAATAAAGGTGTATATAAAGATGTTGTAAGTGTTTTGGGTGATTTAGGTGGTGGAACAGATGATATAGATGTCAGTTTAAGTGATTCTGTTACAGCAACAGTTTCTACATCTACACAAACATTTACATTTAGTAACCCACCTGCAAGTGGAACATCAGGAGGTTTTACATTTTTTATCACAAATGGTGGAAGTCAAACAGTTAATTGGCCAACATCAGTAGATTGGCCAGATGGATTAGAACCAGAATTAACAATATCTGGTTTAGATGTTTTAACTTTTACAACATTAGATGGTGGTACAATTTGGATGGGATTTGTTAATGGATTTGATATTAAAAGTCCGATATAAATAATGATGTTGGAGGTTTAAAATGTTATTAAAAAAAATGATAAGAACAAGTGGACCACATATAAAGCTTCCAACATTAGCAGCTACTACAACTGCAACTTCAATTACAGATGGTACTGCATCTAGTGGTGGTAATATCACAAATGATGGACATTCATCTATAACTGCAAGAGGTGTATGTTGGAACACAGGTGGGACTCCCACAATTTCTGATAGTAAAACTACTGATGGAACAGGAACAGGCGTATTCGCAAGTAGTCTAATAAGTCTAACACCTGGACAAGGATATTATGTAAGATCTTATGCAACAAATTCAGTTGGAACTGCTTATGGAACACAAGTACAATTCACAACAACATCGGCTTATATTATAGCAACTGGTGGTACTGAAACTACTGATGGTGATTATAAGATGCATACTTTTACAGGTTCTAATAGTTTTGATATTGATATTTTAGGTACTGATGCTACTTATGGTTCTAAAGTTTGGTATCTTGTCATTGGTGGAGGTGGAGGTTGTTCCGTTTTTGATGGAGGCGCTGGAGCAGGTGCATATCGTACAAATGGAACATATAATTTTACTGTAACTAAACAAGATTATACTATTACAATAGGTGGTGGTGGTGTTGGTACTGGAACTAATGGTAATACTTCAACTTTTGATAGTATTAGCTCTGTTGGTGGTGGTGGTGGTGGGACATATGTAACAGCCGGTTCTGCTTCATCAGGTGGTTCTGGTGGAGGTGGTGGTAGAAACGGTGCTGCTGGTGGTTCAAGTGGATCTTATGGAAATAATGGTGGAAGTGGTTCTAGTACTGGTGATATAGGCACAGGTGGTGGTGGTGGTGGTGCTGGAGCAGTTGGTGGAAGTGCCAGTGGAGCTACAGCAGGAAATGGTGGAAGTGGTTCAGCATCAACTATTTCAAGTGCATCAACATATTATGGTGGTGGAGGTGGAGGTGGAAATTACGACTCTTCAGAACCGTATAGTACAGGAAGTGGATCAGGTGGAAATGGTGGCGGTGGAAATGGTGCTTATAGATTTGCTTCGGGTTCCAATGGAGTAGCCAATACTGGTGGTGGAGCTGGTGGCGGACACACAACAATGTCAGGTGGTTCTGGTATAGTAGTAATTCGTTATAAATTTCAATAAGGGGACGACTTAAAATGGGACACTTTGCTGAATTAGATAATGACAATATAGTTATAAGAGTTATTGTTATTGATAATATTGATATTATGAAAGATGATGTTGAAGATGAGACAACAGGAATATCTTTTTGTAAATCTCTATTTGGAGAAAATACAACTTGGATTCAAACATCATATAATAATAATTTTAGAAAACAATATGCTGGAATAGGTTATACTTATGACTCTGTTAATGATGTTTTTATAAAAACCCAACCCTTTCCCTCTTGGTCTTTAAATGAAACTTTTGATTGGCAATCACCTACCCCTTTAACAGAAGGTTTAGATCCTTATTTATATACATGGGATGAAGATACTTTAAGCTGGGTTCTTCTTTAAACTATTTAGATCTTGCGCGACGTTTTAGTAAATATAGGAAAGAAAGACAATATGGATGCAACAGAATTAACAAAAGAACATATAAAAACAGTAGGAATACAAATAACAAAAGTTATAGATTCATTATTAGATAGATCATTCAATCATGATAAATCAAAACTAAGAGAACCAGAAAAATCAGTATTAGATATCTATACTCCTAAGTTGAGAGGTACAACATATAATAGTAAGGAATATAAACAAAATCTAAAAGAATTAAAAGAAGTATTAGATCATCATTATTCAGTTAATCGTCACCATCCACAACACTTCGAAAATGATTTCTCTAAAATGAATTTAGTAGATTTAGTAGAAATGATTTGTGACTGGATGGCTGCGACAATACGACATGCCGATGGTGATATTGATGAAAGTATTCAGATAAATAAAGAAAGATTCAACATACCGGATGTGTTGGTGAGTATATTACAGAATACAGTTGATCAAGTACTTATATGAAAGATAAAGAAACAAATAATCGGTACATAACAGACAGATCAATACTTAAAAATCATAAAACTACACCACAATTCAATAGTGTTTAAGAGATTCCTCTAGTTCTAGTGCTAATATTGAATCTGAAGGAGAATATAATGCTTACTCCTAATCAAGAACATCAAATATCAAACACAGATCCATTTCAGTTTTCATTCTCAGATCTAAATCCATGCGAGTTGGCTCTAGTGCATGC
>Ga0209361_1001994_pt1 | contig 11813 bp, 10 predicted proteins | sample SaaInlV_200m_DNA_3_FD_184657 | JGI IMG/M metagenome (GOLD analysis project Ga0209361, IMG submission 184657) | Marine microbial communities from expanding oxygen minimum zones in the Saanich Inlet - SI037_S4LV_200m_DNA (SPAdes) (version 2) | ecosystem: Environmental > Aquatic > Marine >... | reverse complement strand
AATCTAGCTCTACCAAAACATTGTCAATGCCTAATGCTGAAAGAGCACTCATTAAGTGCTCAACCGTAGAAACCTTAACGCCTTGGTTTTCTAACCCAGTAGAAAGCACCACTTCATTAACAAAAGCGTTGTGCGCTCTTACTAACTTGCCACCAACATCCATGCGCCTAAATACCACACCATGATCCGGCTCCGCAGGGATGAGTGTCATGTTAACCACGCTACCACTATGAATACCAATACCGCGTGCTTTAACAGTTTTTTTGATTGTTCTTTGTTTGATCATAAATATACTAAAGCTTAAGGTTGAGACGTCTCCCCATTCTACCTAAAAAGCCTCCTTTGTTGTTTGCTTCTGTTTCTCTAAAATCAGACTTATTAGGCTCGAATAATAACAAACCTAAGGCGCAAGCATAAACAGGATCTTTGAGACTGTTCTCAAATTGCACTTTTTTAGTTGTAATTTTTTCGGTGTTAATACACCCAAGCTTAGTTCTAACATTGAAATACTTTAGCATTAACGCATCGCAATCTTTAATTTTAGAAGCGCCACCTGTTAAAACAAGACCAGATTTTAGCAAGCGATCAAGTTTATGAGATTGTAAATCTTTTTTAACCAAAGAGAACAACTCTAAATAGGCCTTCTCAATTACCTCAACTAAAGATTGGTGAGACAAGTAATGTTCACTCTGATCAGGGTCGTCGTCAGCCTGCACAAATAAAATCAACTTGTCTTCTCGAATAGATTTGGTTTGCGCATCTCCGTACTCAATTTTTAAGCGTTCCGCCTCTTCGAATGATGTGTCAAACGCGTAAGCAATTTCTTCAGTAATCTGGTCGCCACCTTTTTGAATAACTGCACTATAAGTAATACCGCCCTTGGTAAAAACCGATAAATTGGTCACGCCAGCGCCAATATCTACTAAACAAATACCGCTGTCTTTTTCATCTTTCGTAAGATAAACCTCACTACTCGCCATTGAATTTAGTACGATATTATTCAAACCAAACTTGCTTTTTTGCATACTTCGGTCGATTGCATCCACGCATTGATTAGACACCATCACAATGTGCATATTGACTTCTAAATTAGTTGCTTTTTGACCAATAGGCTGGTCGGTAACAACACCCTGCCCGGTCTCTGTATCTTTATCTAATACAAAATGATTAATAACACTGTTAATCACTTGCTTGTTGGTAGGTGTTGGAATGCCACAAGCATTTTTAACCGCTGTTCTTACATCGTCTTCACCAACTTCATGTGTGGGTAAAAATATTTGCCCATCTCGATTAGTGACAGTTAAATGCGGATCAGAAATATTCGTACTGACATTGAAAAAGCCTTTTATATCGCAACTCGAACAGGCGGCTTCCGCTACTTTTTTGATCGCTTGACTTGCTTGCTCTACATCAACAATAACGCCTTTTTTAACACCAGCTGACTCACCTATGGCATACCCAGTTACAGTGAACCTTCCATTTTCTTCATCAGCAAGCAAAACAACAATCTTACGACTGCCAACATCAATACTTGCAATAAAATTACTATCCGCCATTTTCGTGATCTTGCTCTGAGTTTTTAAAATCCAGCCATTCGTATAGGTGTTTTAATTCAACCACTTTTCCACTCAACAATTGTTTAAATTTTTTAGCATTGGGCTGCCCATGGTATAGACCTAGAATATGTCGTGTCATTGAGCGAATCGGCACCCCTTGGTCACTTTGAACTTTTATGTATTCAATAAAGTTTAATAATACTTGTTCGCGGCTCAGATTTGATGTGTTTTGCTGATAAATTTTTGCATCTACATCACAAAGTAAATAAGGCTGATGATAGACTACCCTTCCAAGCATGGCACTGTCTACTTTCTCTAAATGGCTGAGTGCGTCTTCTAAGTGATTAATACCGCCATTAATACCAATCGTTAATTCAGGAAAATCTTGCTTAATTTGATATACCCAATCGTAATTGAGTGGTGGCACTGTGCGGTTTTCTTTTGGGCTGAGACCCTTTAACCAAGCCTTACGAGCATGAATAATAAACGTATCACAGCCTGCTTTATTAACCGTAGTTACAAAGTCAACCAGCTCCTCATAACTTTCCATATCATCGACACCGATACGTGACTTTAAAGTGACAGGCAAATCACTCACTTGCTTCATTGCATCAACGCACTGGGCTACCACTTGTGGTGTGTTCATCAAACAAGCGCCGAAGCTTCCTGACTGCACTCTATCTGATGGACAGCCGGCATTAATATTGACTTCATCATAACCCCAATCTTGGGCAATTTTGGCGCACTGCGCCATCTCGCTTGGATCACTGCCACCCAATTGCAATACCAGCGGATGTTCATCTTCATGGTAGTCGAGTAGGCGGTTTTTATCTCCATGCAAAATAGCCTTGCTAGTAATCATCTCAGTATAGAGTTGCGCATGCTGAGACATTAGCCGATAAAAATATCGGCAATGTCGATCAGTCCAATCCATCATCGGTGCAACGCTAAATTTATGCGGATAGCTCATTTACTAAAGTTTGTATAACAAAATCAACACTACTAGATACTACAGTCTCTCGATCACCTGTAAAGTTTTGAGTCTCAACAAAATATTTGTCCTTAATACAAAATCCAAAACAAACCATACCCACCGGCTTCTCTACTGTTCCACCTGTTGGGCCAGCAACACCGGTGATTGACACCGCAACATCACTGTGAGAATTTTGAATCACACCGCTAACCATCTCAGCTGCTGTTTGTTCACTCACAGCACCAAATTTTTCTAAAACTTTAGTATCGACATTAAGCATGTCTGTCTTTGCTTGATTGCTATAAGTGATATAACCTCGGTCAAAATATGCAGATGAGCCAGAAACGCTGGTTAGCAAGGCCGACAAATGACCGCCAGTGCAAGATTCTGCCACTGATATTGTTAGCGATTGCTCAGCAAGAATCTGACTTAATTTTTTCACTTTCATTGTAATAATCTAAGGCTTAAGTGCTGCTTGCACAATTTCAAAAATATCATTTGACAAATTATCTGTGGTCAAAATGGTTTCTAGTTGTTGTTTTTGTCGTTCACGCAACTCAGGCGTGTAACGCTTCCAATGATTATAAATACTGACTAGTCGCGCGCCAATCTGCGGATTAGAGGTGTTAAGTTTAATGATCACCTCAGTTAATAATTCATAACCTTGTTGATTGTGAAACTGCACAAAATTACTAGAAAAACTACCAATAACACTGCGCAATCGATTTGGCGTGTTAAATGAAAACAACTCATGCTGCATGAGTTGTTTAATCTCATCTACCCCATTCCCAGGTGCTAATGCTTGAGCAGCAAACCACTTGTCCATCACTTGAACATCATGCTGATAGAGGGCGAACATTTGTTGGATTGCTTGATCTTGATATACATTATTAACCAACAACAAAGCATTAAAAGCATTCAAACGATCACTCATACAAATGGCTGATTCAAACTGGTGATAGGCCAGCTTAAACTCACCCACTTTAGCCAAATAAGATAAGCATGTATTTTTTAATGATCGAGCACCTACTGCCTCTGGTGTAAGCTCAAACACATCAGCAGTATTCAGCTTATTGTAAATACTTAATAAAATAGGTTTAAAACGCTGAGCGATTTTGTCAATCACCACTTCTCGTTTTTGTCTGGCTTCAGTAATATTAATCTCACTCATTTGCAAGTGAATGAATCTCTCTGATGGTAATGTTAGTAATTCACTGATGAGTGCATTATCAGTTTCTTTTCTTAAAATACTTTCAAAAGCACTAAACAACGCATTTTCATCAATCTGGGCAGGGTTAAGTATTAATGACAACCATAGCGCTTGCGCATTGTCCCAACGACTAAAAGCGTCAGTGTCATGCTCACATAAAAATATTTTTTGCTCAGCACCAAGACCTGAAGTCAACTTAATAGGCGCTGAAAAACCGCGCAACCAAGATGGGGTTGGCTCGTCTTTAATGCTTTTAAATTCAAATGTTCTTTGCTTTTGATCTAGTACCAAAACACCTTGATCAATCTCCTCACCCTGTTGATCTATCAGTCCATAACGAATCGGCAAATAGTAAGTGTGCTCGCCTTTTTGTTTAAAAGTTGCTTTATAGATTTTCTGCTGGGCATCATATGTAGTATTCACCTCAACTTCAGGCGTACCTGGCTGTGAATACCAAGTCATAAAGGGTTTGAAATCAAAATCATTGGCATCACTCATCGCAGCCACAAAATCATCAATCGTTACTGCCTTACCATCAAAGCGCTCAAAATAAAGCTTCATGCCATTCTGAAACCCTGCCTCACCTAAGAATGTATGAATCATACGAATCACTTCAGCGCCTTTTTCATACACGGTAAAGGTATAAAAATTATTCATCTCGATGTATGACTCTGGCCTTACCGGATGCTTCATCGGGCCGGCATCTTCAGCAAACTGAAAAGTACGTAAACCATTCACATCTTCAATACGCTTAATTGATCGAGAATGTAGATCAGAAGTAAATTCTTGATCTCTAAAGACCGTTAATCCTTCCTTTAAACTGAGTTGAAACCAATCCTGACAAGTGACACGATTACCCGTCCAATTATGGAAATACTCATGACCAATCACCGCCTCAACATTAATAAAATCTTTGTCAGTTGCTGTGTCTGGATTGGCCAGTACATAGGTAGAGTTAAAGATATTAAGGCCTTTATTCTCCATTGCACCCATATTAAAATCATCCACAGCAACAATCATATAAATATCTAAATCATATTCAAGACCAAAACGTTGTTCATCCCATGCAAATGAGCGCTTAAGTGAATCCATCGCAAATTGAGTTTTATCAATATTATGCGATTCAACATAAATCTTTAATGCAACCTCATTGCCACTAATGGTGGTGTAAGTATCCTCCAATACGGCAAAATCACCTGCCACTAAAGCAAACAAATAACAAGGCTTAAGGCTAGGATCATGCCACGTTACCTCACCTGGCTTTGAACTGATTAAATTACCATTACTTAGTAATATTGGATAACGCTCAGGGTCAGCCTTGATGTGTGTAGTAAAGACACTGAGCACATCAGGCCTGTCGAGATAATAAGTAATCTGCCTAAACCCATGCGCCTCACACTGTGTACAAAAATTACCACTAGATTGATACAAGCCATTAAGGCTGGTGTTTTTTTCTGGGTGAATACGTGTGGTAATCTCTAGTGTAAATTCATCTGGTAAATCACTCAGCTCTAATCCTTCATCAGCTAACTGATAATTAGGCTGCACACCATCAATCGAAATTGAAACTAATTCTAAATTAACGCCATTTAAAAATAAACTGCACTCTTTGCAAGTTGAATTTGGATTTTGATAATAACGCACCTTAGACAAAACAATGGTTTCATCTTCAGACAAGTCAAAACTCAGCTCTGTAGTACGGATTAAATACGCACTTGGCTGGTAATCTTTGCGATAAATTGCCTGAGGCTCAGTCATACTTTAAAATTCTGTCAGCCCACTTATTAAAAAACCCATTAATATGATTTAATACTGGTGTGTACAACCCAAATGCCAAGCTAATAAGTGCAATACCAACCCCTCCCACTAAGACATCGCTCAACCAGTGCGCTCCAGCAATTAGCCTGGGCAATGAAAAAAATATCACCAATAAAATAGCAGCCCAACTCCAAAAATTTCGAATAAAAAACAAACAAAACCCAAGCCAAGTAATTAATACTGCCGCATGATCACCAGGAAAGCTAGAGCCAGAAGAGTCTTTTAAAGATAAATTAGGATAGAGTTCGGACAGCCATACCACAGAATCAAGCTGTAACGATGGACTAGGGCGGCCTAGACCCTTATAGTCAATATAAAAATCTAAAAATTCTCTAACAATTAACATTAACATTAACATTGATACAAAGGCAACTAACCCATAAATTCGTTGGCTCTTTTCAAACAAAACCTTATCATAATAAAAAAATAATAAAATAAAAAATAATGGGAATATATCTGCAATTCGAACACTTAAGACAGCCCACGTTCCGCTCCAAAATTGACTTGATTGCAATAATGAGCCATTAAGTATTTCAAAAGACCAAAGGTCTAAAATATCCCAATAAACCCTGGTGTTACTATTAACCCAGCTGTACAAAATAATTAAAGCCAAAAAGTTTAATAATAAAAACGGTTTTAATTTAAAAACAAAGGTTTTCATAACGTCAATAAATATATGCCTAATAATAATCTATACACAACAAATGGCATCATACCGATTCTGTCCAATAACTTAATAAAAAAAACAATTGTAAAGTATGAGCTCAACATTGAAATTACAAATCCTAAAAATAGTAAGCTTACATTTACTATTTGAGGTTGAGCGTATAAGTCTATCAGTATTGATACTGAGGCTATAGCAATCACAGGAATAGATAATAGAAAAGCAAATTGAATTGACATTTGTTTCGACAGGCCAATTAATAGTCCTGCAGTGATAACGATGCCAGATCGAGAGGTTCCCGGAATCAATGCTAAAGTCTGCATTAAACTAATAAACAAAATATCATGCCAATTTATTAACTTTCTAGGGATGGTGTTATTTGTATTAAACCAGCTGGCAACCCCTAGTAGGATGCCAAATATCAAAGTAGCGTAAGCAATTACTTCTAATGAGCGTAAATTGAGTGCAATAACATCTTTAAATAGCAGACCAGCAAGACCAACTGGAATTGTGCCTAATAACACCCCCCATGCTAATTTAGATTCACCAGTACTTTGACGCTTAATAATTGATGCGTAAAGGTCGTTAGACAACGACCTAAGTGTGTCTAGATAATAATAAACAACCGCGGTCAATGTGCCTAAATGAACCACCACATCAAACGCCAAACCTTGGTCGGGCCAGTCCGTTATCTTTGGTACTAAAATTAAGTGCGCCGACGATGAGATGGGCAGAAATTCACTTAAGCCCTGAACCAGTGCTAATACGATTGTTTGTAATAAATCCATAGAGTTTTTGCCAGTTTATAACTTATGTGTTAAATTTTGCTCGGTAAATCCTTTTAATTTTACCGGTAGTTTTTTTGTCAATGCCAACACCTTAAAGCTCTCTCCCATGGCACTGGGTAACACCAATTGTTTAACTTGTTGTGCAAGTGTAACACGCTTATTTTCATCAGTTTCAGCTACTAGGTATTCATCAATCCCCAATGAAATTAAAAACATGGCCTGTGTGGCATAGCCATTAATATCAAAACCACTTCGTTGCGCTTGGTCAGCTATATCTGAAAAATTAACTGAAGTGGTGATATCTTGCTCACCTACATGTACAAAAGGATCATCACTGGCTTTGTGCTGATAATAACATCGCAGCGTACCTTCGCCGCGCTGAGGGTGAAAAAAATCATCTCGATCCATGCCATAATCAATTAACAACACCAAGCCTTTATCGATAATATCACTCAACGACTCTATCCAAGCCATTGATCTTGGGTTTGTTTCAGTGGTATATCCTTGCTCAACTTCATTAGGCAGCAAGGCTTTGTTATCAGTGTAAGGCTGGCTAAACATCTGCCATTGCAATTGGTCGTTCTTACAATCTACACCCAACTCAACAAAGCCATCTTGTTTTTTAATTAGCCGCTTGGCCGGCATCGCATCCAGTACTTCATTGGCAATCACCACACCTGAAAAATGTTCGGGAAAAGCATTTAGCCATACAACTCTATCAAGTAATTCTGGCAAAACTTTGGTAATTGTTTCTTTTTGTCGTTGCTTGAGTTCAGCGCTGAGTTCAAGAATATAATATTTTTTTGGCAAATTATTAAGTCGACCTAACTCAAATAAAACTTGCGTCGCCAATATTCCACTACCTGCGCCAAATTCTAAAATACTGTTATCGCCATCCAATACCTGTGCACATTGACGTGCTAAACAAAATCCGAATAGATCTGAAGTTTCAGGCGCAGTGATAAAGTCCCCTTGCTCGCCAAACTTCTGCGCACCACCACTGTAATAACCTTGTGTTGGATAATACAATGCTAAATCCATAAATTCATCGAAACCTATAGGGCTAGCTTTTTGTATAATGGTGTTTTTGATTATTTCTTCAAGATTCATTGAATCCGTATTTTATATGAAAACAGCATTAATCACCGGCGGTGCACAACGTATTGGTGCGCAGATTGCGCAAACGCTACATAACAATGGCTACAACATCATTATTCACTATCGACATTCAAAACAAACTGCTGAAACACTGGCTCAGACACTCAATGTTCAACGTAGTGATTCTGCCACCATTGTGCAGGCAGAGTTATCTAACCTTGATGATATTCAAGCATTAAGCCAAAGTATTGAACAATTAGATGTTTTGGTCAATAACGCCTCTGTTTTTTACCCGACAGCCGTTGAAGAAGTTAATCAAGATATTTGGAATAACATTATGGGTACCAATCTGATGGCGCCTTTTTTCCTATCTCAGTCATTAACAGCCGCTCTAAAGAAAACCTCTGGTTGTATTATTAATATTGTTGACATTCACGCTGAGCGTCCGCTCAAAAATCATGCAATTTATAATATTTCTAAGGCTGGTATTGCGATGATGACTAAAACACTAGCCAAAGAATTAGCACCAGAAATACGCGTTTGTGGTGTTTCTCCTGGCTCTATTCTATGGCCAGAAAACGAAGCATCGTTAACCGATGAGCAAAAAAATAAAATGTTAAATAAAATCGCCTTAGGTAAGCAAGGCGATGCAACCGATATTGCCAATACTGTTTTATTTTTAGCAAACTCACCCTACATCACCGGACAAATTATCAGTGTTGATGGTGGTCGGACATTAAACCAGTAAGTTTTTTGTGATATAATTGAGACGCTTGATGACATAAGATACACCCACATCAGCAACAAGAATTTTTTTAAACGTTTTTGTGCTAGACGAAACACCACAAAAACTACGATAAATATTTTGGGCTTTTTTTTGCCACATATAGAGTAACACAATCATTTATTATCCATTATCGGTAATAAAGATAGAAAAGGGTAAAAAACCCTTTAAGGAATAGGTTTTTGAATCATTTATGAATCAAATAAATCACATTTTAATGTCAATTCAGCACGTGTGTGTTGAGCCTCTATACGTGGAAAAAAGTCCGTCAATAGGACTAAACCATGAATCATATTTTAATCAATGCAACTCACCAAGAAGAGATCCGAGTTGGTATTGTCAAGAACAAAAAACTCACTGATCTTAATATAGAAACCAGCCTTAATCAAAAGAATAAAGGCAATATTTACAAAGGGAAAATCTCCCGAGTAGAACAATCTTTAGAGGCTGCTTTTGTCGATTACGGCAAAGAAAGACAAGGCTTCCTACCTTTCAAAGAAGTAGCTGAAAGCCTTTATAATGGCGCTAAAGCCAAAGGCGACAAACTCACTATCTCTGACGTTTTAAAAGAAGGTCAAGAGATTATTGTTCAAGTTGAAAAAGAAGAGCGCGGTAATAAAGGTGCCGCTCTAAGTACCTATATTAACCTAGCTGGCGCTTACATGATCCTAACGCCAAACAACCCAAAAAGCCACGGTATTTCGCGCCAAATTACTTCAACAGATAGACAGTCACTTAAAGAGGTTATTGGGCAAATCACTATGCCGGATAACTCTGGTCTAATCATTCGTACTGCAGGCTCTGGCAAAACCTTAGAAGAGTTACAATGGGAAGTTGACTACCTGTCAGAGCTATGGAGTTCAATCAATACTGCTGCAGAAAAACGCTCAGCACCTTTCTTAATTTACCAAGAAAGTGATATTGTTATTCGTACTTTGAGAGACTATTTACGTGAAGACACTGACAGTGTTATTATCGATGATTTAGAGACTTTTCAAAATGCCAAAGAATTCGTTAGTTTTGTTTTGCCTCACTACCTAGATCGCATTAAACTCTTTGATGTTTCTGAACACTCTTTGTTTAACCACATGGGTGTTGAAAACCAAGTTAGAAGCGTCTTTAACCGAGAAGTATCCCTACGTACAGGTGCGACCATTGTCTTTGATACAACTGAAGCATTAACAGCAATTGACATTAACTCTGCTCGTGCAACCAAAGGTTCTGACATTGAAGAAACTGCTTACAACACCAACCTAGAAGCCGCTAAAGAAATCGCTATCCAAATACAACTGCGCGATATTGGCGGTTTAGTGGTGATTGACTTTATCGACATGTCATCTGAAGAGCACCGAAAATCAATTGAAAAGGCCATGGAAAAAGCCACAAATTCAGATCGTGCGCGTATCCAAATTGGCACAATTTCACAATTCGGCTTGCTTGAAATGTCAAGACAGCGCTTAATGAGTTCAGTCACTGAATCAGTTGAAAAATCTTGCCCACAATGTAATGGTAGTGGCACCACGCCAACCGTACCAAGCTTGGCACTAACCATACTAAGACAATTAGAAGATGGTTGTAACGCTTCTAACCAAACACAGCGTTTAACTATTCAGTCTAGCGTTGATGTTATTACCTACTTGCTTAATGAAAAGCGTAGTGATATCACTAGATTAGAGAACAAGCACGGAATCAAAATAACGCTACTGCCTAACCCTTACATGCAGTTCCCTAACTTTAATATTAACAAGCAAAAAGGTGATAAAAAATCACAGCATAAAAGCTACCAGGGTATTTCTAAACCACAACACAGCGTAGCTGAAAATGGCCTGGCTAACACAGCTGAAGAACCTGTAGTTAATATGAATCGACCAGAAACACGCGTGCCTGAGAAAAAACAACTTTCATTAATTGAAAAGATTAAAAAAGCACTATTTGGCACCAAGAAAAAGAAACCAAATAAAAAATCTGCTAATCAAAATAATCGTAATCGTAATAGAAACCGTAACAGGAACCGTAATAAAAACCGTAATAAAAACCAAGGAAACGCTCAGAATCAAAATCAGCAGCGCCCTCAAAATAAACAGCAGCAGCAAAAACCTAAGCCTCAGGGGAAAAATAAGCCTCAGAATGACAAAGATAAAAAAGCACAAAATAAGCCTAAAGACAAACCACAGGCTAAGCCACAGTCACAACCAAAGCCTCAAGATAAAGCACAGCAAAAGCCAAAATCTGAAGTAAAGCCTAAAGTTGAGACAAAGCCTAAGGCTGAAACAAAACCTAAGACTGAGACAAAGCCTAAAACTGAAAACGTCACTTAATTATGAATCGTTATGGTGTTTTCGGTAATCCGATAGAACACAGCTTATCACCGATTATTCACACCCAGTTTGCCAAACAAGCTGGATTGGATATTCAATATGATAAGATCCTAGCACCTATTGATGATTTTGCACTCAGCGCACAGTCCTTTACTGATCAAGGCGCCAAAGGCTTTAATATTACCGTACCCTTTAAAATAGAGGCCTTTAACCTAGCAACTGAGCTTACTTTAAATGCCCAAACTGCAGGCGCAGTAAACACTATTAAAGTAGACGGTGATAAACTTATTGGTGAAAATACCGATGGTACCGGCCTAGTCAACGACTTAACCAAAAACCTAGGTATTGACCTTAACAACAAAACCATCTTAGTCCTTGGTGCAGGTGGTGCCACGCGCGGTATCTTATTGCCGCTCCTAAAGCAATCACCTAAGCGCCTAATGATTGCCAATCGCACTGCATCAAAGGCCAAGCAACTGGCGCTTGATTTTTCTACTCATGGCAAAACTTGTGGTTTTGGTTTGGATAAAATTAAAGACACACCTGTTGATGTGATTATTAATGCTACCAGCGCCTCACTAGATGGGCAAATGCCGACTATTGC
>Ga0209361_1001990_pt1 | contig 11822 bp, 10 predicted proteins | sample SaaInlV_200m_DNA_3_FD_184657 | JGI IMG/M metagenome (GOLD analysis project Ga0209361, IMG submission 184657) | Marine microbial communities from expanding oxygen minimum zones in the Saanich Inlet - SI037_S4LV_200m_DNA (SPAdes) (version 2) | ecosystem: Environmental > Aquatic > Marine >... | reverse complement strand
TTTTGTCTTGAATGCTGAAGTGTAATTGGTTCGTTTTTTACTCATAATTTTTTACTCCGAATTGTTGGGTTAAGTTTAACTCGTTCGAAATAAGAAATCTTAATTTGTTGTCTTAATTTGTTGGGGCGCTATATCGTTCGAAATAAGAAATTTTAGATTGTTGTCTTAAATTGTTGGGGTGTTATAATATTGACTATTAAAAAAATAATATAGTTGACTAAATTTTAATTATTAGAATCGACCCATTCTATCATTTTCTTAATCCCCGTAACTTTATCAGTAATTGGCTTCCATAAGAAATCATTGTAGGCTTTTCGCGTATCAGCCACAAATACTTTTTGATCATTAGAACGCCATGGTGTTACATAATATGATAAATTAATATCAAGTTCACTCTCTAGTATAGAAAAAAGCTCAAGAATAGAGATACTATTTGACATACCGCCACCTATATTATATGCCTCACCAGAGCAGACTCCAATACTATCTATTGCGGAAAAGTAGCAATTAATTAAGTCTGACACAAATAACACATCTCGGACTTGCTTTCCGTTTCCAGAAATAGAAAATGGCTCGTGAGATATTCCTTTTTTTGCAAAAATTGCACACTCAACAAACCAACCTATCCATCCCTGATCAAAAGTACTAAATTGCCTTCCACCAAAAATTGTAGAGTGCCTAAATACAACAGACCTTATTCCAAAATTTCTATAATAATCAAGCATATACTGATCAGCAGACCCCTTGGAACATCCATATGGCGACCGAAAATCTAAATTAATCGACTCATCTAAACCATAATCCTTGCCCTGAATTTTGTATCGAGTCTCTTCCTCTATATATTCTAAATATTCAAGGTCTCCATAAACCTTATTAGAAGAAGAGTAAATTACAATAGAGTCCGATGAATAATTACGCAATGATTCTAGAATATTGTAACTTCCAACAACATTTGTTTCAAAATCTAAATTAGGATTTTCCAATGATGTTGTCATAGCAACCTGGCCAGCTAAATGAAATACAACGTCAGGTTGAATTTTTTTTATAGCTTGCTCAATATCATTCTTATTCCTAATATCGCCATAATGAAACTCAAAGCTTCCAATAGAAAACAACCACTCAAGATTCATTGAGCTTCCTACACGTGAAAGATTGTCAAAAATAAAAAGATCTCCACCCCTTTTTAAAACTTCACTTGCTAAATTTGAACCAACAAATCCGCACCCACCAGTAATCAAATATTTCATATTATTCTATTTTTAATTTTTTTCCAAATCAATAGTCTTTTTAAGGCCATCCTCTAAAGAGAATCTTGGAAACCACCCTAGAGATTTTAACTTATCAATATTTGTATTAGTATTCATAACTTCATTTTCTCTGTAATTAATAGCACCAAAATTTAAATCTGTTGTATTGTTATTGCACAATTTTTTAACCAAACATACAAAATCTTTTATTGTAATAGTGCTCTCAGTCCCAGCCTCAAAATTATGGAAGGAGTTATCCAACTTATTTATATTGTTGAGTAATACTATAAATGCATCTACTACATCTTCTATATAAATAAAATTACGTTTCTGTAATCCGAGTGTAAAGTCAATAGAATCTTCATTGCCTAACATCTTGCGTATTACATAAGAAACAAATTTGGAATCATTATCAAATGGTCCGTAAAAGTGCTCTAACGCTACATTGATAGTAAGTATATCGTTTGAGTATGTTTCTAACCATTCGGAAAACTGTCTCTTTGAAAGACTATATATATCCACCCTTTTATCTAAAACAGTATCAGTATTAATAAATACAAGAACGTTGTTATTTGCTGCAGCATGGAGTAGCTTAAGTGGGAGAATCAGGTTTGTTTCAATCGTGTGAATTGGATTAAACTGTTTTCTACCATAATCAGTAGCACAGTGGATTATCCCCTCAATTTTATAAGATGAAATAATTTCATCAAAGTCTAACATTTCTACATTAAACCACTTAATCTTATGCTTAAAATCTTTTACACGTTCAAGATTAGACGTCTCACGTTTTATACAAAATAGCTCATGCCCCAACCCTAACAGTCTTCTTAAGATATTACTTCCTAAAAATCCAGTTCCTCCAGTTAATAATATTTTCATTAGATAACCTTAAAAAAACAGTATAGCATTTATAAGAAAGAAAAATTGTAAGGTAATTTGAGACCTTTGCATAAATATGAATAATTAGCGAAATTCAGTTTTTGCCGAATTGGTGATTTTCTTAAACCCAGCCCTAGCAGGGTTAAGGCAGGGTTTAAAAAATTATCAAGTTGGTGAAAAATGGATTTTTGATGATTATTCATATTTATGCAAAGGTCTCAATTTATATAAAATAGATGATAAAAAGGACTAGGATAGCTAAATTTTTTACATTTCTAACCCATTGGTTTAACTGCTTTAATTTGATATTTAATTCAGTGTCCATCTTGTTTTTTTTTAAAAATTCTCCACTTAAACCCCCTTTTAAGTGGAGATTAATCTTGGTAGTAATCAAATATTCCGAGTTTAATTGATGCAAGTACTTCGTCTAGATAATTTACTAAATGAGAGCTTTGAGTTGCATCCAAATCTTCAAAGAACAAATAAATTATGTCTGTAAAGTTATTTAGATTATTTTTCTTAAAATATCTCCAAAGTAACCACGCACTTCAAGATACTTCCATCTAAGCGGCTCAATAAATTTAGCTACACTGGATGGTAAAATTAAAATCGGAAGGCATACTAACCAAAACGTTGGACTAAAATAATACTTTTTAATCATAGTTGAAAATACAGATTTTATAGCTGCTACATCATATTTTTCAGATGTAATTTTGTGAAAAATTATTTGGTTTATACTTTCATTAAGCGTAATTCTATATAATTTGTAGCGCAAATTAAAAGGTGCATCAAAATAATCAACAAGAGATGAGCAAAAATTTAAAAAGGTGATGTGTGCATATAAATAAAAATCAAAAGGGAAATCTTCCCTATTTTTTGATGCCGCTCTTTTTTCATGTACACCAGGATCAATATGACTAAAAAGTGGCTTTTCTATGATAAGTGAACTACTTTTTATGGCAAGATTTAATGCCCAGTACGAATGGGGTAGAATTGTGCCAATATACTTATCCATATCGTCCTTAGAGAGTAAATCCTTTCTAAATATACAAGACGAAATCATTACTGTCGCTAAAAGAGGATGTAACAACAAAGTCAGATCTCCAGATGTGGTGTAATAATTATCATTTTTTTGAATTGATGTTTGAGGCTCTCCCTTATTAATAAAAAAATTAACAAACCCAAAACCAATATCAAGATTAGAACTTAGAACTTTAAATAAGTATTGAATCGCCCCTTCGTGAATTTTGTCATCATCAGACATAATCCAAACAAATCTACCTGATGCATTCAAAACTGAGTTCATAAAATTAGTATCACTTCCAAGATTTTCTTTACTCCTTATAGATGTAAATTTGTATAATTTGTCCATTGAAGAAAAATCTTTTACAACATTTGGTGTCGAATCTGTGGAGCCATTATCAGATACTAAAATTTCAATATTTTCTGAAATTCTAGTATCTGATAACATTAAATGAATGTCATACAATTGGGAATGCAACTCTTTCGAACGATTAAAGGTAGGTATTGAAATTGTAAGTAGGATTTCTTTCATGTCGCTGTTAATTGTACTATAGTGTAAAATATGAATTATTCAAAGGTCTCATTTATTTTTTATCAAATGATTTGCCAATCTTAATGACATTTGTACAATTGTTAGAGTTGGGTTTGCGTGTCCAGATGAAGGAAATGTAGAGCTACCAACAACGTATACATTGTTGGTACCAAAAATCTTTAAATTTCTATCAACAACCCCGTCATCCTGCCCCATCCCCATCGGGGTGCCCCCCATGTGGTGACCTCCAAATTGTCCAGGGGGAAAGACACTGTCATCTTCTATAAATGAGCTCACACCCACTCTTCCTAACTCTTTATCTAGAAAGAATTCACCTAGTTTTTGCATACAAATTCGTGGTGTATTTTTATCATCTTGACTTAATCCCCATATAAGCTTAGTACGTGGAACCCCATATTTGTCACTATTAGAATAATCTAACTCTACACGATTTTCACTACTTGGCTTTTGCTCCCACAACATACCAATTGACATTGAACATATAAGGTTTTGATTAGCTAATGATGCTAATTTTTTACCATATTCTGGACTCTTACAAAGAATTTCTTTAATAGATCTTTTTAATGAATTTGTATATCTTGCTAAACTCAAACCTAACCTTGCATTTGCAGTGCCAGTATTCTCTATCATAAATTTAGTTGGTTGTAGATATACCTCGCCACCAAAAGAATCTAAATTATCACTAACTTCTGTACGACGCGCTGGAAATGGTTTCAATAATTCAAATATTTTTTCGTTGTAAGCAATTATTTTCCCAACTTTAAAATAATGAGGATGCTCCATCCAGCCTCTACCAATAGTCAAATTTGAAAATAATCCGCCATTATCTTTACTCCATAACAATAACCTGGAGTTCTCAATCCCTCCACAGGCGATAATCAAACAATTAATTCTCAGCCTGCGCCTTCCTAAATTCTCATGAACTGTGTCAATATATTCAGCTCGGTTTGTAACTCCATCCTTTGCATAAATTCCCAAAACATTGGTATTTGTCAGAATACCAATTAGTTTTGAACTTTCTATGTGTTTTCTGTATTTACTCCCAAATCTTACAGGAGGAGAATACTGAAATTCTATTTGCTTAAAATTTTTAGAAATAAATCTGTCAGAGTCAAATTTTCCATCAATCTCCAAAATACTACTGGCTTTTTCTAAATAAGGATCCAAATCATTTTTTTTTATTGGGAATCTTTTGTAATCAACTTCTTCTAGAGGTCTACACCACCCACCCCAGTGGTTTGAACTCCCCCCGAAATACCTTAACCTTGTATCATTAATGCTGTAACTATAATTCCCTACTACTTTGCCATCATAAATATCTTGACTTGATTTAGAATAATTATATCCACCGCCCTCAATAAGCAAAACCGATCTTCCTTTTTTTTCCAATTCTAGAGCAACAGATATACCGGCTGGGCCAGCCCCTACTATCGTAAACTCGTAACGCATTGAATCAATACTAGTAAAATCTTCTATCATTAATAACTACCTATTTTTCTAGTATCCAACGATATTTCGGCTTGACTGACTCTACTGTCCTTACAAAATTTAAATTAACTTTTTTACTTAGAAAACCAAAGGTGAATGCAGATGCTTGCGCTATAAAATTTCTTCTACTAATTATCATATTTATAATATTTTTCTTGGAATTGTTAGAAAAAAGCCTCTAAAGTTATCTTGGCCCATATTTTTTATTACTTATCTAGTTTTAAGCATATATATTGTATCTTCATAAGAAGAGTAATTTAATAAAAGATTTTTAATAATATTACATTCTACAGGCCATAGTAACGATCTGCGCTCTGAAGGATAAACTCCAAGAGAAGAATCTCTAGATGAATCGCTCATTATAATTGGTATTACATTACTATTAAGGGCCTCACAAAGGGCTGTAGAATCCCAACCCACAACAAAACTTGGCTGCTTCTCTTTAAGAGCAAATGTCGCATCTTCTCCACTTAAAATTTCAAGCTCAGATGTATCAAAAATATTATTCCATACAATATCCTCTACCTCATATTCGGATTTAAATTCTCTGGATGCATTGTGTAACGGGTGCATCTTCATGAATATAGAATGCCCATGCAACTTAAACTGATAAATAAGGTCTGACAACTCTTTTGAATCAACCCTAGAAGCATCATCAGCCATAAATAAAATTACATTTTTATTATGAAGTTTATTTTTTATTGCAGGATAAACATATACTTTTGAAGTTACACCAATATTCTCAAAATATCTTTTTTCATCATAACTATAAACACAAACTGAATCATATTCTGGAAAAGTACTTAAATTAATTCTATCCATCAAACCGTGGTATATATTAATCGTTCTATATTCTGACAATATTGCCGCATGAGAAGGAAGTGTCGCTCCAGATGAATAAACTGTACAACCTGGATGCGTCTCCTTAAATTGCTGAAAAAACGAAATTAAATAAGTAAAAACTGAAATATTTGCCGTATTATCATACAAAATACCTATAATTTCGTCTGGAAATTTCATTGTTAAAACAGATTTATAATCAGCAATGGCTTTGGCTAAGTTTCTTAAAAGAATAAAAATACTCAACTTTTCATATTTCATATAATCAGTCAGGCTAAAGGCATAAATCAAATACACCTCGTTAGTATTGATCTGAAAAAATTTTTGAATATTATTGTTATCATATCCACGACCTGAATGTAGAATTAGCGAAGTTATCATTTTTTTATTTTTATTGCCACTAATAAAAAACTGCTTTAAATAATAAAAAATAACTCTAGAAAATGGAATTACATAAATGTAAAGAATCCGAGTAAGAAAGAAAAAATTATTCTTAGTAAGATTTTCTGGGGGATTTTCATTAAGAAATTTATCAATTCTACTATCATTCAAAACCCATTTCTGAGTAGAAGATACAGATGGGAAATTACTCACCAGACAGACCTCCCTCCGTCAATAACAAGATTTTGCCCTGTCATGTATTTTGATAGATCGCTAGCTAAATAAGCTATTACTCCTTTAAAGTCTTCTTCCGTTGCCATTCTACCTAGAGGAGTTCCAGTGTTGTAGCGCCGTACAAACTTTTCTGGCTGCCCCCTGAGAACTCCACCCGGAGAAATGGCGTTAACCCTAACCTTAGGTGACAGTGTTGTTGACAACCATCTAGTCAGCTGTATTATGCCACCTTTTGATGCAGCGTATGCCGCTGGGTTTCCCATGTTTGTTCCTTTGTACAATGAATAATCCGGGCCCAATATACCGTAAATTGATGACACATTAATAATTGATCCGTGTCCATTTTTTCCAAGAAGCCCAGCAAACCCTTTAGATAAATCAAATACAGCAGTCAGGTTAACTTCTATTGCCCGCCTCCAAGTTTCAACACTCTGGTCTTCAAACTTAGTTACCCAACCACTTAAGTCTGTTGTACCTCCAAAAGCAGCATTGTTAATAAGAATATTCAAATTCATAGAGTAGTCATTCTTAATTCTTGATATCAAACTCTTACGTTCATCTTCATTCTCAAGGTCACAATCAAAACATTCTATATCTGCAGCATTATTTTCTTCTAATTCTGACACAAGCGAAGAATAATTTGAACCAGGTCTATCCACTAAGATTACACTTCCACCTAATTCAATAATAGTGGCCGCTATATGCTTCCCGAGACCACCTGTTGCCCCTGTTATTATAGCTTTACGTCCTTTAAGGCTCATTAATTCATTAATTTTTCTCATTTTTTATTGGTTTTTTATTAAGCATTCAGCTATTTTAAAGTCTAGTAGCGTATCAATATCAACTGCACGTTCAGGTGGCACAAAAATGCTTCTTACGCGCCCCTCAAAAATCCCATCTTTTTCACTAATAAATTTTGGACGAGTAACATAAGCCACTGTAGTCATATCAAACAGAACTGGTGTATCTTGACGGCGTACAACCCTAATATTAGGTGGCATTACAAGTGAAGAATAACCCTCTTCATTATTAACTACCATATTGAAGTAAGGACTACGATGAGCATTGGTGACAGTAATAACTACGTCTACCTCACCCTTCTCAAATTCATCCAGACATTTATCTATATCAGTGACTGACCTAAGTGGCGCAGTAGGTGGTAAACTCACTAGCCCATCAATAGTATCACTACCATTTTCAGCCAAGTAATCAAGTGCGTGGCGCCAAACTAACCATTCTGAACTACTATCCTGCGCTAATTCTGCTGGTCTTATAAAAGGCACTTCAGCCCCATATTCTCTTGCAACTTTCGCTATATCATGTGAATCAGTAGAGACAATTACACGGGAAATCCGTTCGGTCTGTTTAGCCACCTTAATTGACCATCCAATAAGTGGTACATCGGCAAGTAGTTGGGTATTCTTTCCAGGAAGTCCTTTACTACCACCCCTGGCGCATATAAGGGCTATAAATTTCATTTTACTCATACTCGATGTTGTTCAAGATATACAAGAGAACCTTCTACATTCGATTTTTTTACTGCTTCTATCACTGACACTACATTCAAACCATCTTCGCCACTAACATGTGGGGAGCTACCCGATTCAATTGACGAAATAAAATGTCTAATTTCTTGCTCATAAGTGTAATTTCGTTCTGTTAAATTAGAATAAAGTACTTCCCATTCATCACTATTTGGAGAAAAGAATTCAATACTCCCTTGAATACCATTCCATAATAACGATCCCTTCTCCCCGATAACATGGCATTGTCGCGTAGAATTATGTCGAATAAAATCTATATTTAGAGTAACAACCAACTGCTTGTCATTAAATCCGTTACTCATTCCTAATTGCAAATGTGCAGTATCCTCTACATCAATCTCTAGATGACTTTGTCGCAATACAGTTGCTTTGACCCACTTTACAGAACCAAATATCCATTGTGTATAGTCAATCTCATGGCTAAGCTCTAAAAGGACTCCTCCTCCGAGATATTCTTGTGCAGATACTGTTTGTCTGTAATCTAAGTTAGGTCTCCAATTAGGTAAGTATTGACCTGCTTCTACATGTACTGCATAAGGGATGCCAATTTTCCCTTGATGTAATAAATCACGAAACTGATTCAGACTGGGTGAAAATCTTAGATTGTAAGCTGTCATCAATATTAACCCATTCTTGGAACATAGACTAATCAGTTTTCGAACTCCATCTATGTTATTCGAAATAGGCTTTTCAATTAATAGATGAACACCGGCATCTGCAAAAGGTATTGCAACATCGATATGGAATGACGCAGGGTTTGCAAGTATTGCTGCATCTGGTTGGTATGCTAACGCCTCTTCAATGGTAGAGAAACAGAATTTAATACCATAAGATTTTATTTCATCCTCATTACATTTACTATGGCGCAACAAGCCAATTGTTATTTCTGGAAATAAATCACGAATAATTTCAATATGTCTCTTTCCGATACTACCAAGACCAACAATAAGTATTTTATTGACGCAGGTATGTCTTACAGAATTCACACTCATATATTTATTTCATGGTTTGCACGTTCGTATTCTTCTATGCGACCAATATCTAACCAATACTCATGTATAGGAAATGCATTAATCTGACTTCCTTTATCTATATGATCTTCAAATAAATTCGGCATATCAAGATATGATATTCCATCTAATTTATCTAAAAGATCTAATCCTATTACATAAATTCCCGCATTAACAAAAAACCTTTGTATTGGCTTTTCCTCTACACTCGAAACACTTTGCCTATCTATTGTTACAACACCATAAGGCACCTGAAAATCGTACTCGCGAACACACATCGTTGCGATACCACCTTGTTCATCATGAAAATCTAGCAAATGTTCAAAATTTACCCTAGTCAATAAATCTCCATTCATCATCACGATGGGTAAACCTGGTCTCTTCATTGGAAGTAAACCTAGTGCTCCTGCTGTACCTAATGGTTTAGATTCATGTATATATTTGATTGTAACTCCCCAGTTAGAGCCATCGCCAAAGTGTTCACGAATCATCTCAGCTTTGTAGTGTGTTGAAATAAAAAAATTATGGAATCCAGCCTCAATAAACTGTATCAGAATAGTCTCAAGAATAGGGCGATTACCCACTTTGAGCAATGGCTTCGGTACGTCTTTTGTTAATGGATATAATCTAGTTCCAAATCCACCTGCCATAAGAAATACTGGATTATCATGTTTCACATTTTCAACAAGTTGCTGTAAAGTCTCAAGCCCTACTATGTGCCCCATAGTATCAACAATAGGCACATGAAGTAGATGTTCACTTTTCATCATTGTCATCAATGTATCACGATCATCTGAGAAAGAAGCAACTGTTGGGTTCTTATTCATTATTTCTGTTACCAATGTTTCCATGTTCATTTGTTTCAATAATGCACGACGTACATCGCCGTCGGTTATAGTACCCTGCAATATTTTTTCTTCATCTACAACTAACGCCATACGCATATTACCATCACCAATGACCTTAATAGCTGTTTCAAGTGTAGCTGTAGCTACTACCAACGTTTTTAACCAATCATTCACTTAACGTACCCTCTCTTATGTATAAATATCTTGTTTTTTTTGAATCACCGTTGATCCAGTACCAAGATGAGCGCCTTTACCAATATTGACACAACCACTTAAAATAACGCCTGGTGCTAGATGGCAGTTTCCGCCGATACTGCAGTCATGGTCTATACTAACTCTAGTATTTATAATACTATCCCGACCTATACTTGATCCTGGTTGAATAATCGAACCTGCCATCACCTGAACACCCTCTGCCAATACCACATCAGTTGCAATTATAGCTGAAGGATGTATAACTCTAATAAATTGGAATCCTTTCTCGCGCATTTGACTAGCTAAATGCCATCGAGACATTTGACTTGGTAACGACCCAATACCATTCGCAAGAACTACTTCACTGGGCGAGAAAGAAAGAAGCGTATCATCATTGCCAAGCACATTTAAACCAAAACACTCTGAATTCTTCTCCTTATCTGGTGCAACTAATCCAAGTATATTCCTGCCGGACTGTATTGGAGTCTCGGCTACCACCTTTGCATGTCCACCAGCACCAATAAGAATCACATCCTTTTTACTATCGATACTCACTTAATCATCCCATCTATTTTATAGGGTCGAGGACTATGAAGACCCAATAGACTCCAATAATCCATTGGGTTAACTCCATTACCTGGACGCTTTACTGTCAAATTATTTTTTGTAAAAATATCGCCACTAGAAATATCTTGTGCCGCTACTATGCTTTTTCGCGCCACATCGAGATTAGGAATTTCAGAGGATTGTGGCACCTTGACACCATCTCCCATAGACTTTTCTACAATCCGAATTGCCTTGACCATCTCTTTTAATTCTTCAGGCTCTAATGAGGCCTTATGATCAGGACCAGGAAGCATTTTATCCAGTGTGAAATGTTTTTCCAATAACGTTGCACCCAACGCAACCGCGGCAATTGACACAACAATCCCTTCACTATGGTCAGAGTAACCAACTGGCAAACTAAAAGTATCTCTCATTGTTTTCATTGCATTTAGATTAATATCTACGAAAGGAGCAGGGTATTCAGTTGTGCAGTGTAATAGTGTTACATTTTCTTGCAAAATACGTCGCCCTTCATTTGAAGAATATGCATTTCGAAAAGCTTCTCTTGTAGGATTTTTTCCACCAATCATGCCAAATGCTACTATACCTAGAGCTCCTTTAATTTCATCCAAATTTGCCATACCTGTTGAGATAATTATCTTTTTCTTTGTTCTAGCATGGGCTAATAACAAGGGGCCATTAGTTATATCACCTGAAGGGATTTTTAGCGTTTCCATACCTAAATTGTTTACTAGAAACCCCATGCTTTCTTCATCAAATGCCGTTGAAAGAAACTGTATCCCCTTATTTGTACAATAATCAAATATCTTATAGTGTGCCTCAAAGGATAGTTCTAATTTTTTGAGCATTGAATGTTGGAGCTCATCTTTATCTAATGATGCTTTTTGGTAGGCAGCCTTTGACGCTCCTTTTGTTACTAATTTATCTGCTTTAAATGTTTGAAATTTAATAGCATCAGCACCAGCCTCTACTGCAGCATCAACTAACTGATAAGCCATTGCTATATCACCATT
>Ga0209361_1001982_pt1 | contig 11856 bp, 14 predicted proteins | sample SaaInlV_200m_DNA_3_FD_184657 | JGI IMG/M metagenome (GOLD analysis project Ga0209361, IMG submission 184657) | Marine microbial communities from expanding oxygen minimum zones in the Saanich Inlet - SI037_S4LV_200m_DNA (SPAdes) (version 2) | ecosystem: Environmental > Aquatic > Marine >... | reverse complement strand
TTGACTATCGGAAACAGCAACCAGTATTGCACCTCGTTTGCCAAGAAAGTTAGCGGCATGTCTGCCCACTGCGCCAAATCCCTGCACGGCAAGATGACTTTCTTTGAGAGAAATCCCTGCTTCTGAAGCCGTTACTTCAGCAGCTACTGCTACTCCAAAGCCAGTAGCTCCTATCTCGTCTAATGGTATACCTCCCAGTACTCTTGGGAGACCTGCCGCTCTACCAATTTCATCCTTAACCCATGCCATGCACTCTTCGTTTGTTCCCATATCCGGCCCGGGGATGTATTCTGTAACCGATCTGATCATACGGGCAAAAGTGCGCACCAATTTTTCCTTTTGTTCGCGACTGCAAGCAGGATCGGCGATGATTCCTGCTTTAGCTCCTCCATGTGGGAGCCCTGCTGCAGCATTCTTTAGTGTCATGGCACGAGAGAGTCGGTATATCTCATCTATCGTTAAATCCGGTGCCATGCGCACACCTCCAATTGCAGGTCCACAGGCGACGTTGTCAACAACTACGATGGCTTCCAGACCAACACGTGGTTGGCGTAACAACAAGATTTTTTCTGGTCCAAGTTCGTCGCCGATATTGTGTATTTCAATTTCCATTATTTATTAGAACAGCTTTGTATGTTTTGGTTTCTTTCGTTTCTTCATAAGCGCTTGATATACAACAAAAGCTGTAGAAACATCCTGTATCGCTAAACCGGTTGAATCAAATAAAGTGATTTCATTATCTGATGTTCTACCTTTTTTCTCACCGGCAATAATTTCTCCAAGTTCCGCGTGAATATCTTTCTTTCTTAGTTTACCCCTAGAGACTGGGACATTAATTTCTCCGGAGTGAGAGGCCTGCTGCCATTCGTCTATCACAATCTTACAAGATTTAGTTAGAGCAGTTTCCAGTTCCTGCTTTCCTGCCGCATCAGCGCCAATACCATTAATGTGCGTACCGGGATCGATCCATGATTTCTTGATAATTGGTTTTCTGGCAGGTGTGGTTGCAGTAATAATATCCGCACCACGGCAAGCTTTTTTGCCGTCAGGTTTCGGAAGGAAAGTAACTTTAGGATATTCCTTAGACATCTCCACACAGAATTTATTCATGGATGCTTCGGAACGTGCGTGTACACGAACTTCTTTGAGCTTTCTTGTAAGCATTATATGATGTAATTGAGTGTAGGCTTGCGCACCTGCACCAATTAAAGCCATAACTTTGCTGTTCTTTCTCGACAAGTACTTCGTTGCTACACCGCCTGCTGCACCGGTGCGTATGTTAGTAATGTGAGTACCATCCAATACAGCAATATTAAACCCGTTCCTTGGGTCTGTCAGGAGAATAGTGGCCATAACGGTTGGGAGATCGAATTTCTTATGATTATCAGGGTGAACAGTAACAGATTTGATTCCGGCAATGTTCATACCTGGAGCGTTGATGTAAGCCGGCATCGAACGCAAGTCGCCATATTTGAATGTCAAGTATGACTTTGGAGGTTGGTAAGCTTTGCCCTGGCCGAAAGCCTTAAACGCGGCTTCAACTGTTTTCAGAGAAAGCGGATATGTCAGCACCGATTGTACATCTTTTGCCGTAATGAATAATGTCATATCGAGATTGGATGATAAGTAATCTTTTTTTAACCAATGTGTATATTAAAACAAAATACCACACATGATTTCAATAATTTTTCATTTCTATCATTCATTTTAAAAATCTGGTACATGCGGACATATTCCAGACATTCTACATAAGGAATCAAGTGGCTCACCACAATCCTCACACTTACCAAATGAAAGTAAATGCTCCGCGTATTCCTTCTTTTTATCAATCTCATGCCCTGGTCCAGGTTCTTCAAACTCTTTACCACATTTTGTACACTTGAAGTCAAGTTTTGCCCTAACTGCTGTACCTGTCAAGTCGTCATTGCATATTTCGCAAAAGCCGATATTAAAAGAATAGCAGGCTGTATAGTTCTCACACTTATCATTAACGCAACTATAATTTGTCCTTATGCATGCCCAAGATGGTACCATCTTATGCTTTGTAACTTCTTCACCAGCCTTATGCTTCTTAGTATCCCAAATGTATTTTAGATTGCCACACTCATTCCAGGTAAAAATCTCTTTACATACGGTACACCAATACAACAATTCGTTAACTTTTTTAGGACATGGCCCGCCATTCTCAGCCCTGGCAACGTTAAATTGACTGCTTGTAAAAGCAACCATGCATACAAATATCCCCAAACACAATGCTTTACCAAAACTTCCTCTTAATGTATCCATATCTTCTCCTTCTTTTAACATAGCGAATTGAAAAATAGAAGATTTAAATAATTTGTTAATCTCATCTTGAAGCCCTAACATTATATCCCAAGGATCTCTTTTCTTTGATGGTAATAATGCCATAATACACCTCCTTTCTAACGTTATGTTAAGAGTGCTCCCAAGTTATAAATTCAAAACTGGTTTAAATTGAAGTCAAATTTTGACCAAAGTATTTAGTTTGTAAAGACCTTATTATTATATAATTCGCTATTAACATAATACAACACATGATTTCAAAAATTTTTCAAGTTTTGAAAATAATACGGTAAACAACCAGCTATCGGCCTGTGTCATAACTCAGAAAAATGACATATCGCCATTCTGGATACATGCTCTTCGTTCAGTGTATATTCCGTGAAAACTTCAACTGTTCCACTGATCCCTTTGGCAACTGAAGGTTGTATCGGCGTTCCCTTGGGTTCGTTTAATTGAGAATGGATAATTCCAATTGGCGTATACTTTATTTCATTCATAATTACTTTTTAAACTCAAGATAGTATTGATACGGAAGTAACTTATCTGTTTGCTTTAAATTTATAAATCCAGCATTTGTTGTTATCGAAACCATCTTTTCTAAGGGTATCTTCATATCTTCTGGTGGTCCTTCCGGTAACTTGCCTTCCTTGAATTCTATTAGAACCAGCTTTGAGTCATTTTTCATCTGAGAAAAAACAGATTTCAGCCAATCTTCTTTGTTTTTTACATGGAGGAGAACATCGCAGATAAACACTAAATCGGCATCTTCAGGGATATGTGGGTTGTCAGGAGTTGAAAAGACCGCCTCAATATTCTGGATATTGTTTGAAACAGCTTTATGATGTATATGACGTATCATCTCTGGTTCAATATCAATTGCGTAAACCTTTCCTTTAGGCAACTCCTTAGAGAGTCGAAATGTGAAATACCCGGAACCGGCGCCAACATCCGCTATCTTCTCCGTACCTTTAAGTGACAGTTCCTTGATCACGGCATCAGGTTTCTGCCAGAGTTCCCGGTCTTTCCTCTCAAGAAATTCAATATACTTCTGTACTTCCTTGAATGGTTTTAGATCGTGATGGTTAATTCCTCGCTTTCGAAGAGGGCATTCGATAGATGGCAATTGTGAATCATGGTTAATTTCTTCTTTAACCGTGGACTTTGCTTTGCATTCATTGCTATCTAAAGAATTTGATAATAGAAAGACACCAATGAATAAAATAATAATAAATTTTGACGTTTTCACCATTGTTACAATTATCTTGTAATTTTACTCTTGATTAAGATATGAATCACATCTACTCATCAATTTCAAATGGGTCATCTATAGCCGATCCATTAAACTTCTTTGCATGGGTTTGTGCATGTTGTCTTTGTTGAAAAGCATGAATACGATTGTTATTCGTCTTATTGGTAATTAAGTCACTTTCCACAAAATACGCCATATAGGAATCGATCTTATTTCCCCTGATCTCATCAGTTACTATTACATGGTCAACAACTTGTATGTTTTTTTTGAACCATTGCGTTGCACAATATATAGAACAGAACTTTTTAACCGAGCCGTCCTTTAGAACAATATCAACCTCGTAAATTGCAGTGACAGCACAACCATCAAAAGCACAATGATTACTGCTTAGATACTTCTGGTAGCATACCCCCATTACTGAAACTATCAAAACAATAATTATCCCTATCCAGAATGTTTTTGTCATTTTATTAAATTAGAATCAAATGTATGGTTACCATCATAATGAAGGCCAATAGGCAAAACACACTTAAACCATTAACCTTCCTTAGAAGCTTTCCTGTTACAAGCTGTGTTTCTCCATTCCTGCAAATGAAGTGCAGGATAACCATCCAACCAATTGAAAATGTACCAATGGCAAATAATCCAAGTATGACCGGCGCGTCCGGTACTATACCCTTCCCCATAAAACAGTATATGCAGTGGTGAAGAGGAAGTTGCATCAGCGTGGGACCAATGTTCTCAAAAAACGAAATAATTACGATAGGAATGTTAACTACCGCTAATACCGCCTGGCTATAAAGCATAACATTTCTGGGCAATGATGCTAATGATTGCCATTTTCTGGATAGACTCGTAAATAATAAAATAATAAGAATTATGTTTGTCGCGTAGAAAACAATAAAGAGAGTCTGTTGGAAATTTATTCCGAAGAGGGCTTGTGGGATCATTGCGGAAGGTCTTAATGGAGTATCAAAGAAGGTTGCACAGCAAGAGACTGATATCAATGGTTTCATACGAATAACATAATATATATCTACTATACTATCAGCTAAAAGCACACCACAAATCGGGAGAAGAAATAACAAATTCTTTCTTGCCAGGGGTGATGTCTGGATAGATTTATCAACGTAATAGCATAACAACCAGCCTCCCATTATAAAAAAAGAGATTGGCTTAATTATTTGTAGAAAGGTAACCGTGTCCGGTAGAACACGTGTAACTCCAAAAATACACATCGCCCCCGGTACTTCAGATACGAAGCTCTGGAGCATGAAATAAAACCACGGCCAGGCGAACATTCTGACTGATAGTACTACACATGCTAATAAAAATATCAGATACCCTGTCTCTTCAAATTTGCTTTTAGCCTCTAAAGGCACATCTTTCTTGAAATGGAGGAGTATTTTTAACGTAGCATAAAACAGATATCCGCCCAGGACAAAAGACAAAACGGCAATAAATAACATAACAAGGGTAAAGATGTTTACAATCATTCTATCCTGCCATTTCTTATTTTATAGATTTTATCAGCAATTTTTTGGAAATTGGTATCATGCGTAGCTACCAATATTGTTACTCCGTGGTTTCTTAGTTCCTTTAAGAGTTCCAGTAAATGTACGCTGGTCTCTTCATCAATATTAGACGTTGGTTCGTCTGCAATAATAATTTCTGGGTTATTTATAAGCGCCCTTGCTATAGCCACCCGCTGTTGCTGTCCTCCGCTGAGTTCTTCAGGTGTATGATCTAGCCTGTCGCCAAGCCCCACCTTTTCTAAAAGCAATTTTGCCTTTTGAAAACGTTCTTTGAAACCGATACCTAATGGTATAAGTGGATATGATACATTCTCCCAACTGGAAAGTCTGGGAATGAGGTGAAAGTTCTGAAAGATAAAACCTATCTTCTCACGGCGTAACCTCGAAAGACCAATGTCTGAAAATGAAGTAATCTCTTCGTCATATATGAACACTTTTCCTTCAGTCGGTCTGTCCAGAGCACCAATAACATTTAGCAGAGTAGTCTTCCCAGAACCGGATGGGCCTTTAAATACGGCAAATGTGTTCTTTGCTATATTCAGGTTAATGTCTCTTATAGCACGTACTTCGTGCCGTGAATGTAAACTGTAAAATTTACAGAGTTTTTCAGTTCGTATCATTATTTTAATGATGCAACCGGGTTCTCGGTTGAAGCCTTCCATGAAGAATAAATACTACCAACCATGGTCAATATTATCGCAAAGAAAAAACTAAGTAGACATGGTAAAGGTAAAAATCTTGCAGGAACAACAAATTTAGGTAACAAATTTATCTCCCCAATAAAGAATTGTGCGATAAAAGCTCCATTGAAGCACTTCATCCATATAATCGACAGCAAAATGGCAGTGGTTGCTCCAAACAAACTGATTAATAACTGTTCAAAAGAGATAAGTTCCAAAACCTCCAGTGTCTGCCATCCAGTGGCCTTCATGATACCGATCTCTTTTCTACGTTCTGATAGTCCAAACCCCGAGGCCACCAGGATAGCGGGAATACCTAAAGCAAATGCAACGGTATATAAAGCGGTGAAAATTCCCTCTTTAAGCATAAATCCTTTTTTTACATACAATTCTATCATATCTTTATCTTGCAATCTGTATGGTTCATTCTCAAATATATAGTACAATTCAGTAGCAATCTCCGCGTTGTGTCCCGGAACGCTGTATATCTGTATGTCAGTGGCAAATCCCTGTTTACCGAATAAATCACCGGCATCCTGTAAAGACATAAACAGCGTAGATGCACTCCATATGTTCGAAGCAGAAGAGAAAAATCCCACGACGGTGAACAGCTTTCGATTTTGCCCTCGCATACTGAGTTGATCACCAATGGTTAAATTAAAATTTTCCGCCAATTCGTGACCAACTACCACCTCACTCGCATTTTCAAAAATCCTGCCTGAAACACAGGAGGTTGATTCCGGCAGGTACTCTTTGTCGATACCTACAATAACAGCAAGCTTATCTTGCAGATAACATCTACCGATAATTCGTGGCACAACTTTTTTTACGCCGAAGACATCCTTTACCTCATCCAGATATTTCAATGGAATAGCTGCATTCCTGCCAAATTCATCAAATGTTAAATATAGATCAGCGCTTTCCTCTACAGAACTAAGTGATTGCATCCTGACGCCCTCTGAAATGGCAATGGCAGTTATAAATGGTAAAAGTATGGCAATAATACAAAGAGAGACAACAATAGACTTTGTCTTATGTCTTAATAAATTTTCTGTTGCTAAAAGAAATAGATTAATATGTTTTTTCATGTTGTTAATTTCTGACAATTTCAACTGATATGCCTATTTCAGCTTTACTTGATATATAGGAGACAGTGCCAGTATGATCAGGGCAATAGCTATAACCACCGGGGATAGGCCATTCGAAACATGAACACCTTGGGTCAATCCTTTGGTCAAAATTGATATAACACCACGTAGGCTTTGTTGTAGCTCCCAAGCCTACACCGTGCACTAGTTGTTGGAACTTATTATCAGCGCCAATATACATCTTGCTACGGCATAAATAAATTACAGCTGATATTGTCATGCATAATAAAATGCTTAAAAGCAAAAAAGGTATTCTTCTCATTTTATAGAGTTTTCAAGGCGTTTCGATTGGTCCCTAATTTGGTGTCCAGGTAATAATAGTTGGACCTAAATTGAGCGATTTTATATTGTATATTATTGTAGCCGCCGGCTTTAGCCTGCGTTTTTTACCATTTGATGTGTGTATGAGAATTTCTCGTAAACTACGTAACCTAAAGGATGCGGCTACCCGCCCGAACGTACCGTTCGGTACGGGCGGGTACAAATCGCTCAATTTAGATTGAAGGCTAGAGAAAATTTATATACTTATTTGCGTTTCTTTAATTGAAAATCCACGCTCGCTGTCTTTCCAGCTTCTACCGTTACGTCTTTAGTTATAGTTTTAAGCCTCTCGTGCCATGCGCTTAGTTTGTAACTACCTGCCGGCACATTTTCTATCTTGAAAACTCCATCCTTTCCAGTAAGAGAAAAATAAGGATTTTCCAGCACGAGCACAAAAGCCGACATCTCTGCGTGGACGTTACACAAAAGGGGTATCTCTCCAAGTTTATCAAATGTTACGTGTTTTACAACGCCAACATCATAAGTACCCAGATTAAACTGAATAGGGCAGTCTGGAGGGGACAGAACATTATGGCGAACACTATCACTATTTGGGAAATCGATAGTAGTACCCATCTGTATCGCTATTACGTGAGGAACAAAAGTTAAATTAAATTGATCCACTACCCCATGTTCCTCTGGCGCAGGAAATTTGTTGTCACCTATTTTTTCAATATAAACAACTACATTTTCCGGATATCTAACTCTTTTACATTTAACAGTTCCCGTAATAGCTCCGCCATTCTCAACTTTAACCTCTATCTTAATCTCTCGTTTTAAAGCCAACATGGTTTTCTTTAAGTCTTTCTGCATTATTTTAGCCTGTTCTGCAGTCAGAGTTTTTTCGTCATCTTGAGCATTTGTATGTGTGGCAAATAAAATCAATGCTAAAATAACGAGAGTCGCTAAACTGTAACGCTTCATTTATTAAAACCTCCCTTTCAAGAATTATAGATTTAATTGATATGGTTTCTTTTCAAGTTAAGTCGCTATCGCGACAAAAAACTATCCTTCGACTCCACCCTGAATGACGTCACACAGAGCGGAGTCGAAGTGTTATCAACATTGATTCCTATACATTAAATCTAACGGTTTACAACGTTAGTCGCAAACTGGGCGAACTCTTGTTAAACTAGCGACGTCTCCAGCCACTCCAGGCAGGAAAACCGTTATCATCACGGAGCTCCAGTATTTCGTCTCCTTTTTTAACTTCACCAGCAATTATAGCCGGTCTTCCATCAAAGGTAATTCTTGAACCCTTGATCTCTATTTTGTCTTCGGGTTCGATAGTAATGCCCTGGTTCTCAATGTACCATCCGGGACCTAAATGAACTGAAATTATCTCTTTTTCAGTTTTTACTATCAAATGGATGCCGTAGGACATACCTTTGCTGGGAGTAATTTTGTCTACGCTGATCACCTCACCACTGATAGTTTCAACTGTTTCAGGGTTATACATCCTTCTGTAATTTGCTTTAGGTCCCCAGCCTCCACTCCCTTTCCATCTCATTCTTTGTTGAGTGGGAGGTTGAACAGCCGCACGTCGTCTCCAGCCACTCCAGGCAGGAAAGCCGTTCTCATCTCTAAGTACTAATATTTCTTCTTCCTTTTTTACTTCATAAGCAATGATTGCCGGTTTACCATTGAAAGTGATTCTAGAACCTTTGATTTCAACTTTGTCATCAGGTTCAATCGTAATGTCTTGATTTTCAATATACCATCCCGGTCCTAAGTGAACAGGTACGGTTTCCTTGTCAGTTTTCACTGTCAAATGAACGCCGTAGGCTGGCATCCCTTTCCTGTGAATAATTTCGTCTACACTGACTACTTCACCACTGATGGTTTCATCTGTTTCCCGGTCAAACATCCTGCAGCATGGGCCTCCAGGCCCCCAACCTCTACCTCCTCTCCACCCCATTCCACGCTGAGCAATGGACTCGGTGGCATAAAGGACGGTAAAGGTAGAAATTATTAATATTAAGGTTGCGGTCTTATTCATTTTAATCTCCTTTCTATTAATTGTTTACTTGCTGATTACGATAACATTTACTGACATCCGCTCTTTTGCAAAACAGCAGACTTCCTCCCTTACGTATATTGCAACGTAAAAGCTAATCAATGTCAATATTAAAGTCGTAATGTTTTCTCGTGATTTCTTTGAATGGTTGTAGTATTTGAATTGAAATTGCACATAGATTAGCTTAAGATTGATTTTTTTAGGGAATACATAAAGCTGTTATATTACACTAAGTTGAGCTAAATTGATTTTTAGATTTTTTCCTTATCTTTGTCAACTATTGCAATAGAATTGTTTATTTTATAAGTTTAATGTAGGTGGTGAAATGAGTAATAAAAAAATTAACGATGTAAGCTTATTGACCGTAAAAGAGTTGTACGAAAAGATTAAAGATGGAAATGGTGTCCAGGTATTTGATGTGAGAGAAGCCTCTGAGTACGAAGGGAAAAGGATTAAGGGCGCAATTTCAGCACCATTGTCAAGGTTTAAAGAAAGTTCCAAGATATTTGATAGAAACCGTCATTCATACATAGTTTGTCAAGCAGGTAAGAGGGCGGAACAGTTTGCAAGGAAATTACTAGAAGATGGATATGAAAATATATCTGTTGTAGAGGGAGGGATTAAGGCATGGATTGATGATGGATATCCAATTGAAGAGGGAGAAAACAAGTTATGGTCTCTGGAGAGACAGGTAAGATTCGTAGCCGGTTTACTGGTATTGCTGGGAGTTGTTTTGTCGCTTGTTTTAAATTCTGCGTTCCTGATATTATCCGGAATAGTGGGAGCCGGTCTTGTTTTTGCGGCGGTTACAGATACCTGTGGGATGGCCATGTTTTTAGCCAGAATGCCCTGGAACAAAGCTCCGAAAAAGATTTCAGATGAAAAAAAATAACATGACAAATTACGAACAAGTTATCGAAGAGATTTCCAGGACCAGGGATGTATTTGATAAACTGAATGATTTCTTTTGCAAGGCGGATCAAAATATTGCCAATGATCCGGACGATCCACGGGAAGGAATCGGCCGCTTCCCAGGTTTTGACCGGTTGATGTTTCTCATACCCTGTGTAATCAGCCGTCTTGAGGAAGATGTATCTAAGAGTAAAGGAGGAGAAGGGCATGCTGATTATAGCCATGATTATCTCCTTTCATTTCGATTTAAATTCCCGCTTAAATCAGAGTCAAGGTCAAAATAGTGTTACTTCATCCACAACAACCTGTGCCGCTGCATGAACCTGGTGATGATGGGGGCATGCCTCCTCCACCTGCCGAGTCAGATTGTGAACCACTAGCAAATACTGAGAACTGTTTCTCTAACGATTTACCACCGCATTCAGGACAAACTACTTTTTCATTGTTCCTTTGAAGTATTTCAGAAATTTTTTTACACTTTTTACATTTATATTCATATAAAGGCATTTTTTCTCTCCTATAAAAACGGTAAAGTAACAAACTGTTATAATAATGTCAAGGCGTTATCGATGTCTGATTGGAGTTCCATCTTGTCATTTGTAATATGTAAAATATCATTGTAGCTGGTAATGCAATATTTTTATTAAAGCTAATGATTACGCAAGTGCTTTTTGTTGTTCTTCTTCAAATTCTATTTTGTCCTGATCGTATTTTTCATGTGCATCCTCAAGATCCTTGTATAGGGTGTCAATATGGTTTTGTGTCTGTTTGCTTGATTTAGACAGTCTTGATATCGCGGCTCCATCCTGGTCGTGTGATGCCTTAATCAGGGCCTCTGTGTCTGTTTGAAGTTGCTGTTCCGCTTTATCGATATCCTTTTCTATTTCTTTGATCTTCTTTTCAAGAGGGGCCAGTACCTTTGAGCGTCTGGCATTAAGATCAGCACGGAGTTTCCTTTTTTCTTTTTTGTTCAGGCCTTTTGTCTCTTCCTGTTTAGAAGATTTTTTCCCTGGCTTGATACTGTCCTGGTCGTCCCATCCAATTTGTTCAAGGAATTGAGAATACGTGCCATGGAAGAAGAATATTCTATCGTGGTGAAACACTATCAGCTTATTTGCAACCCTGTGGAGTATGTGTTCATTGTGTGTGACCATGAGCACTGCACCACTAAAGTTGTCAATAGCGTCCATCATGGCTTCACACGACTGCATGTCAAGATGGTGGGTAGGTTCATCAAGCAAGAGGATATTGGTTGGCATAACAAGTAGCTTTCCAAGCAGTGTTCTACACTTTTCGCCACCTGATAGAACTTTTATCTTTTTTAGAGCGCTATCTCCTGAGAACATCATTGCACCGCAGATACTTCTAACTCTTCCTCTCTCAATGCCTGGGATCGTTGATGCAATCTCTTCTTCAACTGTTAATTTGTCATTCAGGGTTGCAGTATTTGCCTGTTCATAGTAACCAATCTTAGTCTGTGGATGGTTTCTAACCTTTCCTTCCTTGGGAGGCAATATACCGGCCAGCAGTTTCAACAGTGTTGTCTTGCCTTTACCATTTTTTCCGATTATGCATATTTTATCATTACTCTCGATATTAAAGTTAAGATGGTCTATGAGAGGTGAATCGTTACCATTATAGGAAAAAGTCAGGTCCTGCGCTTCCATTATGGATTTAGCAGGGAATGGGG
>Ga0209361_1001980_pt1 | contig 11859 bp, 7 predicted proteins | sample SaaInlV_200m_DNA_3_FD_184657 | JGI IMG/M metagenome (GOLD analysis project Ga0209361, IMG submission 184657) | Marine microbial communities from expanding oxygen minimum zones in the Saanich Inlet - SI037_S4LV_200m_DNA (SPAdes) (version 2) | ecosystem: Environmental > Aquatic > Marine >... | reverse complement strand
CCCAAGGCAGGCACTCTAGCCAAGCTGAGCCACGCCCCGACATTTACTATTGAATAAGAAATTATATATTTCAAAGAATCATAGTCAAGTTGAATCTACATTTCTTTTGCCACGAAGGCGGAAAACCACAAAGGAAAAGCAATAGGACACGGATTTACACAGATATCCCCGGACAGAAGGCGCCGAGGACAGGATGCAGATTAAGGGATTCACCGCAGAGACGCTCCCCGGACAGAAAGCGCCGAGGACAAGAAGAGCGCAGAGAAGAACAGAAGGAATAGCCACTAAGGCACAAAGGCACAAAGAAAAAAGTTTTGGTCACAGATTAAAGGATTGAAAAGGCTAACTCACGAAGAATACAAAGGAAAAGACTTGGTGTCTTAGTGACTTTGTGGCTATCTTGAAATTACTTTAGTATGTCGAATATTACAAGACCCATTATTTTGCCAAAATCCAGCAGCTCCTGAATCTCTATGGACTCATTTGCAACGTGTGCCTGGTCTTCATCGCCGGGACCAAACCCGACGGCCATAATACCTTTTTCTACTAGTTGCTTGCATACTGTTACACCTGAAAAACCCATAGGTATTGGTTTAGTTCCGAGTATTGACTCAGTATGTTTTGAGATCAGGCTGACCAACGGGTTATCTGCAGGTATTTGGGTGGGAGGCAGTTGCGTATCAATAGTAATATCAAACCTTGCAGTTGGGTTATTGTTCTCTACTGAAGCAATAATTTTATAGATATTGTCTAAAATCTCTTTTTCTGCCTCTCCGGGTAAATAACGGATATCAAGCTTTGCTTCGCATTTGGCAGGAACAATATTGTGTGCGGCTCCACCACTAATAGTGCCCAGGTTCATTGTTGGAGGTGTAAACAGCTCATGGGATATGCATTTGTGCTTTAACTCCTTCACTTGATTCAACAGCTCAATCATGTTCCATATAGCGTTTGTGCCTTTTTCCGGGGTTGAACCGTGGCACTGCTTACCATGTGATATTATATTTAAGAACAGGGCTCCTTTTTCCCCGACATCTATTATTTTCATATTGTTTGCGACATCCGGTATAATCGCGTAATCAGCGGTTATTCCGCATTCGTCAAGCAGGTATTCCAAACCAAGGCGAGAGCCTTTCTCTTCATCAGCAGCGCCAATTAGCATTAAACTACCATTAAGAGTTGATTCATTCTCTTTTAGCAGTTTGGCCAGGACCAACATGGGTGCCATTTGCCCTTTATTGTCGTTCGCTCCACGCCCGAAGATTCTGCCGTCTTTTACTACTGACTTAAAAGGGTCTGTGTCCCATCCGTCTCCAGCAGGAACAACATCCAGATGGCAAGCAACAAGTAATGTAGGGCTTCCCTTGCCAATATATCCAATTATGTTAGTTCTTCCGGCAACCTTTTCAAAAGTTTCATACCTGATACTGTGTGTGCTGAAATATTTTTTAATAATATCTACAGCCAGGTATTCATTGCCGGGTGGATTTACTGTGTTGGCACCAATCAGTTCGGTAGACAGACGTACAATTTCTTCTTTGTGGTCTTGTATGTAGCTAAGGATATGTTCTTTCACTTCTCTTGTGTGTAGAATTGCGGACTGTCAGAGTTTGTCCGTTATAGTATAAACTGAATGTGTACTGTTTTGGCGCCTATTGTAGTAGTATTTGACTTGTGTGAAGTGGTCATCAAATATTACAAGGCTAAGTGTGAAATACCGCGAAGAATATATTAATTTAGATATGCTATGTCTGTATCTCAGCTTGATCAGGGGTTTTTGATGAATTGTTGTTTACTTTTTCCTTCATTAATTTCCCTACCTTAAAGACAACAACATTTTTGGCAGGTACGAAGGCTTCCTCTCCTGTACGAGGATTTCTTGCTTTTCTTCCCGCTCTCTGCTTAACCTCAAAGACGCCGAAATCTCTCAATTCTATTCGGTTGCCTTGTGATAACTCATGAACTATCCTATCAAGAAACATTTGAATTGTCTCCTTGACCAATAGTTGTGAGTTGTCAGTCTTTCGTACTATTTTCTCACATAAATCTCTCTTTGTCGTGGTTTGCATCTCTTTTACCCCTTTCTCTTGCAAAAGCCAATTGCAGTTCTCATTGAAAGCTTTTGGGACATGCTATCAAGTCTAAATACTTATGTCAATAGGATTTTATGACTTTTATTGAAGAATGTTTTTTTTAAAAATATCTTTTGTTTGACAAATATTTATCATTCTATAGAATAGTAATCTTATAAATTTACAGGATTTGTACAGAAATTAACTAATTGGTATCTGACCTGCTGAGTCGGATGGCGATATTTCGTATTAAAGATGGAAACCCGCATAGCGGTTGTAGAAAAGCTGTTATACAACAAAGGACAAAATCATGAAAATAAGAATCAGAAAAAGTTCTATTAAGAGAATAAGAATGTGCGGTTTTCGAAAGAGAATGAGTACAAAAGGCGGTAGGGCAATACTTAACAGAAGAAGAGCAAAGGGAAGAAAATTTAATACGTAGAGTACCTATGTAGGTTAATATTCTCACTGTTTTGCCGTTTTTCCTGATAAAGATAGTCTTAACGTATTCAACGCTGCATTTGCTGCACGTTTTTTAATATCCACCCTGGATCCAAAAAAGCGATACTCTTTAAACTCAAAATCATCGTTTATTGCAGTTGCAACATATACCAGTCCCACAGGCTTTCCTTTGTCAGCACCATCTTCAACACCCGAAGGTCCGGCTATTCCGGTAACCGCTAATCCGATATCTGCCTGTATGCGTTCTCTTACACCAGAAGCCATTGCTTTTGCAACCTCTGCGCTTATCACACCAACTTCATTAATAAGCTCTTCTGAGACGTTGAGCAGGTTCTCCTTTATCTTATTACTATAAGAGACTATTCCTCCTAAAAGGAAGGATGAACTGCCTTGAACGTTTGTCAACAAGTCTGATACCAGCCCTCCGGTACAAGACTCAGCAACGGCTAATGTTAAAGAATTCTCTTTAAATATATCAGAGACAGTCTCTTCCAGGGCTTCTTCACGCTTGCTGAAAACAAACTCTCCCAATTCTCTGCAAATTTCTTCTTCAATATTATCAAGTATTGAGTCTGCTTTGATCTTATCAGTATTGCATAATGTAGTGCGAATGCAAACGATGCCGTTGTTAACAAGTGTACTGTAAGATAGAGATTTGTCAGGTTTGATTATGCGTTGGATTTTCTCATCAAGCAAAGATTCAGACATACCAAATGTATTGACTACCCTTGTGTGTCGTCTCTTAGTTTCTTCCGACTCTCTGACGATGTATGGGATTACCCAGTCTTCTAACATCTGTTTCATTTCAGAAGGTACACCAGGCAAGCAGATAATGTTAGTCTGGGAGAAGTTTACAAGAAAGCCTTGAGCTGTTCCTGTCGCATTGTGGATAACAGTACTGCCTTCCGGGATCTCTGTCTGTTTTAGACAATTAACATACTTCTGAACATGAATATTTCCTACTAAGCTTTTAACATGATCTATTGATTTTTTGTCAGATACTAATTTGAGATTACAGAAATTGGCAACAGTTTCCCTTGTGATATCATCCTGAGTCGGCCCCAATCCGCCTGTTATTATAATTAAGTCTGCCCTCTCAGATCCGGCTTTAAGAGAAAATTTCAGATCTTTGGAATCGTCACCTGTAATAGTATGATTTACAACATCAACGCCAAGCTCTGTTAGTTTAGCAGCAACTAATGGTGCATTCAGATCTCTGATATGCCCTGATACAAGCTCTGAGCCAACCGATATTAATTCAATTTTCATGCTAGTTCAATCTGTTAATGGGATTTCCGGTTACACACAGAGTACTTTTGTCGTGCTCTGTCTCACCTCATTTTTTGACGGATGGTGGAGAAACCTTCGCTTCTGAAAATGTTGCCATCTGTGTTAGGATTTTGACACCGGCTTCAATCAGGCTCATCGCTAATACCGCTCCAGTGCCTTCTCCAAGTCTTAGATCCAGATCAAGGATTGCTCTCTTTTGTAATTTCTCCAATGCAATCTTATGGCCGTTTTCTGTTGATGCGTGAGATGATATGAGGTATTCGTTTACCTTCGGTTCTATTGCACATGCTATCAGTGCCGCCGCAGTAGAGATAAATCCGTCAACTAAAACCGGTGTCCTTTTACTTGCTGCTGCGAGGCACAGTCCGGCAATACCGCCTATTTCAAATCCACCTACTTTTGAAAGGACGTCTATTGGATCAGAAGGGTCAGGTTTATTAACGTCTAAAGACATTTTTATAACCTCGATTTTTTTCTCTACGCCATCATCGTTTAAACCGGTCCCTCTTCCAGTTACTCTGCTTAAGTCGGCTCCTGTTAAACATGCAATTATCGCACTGCTTGGAGTCGTATTCGCAATACCCATGTCACCGGTAGCAACAATGTCTATGCCGTTAAGGTACTCCTCGTTAAAGGCCTCTATACCCATCTCCAGTGATTTTATTGCCTGCTCTCTGGACATTGCTGGTCCACGTGCAATATTATCAGTTCCATATCCTACTTTTTTTATCTTCAAACCATCAAAAGGTTCAAAGTCAGCTTTTACACCACAATCGACTACAACTACTCTTGCGCCTACATGCCTTGCCAGAACACTTATAGTTGCTCCACCATCAAGGAAGTTCTTTACCATCTGCCCGGTAACTTCCTGTGGAAAAACACTTACACCTTCACTGGAGACACCATGATCTCCAGCCATTGTAAAGACAGCTTTGTCTCTTATTGTTGCATCAGTTGATCCTTTTATCGAGGCGTAGATAGTTGCAAACTCTTCCAGTCTCCCAAGGCTTCCGGTGGGTATAGCTAGATTGTTAAATCTCTCTCTAATCTTTCCATCTGAATCTATTGAGATTTTCTCAATATTTTCTATAGTTTTGCTTAAAAGTTTCATAGTTGATATTTAAATAAGAGGTAATATGGGAAAAATTATTGAGGGGCAACGTGATAATTGGTTTGTTAACTATCAGTTGTGACTAATTAATATAACCATACTCTCAACATTGAGAACAACCTGTCAATGTCAAATGGTTTGGCCAGGTAGTCATTGGCTCCGGCTTCAATACATTTAGAACGATCGCCCTTCATTGCCTTTGCAGTCAGTGCGATAACAGGGAGATTTTTAAATCTTTCCTGTTTTCTGATCTCTCCTATGGCGGTGTATCCGTCCATTTCAGGCATCATGATGTCCATGAGTACCAGGTGGACATCCGGATTATTATCTAAGCATGCTAATCCTTCCACGCCATTTTTTCCGATTACTATTTCTATGCCTTTGTCTTCGAGAACCTTCTTGATCGAGAAGACATTTCGCATGTCATCGTCTACTACCAGTATCTTTTTACCGGACAGGACCGCTTCTTTGTCATGAATCATTCGAAGTAATTTTCGTTGTGTTTCAGGAAGGTTTGCTTCGACACGGTGTAGAAACAGTGTCGTCTCATCTAAGAGTTTACGATGAGAGCCTTCTCCCTTCATAATAGTTGTTGCAGCGTATTCGTCTATTATTCTTTTCTCTTCATTAGTAAGATCCCTGCCAGTGTAAACAATAACAGGCAATTGGAAAATATCTTCATTCTTCCTGATTTTGTTGAGTAGCTCTATGCCTGTCATATCTGGAAGACTAATGTCTAAAACCATGCAGTCATACTTTCCGGTTAGTATCTGGTCATAGGCTGCCCTGGCGGTTGCAACAGTCGTGGTCTTGACATCGCCACTGCCGATAATACTTGATATTACTTCTGCCTGATCCGGGTTGTCTTCCACGACAAGAAGGTCTTTTACAGATTTTGATATTATTTTATTAAATTTTTCAAATACCTGGTCAATTACTTCAGGGCTTACCGGCTTGGTCACATAATCTATTGCTCCCATTTTTAAGGCTTCAAATTTATTATCAGATGCTGATATGAAATGGACAGGGATATGACGGAATTTCGGGTTATCCTTCAGCCTCGACATAACAGTCCATCCATTGATACCGGGAAGATTCAGGTCCAGAATTATGCCGCTCGGTTTGTAGTAATCTACAAATTGAAGACCTGTTTCTCCGTCACCTGCAACCAGACATTTAAAGCCATGTTCACGTGTTAAGTCCCTTAGAATTTTTAGAAACACTGGATCATCTTCGATAATGAGTATAGATTTATCCTCTTCTGAAATTGTTTTTCTGTCATCTTTGATGTTTTCTTCTATCTCTGTCCGGTTATCCTGTTTTTGCAATCTATTGTTGGTTTCTGTTACTGGTTCTGTTTCAACAGATGATGGTACTGGAGATTTTCCATCTGCTTTGGTTTCATATTCAAATGTTTCCGGAAGATAGAGTGCAAAAGTGCTTCCTTTGCCATGCGTACTTGTCATGTGGATTTTTCCTTTAAGCAATCTGGAAAGTTCTTTAGAAATTGAAAGTCCAAGACCAGTTCCTCCATACTTTCTACTTGTAGAACCATCAGCTTGCTTAAATGCTTCGAAAATCACATTCTGTTTCTCTTCCGGAATACCAATTCCCGTATCAATAATTGAAAAAAGAACTGTCTTAGCTTGATCTAATTTACTCTTCGACGGGTCAATTGCACCGCCTGGTAATTCATTTGGACGGCTTATTTGTAAGGTGACACTTCCTTTGGACGTAAATTTGAATGCGTTAGAAAGGAAGTTTTTCACAATCTGTTCAACCCTCTGTTCGTCAGTACGAATATGCTCCGGTAATCCATCTGCAATTTCAATGTTCAGGCTGACACCGTTTTCTTTGGCAACGTGCTGGAAATTTCGTTTTATGTTACTGCAAAAATCCTTTAAATACATATCTTCAATTTGGAGATCCATCTTTCCAGACTCTACTTTGGAGAGATCAAGTACGTCGTTAATAAGCTCCAATAAGTCGTTGCCTGAAGAGTTAATTGATACAACTGATTCCACCTGATCTTCTGATAAACTGCCGTCCTTGTTATCACCAAGAAGTCTCGATAGAAGGAGGATACTATTTAAAGGAGTTCTCAGCTCATGGGACATATTGGCCAGGAATTCAGATTTGTATTTACTGCTCTGTTCCAGATCACGTGCTCTATCTTCAATAGTTTTTCTGGCAGCTTTCAGGTCCTCATTCTTCCTTTCTACATACTCTTTCTGTTCCTCTATTTCTTCATTGGTTTGACGTAGCTCTTCTTGTTGAGCCTGCAGTCTTGATTCAGAGTCTTTTAATGCAATTGCATTTTCTTCAAGCTCTTCATTGCTTTGACGAAGAGCCTCTTCACGTGCCTGAAGTTCTTCTGCTTGTTGCTGTGTCTGTTCCAGAAGGATCTCGGTGCTGTTTCTGGATATAACCGTATTCAAGGCAACTGCAATGCCCTCTGCAACCTGAGTCAGAAAAGTTAGATGGATATCCTGGAATTCGTTAAAAGAGCCTAGTTCAACAACACTGCTTACTGCGTTATTCAATATTAGCGGGAAGATCAGGATCTGTTTTGGTGTGGCTTCTACTATGCCTGAATTAATGTTGATAGAATTGTCAGGAAAGTCTGTTAAAAGAATATGTCTCTTTTCCAATGCCGCCTGACCTACCAGACCCTCACCGGGCATAAATTCATTCGGGGTATTCTTCTGCTGAACATAGGCAAAACTACCTATTGGTTTAAGACGCTTGTCATCACCAGACATATATAGTATCCCAACCTGTGCATTCAAATATTCAGCCAGATGCCCAATGATATTTCCACCCAATGCTTCAATGTCCTGTTCGCCTCGCATTTTTACATTCAGTTCCATCTGGCCAGTCTTGAGCCAGTTATGGGTATCATTTTTTTCTGTCGTCAGGCGTAAGTTAGAGATCATGTCATTAAAGCTGTCTGCTAGTTCTCCGATTTCACCTCTGGTCTTTATCTCAATATTGTGATCAAGTTCGCCTTCCGCAACACTTCTAACTGCCCTTGAAAGTGCTGTGATTGGTTTGGTTATACTTCTTGCTACAAAAAAGCATAATATAAACATTGCTATTGCAGAGCCGCCTGTCAAACCGGAATAGATGATAACAGAGATTGTTTTTTCAGAGGATAAATCTGTTGCTTCTTTAAGAATTTCCTGAAGTTGTGCATCTTCGACTTTTTTCAAATCGTTAATGCGTCCTGCTGTGATGGCAAAGACGTATTCAGGTTTCAGTCCAAAATTGCCACTCGTAAGATTTTCACTGATTTGCTTGCGTATATTCATGACAGCCTTAATATTTGGCTCACTCATTTTTGTGTGATACTCATTTCGTATTCTTTCTGTAATCTGGTATTCAAAAACTGAGAGTAATGCTTCCTGCCCTTTAGATACCCGCATCCAGTCATGCATTTCTGATTGAGTGACAGGTTTGTCTTCAGCAACAAGACCCGTTATAATTGCTCTCTCCTTGCCCGCCATCTCTTTGGCCATGATAAGGTTGATACAGGCCGTGAATGGAAATGAAAGTTCAGAGTCCTTGATAATAACACTCGCTTCTTGAAATGTCCCCAGAATGTCATCTATTATTTCATCATAGAGGTCATTGGCTTCATTGTTTTCGATCGACATTGAAGAGATCTTTTCTCTGATAGAGGGCAGTTTCCAGAGTTTTCTTGAGGACGCATTGGCTCGCCTGGCAAATTTATAGCCAAGCTTTGCCATATCCAATGTTTTTGTGTCCTTGTCCATGACTTTATAATACCTGTCTGTAAGCAGTCTCTGCTTCTTCATTGTCTCTTCCATGCTGCTTCCACTACTGGCAATGAATCCGGCAGATGCTCCACGTTCTCTCTGTAATTGGTGAACAACCTGACTGGAAACTATCATATAATCTGCGATACTCTTGATCTGTTCAGCCTGTTTTTTAGCATCAAATTCACGAAGCAATAGAATTGCCATGAACCCACCTACTATCAGGGCCGGGATCAATGCCAATACAATCAGCTGTTTTATCAGTCCTAATCCTGAAGATCGTTTAGATTCTTTCTGCTTTGTACGAAGATCAGAGTTTTTCATTTCAAATTCCTGTCGGGGTCAAGTGGAATAGATTTTTGATAATGGTTATTAGTGAAAACGGTAAAATAGTGATAGCTCTTTTCATAATTCAGCCTTTTAACTCTAATTTCCAAATATCTGAATTTTATGTCTATAGGGTTATCTTAATTTTCGGCCATTTTGGTGTTTTCTTGATATGGAAAATTGAATTGTAGTTTTCAATTAAATGCGGGCCATTTGAAGAGATTGTTTTGTTGGTATCCAGTCCATAAGTACATAAATCCTGGGAAATCGTAACCAGCTGAAGCCTGCAAACTAAACTTGATTGTTCGATCACCAAGTAGATTGCCCATTGAGCCTTCAAAAATTTCTGCCAGATTAAATGCTCTTTTGTATTTTATAACTTTCGCTTCGTTTAAACCTGTTATGTCCTTGGCGAGAGTGATTGCATCTTCAATATAGCCCAATTGGTCGACCAATCCATTTTCCAATGCCTGCACTCCTGTATATATTCTGCCATCTGACAACTTTCTAACATCTTCCAGTTCCATATCTCTACCAGCGGCAATAATATTTATAAACCTTGTATACATTTCATCTACAATGTCATACAAGACCTCTCTTTCAGCATCAGACATCTTTTTAAGAGGTGAGCCAATACTCTTCATATCTCCTGATTTTATTGAATTGTCCTGAATGCCGTATTTCTCAGCAAGATTAGCAATATTGATAAGAGGCATGATTACTCCAATACTTCCGGTAATTGTCGTCGGATGAGAAATTATTTTATCTGCAGCGGCTGAAATGTAATAGGCGCCGGATGCCGCAACGTCCTGCATGCAGACGATTACTTTCTTATTTGTTTGTTCTTTAAATTCCAGGACTTTTTTGTAGATAATATCGCTTGCTGTTATTCCTCCACCAGGACTGTTGATTTCCAATATCACAGCTTTTATCGCATTGTCGTCCCGTGCTTGCTTAAGTTGCTGTTTCACACTATCAACAATGCTTGGTGTTTCCTGGAAAAGTTTCTTTGATGATTGCCCGGTAATAACACCCTTCACTGGAATTAGAAGTATTTTATCAGTACCGCTTCCTCCTATTACTGTTTCGGAAAGTTTCTTGGTGCTTTCATCTTCAACCTGTGTTGTTAGTGCGCCCTTTACTACGAAGAGTCCCATGAACGAAATGGATAACACAATACAGCAAAGAAAAAAGAATATTGCCAATGAAGTTGAAACCCAAAAACCTACTCTGCTTTTTTTCTTATTATCTTCCATAATACGATTTTATAACCGGGTAAATAATGTGTTAACGTGATACTAATATGTTTCTCTGTTTGTTGATTCCTATGTAGTCATTAATTCAGAATCCATGTATCCCCAGTCTCCATAGCTCTTTCTGGTATACGGCGGATACTCAATTCCAATGTAGTCAAGTGCCTTACCTACCATGAAATCTACCTGATCGTTTATAGTCTTTGGATGGTAGTAGTATCCAGGCATAGCAGGTAAGATACAGGTCTGCGCTTTTGACAACTTCAACATGTTTTCCAGATGTATTGGAGTTAATGGAGTCTCTCGCGGCATGACAACCAATTTCCTTCCCTCCTTTAGTGTAACACTTGCAGCACGTTGAATGAGATTTGACGCAATACCATTTGCTATTGAACAGAGTGTGTTCATACTGCACGGTGCTATAATCATAGCTTTGGTTTTTAATGTGCCGCTTGAGATGGATGCTGCAATATCTGATATGTGGTGATAGGTTATGCTGTGACTTTCCCTATCAATAAATTTACTGATATTGAACTCATTTATATCTAAGGAGAGATTTAATTCACTTTCTATAACTTGTATAGCGGCTTCTGACACAATTAAGTGAACAGTATATGATTTATCGCTCAGCGCTTGTAAGAGGCGCTGTCCGTAAACCACACCACTGGCTCCAGTAATGCCTACGATTATATTTTCCATTTTGATGACACCCAATTAGATTTTCAACTCGTAAAAACTGCTGTTACAATTCTTTATGTCTTTTATCGGGACATTATTACAAATTTTTACATGAATTTCTATTCAATTACTCGCTTTATTTATTTTTATAACCGTTGAGAGGGGAAATTTAGTTGGGAAGTATTGCATAACTCTTTGATTTGCAAGGGCTTGCAGTGTGGGAGTGTTATGTATAGGCATTTTGAATTACCAGGATATCATAAATGGCATGTGTATAAACAGCAATCCCTAAACCTCGAAAAATAAAGATTGCAGATAGAATGATCCCGGCAACCAGGCGGAACGAGAAGCTGTGTATTGAGAAACTATCGCCGGATGGACCTATGTAATGCATGATAGAAAAGATGGAAGCACATATTAGTATACTGCCAAGAGAGCCAATAGCGGGATTGATTTTTAACGCTTTAACTATAATAAAGTAAATGATGCTTAACAGCAGCATGCGAAAGAGTATTTCTTCGTATATGCCTGCTCCAAAAGAGATAATTATTCCTTTTATAAAACTTTGTACGTATGAGTTAGAAATATCAAATGGCAAATATCCATGTACAAAAAAGAGTACTACGTATCCCAGGGAAAAACCATAAACCGCACTTTCAAAAAGCATAGGAATAAAAATTCTACAGCTTAAACGGTTCTTTCTCTCTATATAAAATATTGAACAGAAGGAGATGATGATGATTAATGAATTGAATACCAGGGTTGCGCTGTCACCAAAGAGCTCAAAGGGTTTTTTTACAATAACGTCAGCACTGTTTTTTGTTTCAGCACCATAGAGTAGAATACCAATTTCATAAAAGACTAAAAGAGGCAAGATAAAGAGAAAG
>Ga0209361_1001976_pt1 | contig 11880 bp, 1 predicted proteins | sample SaaInlV_200m_DNA_3_FD_184657 | JGI IMG/M metagenome (GOLD analysis project Ga0209361, IMG submission 184657) | Marine microbial communities from expanding oxygen minimum zones in the Saanich Inlet - SI037_S4LV_200m_DNA (SPAdes) (version 2) | ecosystem: Environmental > Aquatic > Marine >... | reverse complement strand
AATTCCTAGTCCGTCTGTAAAATTCCCAGCAGCAGCATCTTTAAACCCATTCAGAAAAATCATCATAAACACATGCGAAAAATCTATCGCAATGCCTGCTATTGTTCTACTAAAATTAACTAAAATTGCTGCCAACAATACTTTTCCTAGAAGCGATTTATATCCATATGACTCGTAATTAAAAATGGTTGCAAAAGCTATCATTAACAAGAAAAAAATAAACAGTGTATTTAGCACATCTCTCATTACAACCCAGCCTTTTATAACAAAACCCTCATGAACAAAATTGTTATAACTAATAATACTTAGCATTAAATCGATAAATTGAACCAATAATTTTCCTAGGAGCGTAATGACTGATAAAAGAACCATGTTAAGAATAGAAAAAAATGAGTTTTCTATAACTCCTGCTTGTGCCAAAACTAAGTCTAAAGGAATAAAAAGTAGCACGGCAATTAAAAGAGCAAAGCCAAAATATTTCCAAGGCTTTTTCTTGGAATTCTTAACCAGCTCGCTAAGGCGAGATGCTTGCAAACTCAAAAATTGTAGGATTTTTTTCATCCGCACACAATTCGGATAATTTTCTCAATTATACCATAAAACCCGATACTCTTGATATATTTTAGGTGGATAAAAAACCTAATTTGTCATTTCCAAGAAAAGACTCTCTTCTCTCAATACAAAGGAGGTGCATAGTTGAGAAGAGCCTGTTTTATCCCCTCCTTTTGCATGAAGGAGGGGTGACTCGAGCTTTGCGAGAGGCGGGGTGGTTGAGTACCTTGTACATAAAATAAACGGCTCGTCGCGTGAGCCGTTTATTTTTGCGCTTAAAAAGCTTATTTTAAGCTAAAACTTGATTAAAATTCTCTCATTTTAAGCCACTATTGACATATTTTGTCAATATGTTATACTACTATGATTCGTTCTTTCTGGACGCACTCGCGTTCAGCAACTCAGCGCTAAAATTAGCGCAATCTCTCCCGGAGGTTTACGCATGAAGACTCGTGAAATCGGACTCGCCCTGCTCGCACTGCTCGTCACCCTAGCGGTCGGCTGCAGCAGCGACTCACCCACGGACGTGCTGCTCGACGACGATCTCGACATCACCAATGACGGTGGATCGACCGTCGCCATCGACGACGACACCACTGTTGTCGACAACGGCAACAATCCGGACCTAGGCGGAAATGTCCGGGAAGTCCCCCGTGAATTCCGTGGGGAATGGGGACTATACGCTGCCGTTGGCGAATGGGAAAGCCCAAACCTTCGGCTGTTCAACAGCACAGTCCGAATAGACAAGGACGACGCCTTTCTGGTCTCGACAGCGCAAGACATGGAAATCGCGTTCGACGAAGACCAGCAGGCCTGGGTGTTCTGGCGGCTAAAGGGGAATGATTACCGCATAGAAGGTCGCCAAGGCGACCAGCTCAACATCACCTTACAGGGAATTCAAGGAGATCGTCTTATCGTAGGAATCCGGTAAAACACCGCGATTCCAAGAACTCAAAGCGCCGCACTCTTATACGAAGAGAGTGCGGCGTTTCCAATTTATTCAACAAGAGTAACCCTATAATCATTTCCCGTTCCTGTAATATCAAACGGATCATCTAATCCATTTCTATCAAATGGAAACAAATCAACGCAATTAGCACCGTAATTAATCAAAGGACTGTTGTCTACGCCATCTGCTCTATTTCGTTTATTACACCAGCCCCAATTATCTGTTACTCGAATTCGAATAATTTTCTCGCCATTGCTTTCATACACATGGGTGTATCTATGAGGATTACTTACATTTCTACGCTGGTCTATATGAAGACTTGTCTGTCTTGTAGATTCTCCGTCTCCCCAATCTATTTCTATTGAGCGAATTGGCAAATGATTCTGTGGAATATTGGTTGTAAACTCAAGAGTAACAGATTTTATATTACCGCCTTTTACCACAACAGAGTCTTCTTGCTGAGAACCAACAGAAACAAATTCAGTTTCTCCTTTAACTCTCACTACATCTATTATTGGAGCTTCACAATTTACACCAGGAACACAACTTTCTCTTTTATCAAGATCTCCAATGGAGTATGTATCTGTTTTTTCATCATATTTTTCTAAAGTCTCATCCCAATTAAACACTTTAAATATTCGTGCAAACACATTTAGCACTCTACCTACTCCCCCACTTTCAAAGGTATCATTCTGAGCAGATACGTTCCCTCCACAACTCCCCCCACCCGCACAATCTATATCGTTAAAGCAAATACTTCCCTCTTGTGTTCCTCCTTCACATAACGTGATTGTTGCATTATAGGCAAATGCCATATTTCCTCTGTGTACCTCTTTGCAGATCTGTGTTTTGTCGTTATTTTGTGTATCTCCTGGAGAATACAACAGCAGAGGCGTTCTTTTGGTAAGATCGGGAACAAAATCGTTATTCGTATCAACTAGCTGCAATATATCACTCGGACTATCTATTGCTGGAGTTGCACTAAATGGCTCACATTGAGTATCGCTTCCAAATTGGATCGGCGAACCTTCTTCTCCCGTATATGCTCCATGCAACCGAGAATTCCATACAGCATTTTCTCCGTCATGATCTACTGTCTGTACTATTTGTGAACAATACAATGGCCGTGGAATCCGTTGCTGTTTTTCTGCAGAACCAAAATGATAAAGTATGTCATCCCTGTCAACATACTGCGTAGGACTATAGTTTAAAGAGCTAAAATTATCAAAAACAGAATCATCATGTTGAGTACAATATGGATCAGCACAATATGCTTCATCAAAAGCATATCCTGAATCACGATTATCACTCTTATCACACCTCAAATCTGGATCACTCCATTTATAGAGAACGACCTTGTGATAGACCTCCTTGAGACTCTGTAAATAACACTCTGGTCCATCGTCAGCCAAACAACCAGAGGTTGAGCTTAATGTTATATCATTTGTTCGTTTATCAGTTGATTCTCTTCCTCTTACTTCAAAACAACCGTCACTCTTTCCTCTTTTACTAGCATCTCCATCATCTCCTATCCTTCTATCTCCTGTTGTAGCAACACTTATTCTTGTTATCAAATCTGAAGCACCTGCGTTAGAATTTCTAAAAGAATCTCCTAATCTCCAATCATCTGTAAGCATCTCATAAAATGCTGGTTTAGGATCACTTACCAGCCCTATTCTCATACAGCCAGCTTCATCAGTTCCTGCACTCCCCCTAAACGTAGGACAAATCATTCGTGGGAATTCAAAGCTTTTTCCTGCAATTAGTGGTTCTTTCTCTTTTGCAACAGCACAATGATACACCGGGCCTCCACCTTGATACCCAACATTTTCTGGTTTAGCAAATGTATTCGATTCGTCTTTAATAACATCTACAGGGTACCACTGAATACACACTGCAGGATTTGCAGGGTCACGCTCCATACAATACCCTCTCCAGCCTTTAATTAATTCGCCTTGAGCGTTTACAGCATCACATTGAGCGGCATCGTCAGCAGGATACATTCGACACGTTGGGCCTGCATCTCTTCTTAAGTGAGAAGATGCAACTCTTAATACTGGTCGTAATTGAATATCGTCGTATAAAATAAAGCCTTGAATATTTTGGAGTAAATCGATCCTCAAAGATTGAGCACTTGGGTCTGTTCTAAATACTTCACTTGTAAAGAACACCCATTTGTCATCTGCATTGCTAATTTGAACACTCGTAAGGCCTCCCACAGCACCTGCTGCCTCGCCTCTTCCTGTGTTTGGTGCTGGTTTGTCAAATTGCGAAATATATATAACTTCATTTCCAATACTCGATGTTTCTAACCCTTTTGTATTTACCCAGCCAGACAGCACATAATCTGTATTCCCTCGAATATTTAACACTTTCATAGAAATACCCGAATTTCGTAAATCTGCTACATTGAGTGTACTTTCAAAGCCTTTTACTCGGATATATCTATTTGTAGCTGTTCCTTGAGTTCTTTGTCTATACGGAGACACTTCTGTCCAATTACTTACGTCTGGAAGAAAATTAGATCCTCTAAAGAATGTTAAATTTCCCAAATGTACTGTTTGGTCATTTGCTGTTTTTATTGTGACATAAGGATATCTTTCATTTGCAGTAATCCCAGTTCCATTACTTCGATTAAAAGACACTCTAAACTTAGTGCCCTCTCCCGAAGCAGTTTCAGCATCGTCGTACCTAAAACTTTCCACATTTTTAAAGCTTCCATTTGCATCAGCAGGACGCCACATCAATCCGTCTTCATACACAGCATCTCCACTATTATCTGAATCTGAAAGATGCACTTCGAACATGCTTTGTGATAAGTTTGGAAGCGTTGTTGGCCTCGAACTGCTCGAACTGCTTGGTGAATACGCAACACCCTGCAATGTATACGTTAAAGTAGAAGTAACATCCGAAAAATGAGAGCCTCGTAATGTCAGCTGCGCAGTGTCTCTACTACAACCTCCAGAAAGCTCGAATCCACAATCTTGAGTTGCATTATCTTCCGTGCACACATTTCCTAAGTGTGAAATAGCTGCTGGCGAAAGAGTTGTTTTGCCTGCAGTACAAACCAATTCATTTGCATCGGTCTTGCCTATTTGAATAACTTTTTGGCCGTTGTATCTTTGAGCAACACTACAATTTGTACATCCAAAAGATTTAAACACACGACTACTTAAACCTACTGGTAATCCAGTAGAAAAATCCGTAGTACCAACAGCTACATCATCAAATGAAAGATTCCGTGTTTCTGCTGGTTCGAGTACCACATCTTTTATAGCAAAATCGTCCGACGTAATAATATCTATGGAAAGATTACTTCCTGTTACCGAAAGAATATCGTGCTGAATTGTTCGTGCTGACCCACCAGTACTAAATGACTCCTCTTTTTCTAATATAATTCCTGCATTAGAATCCCGAGCTCCTGTTCTGTATCGAAAAAGAACTGTTTGGGGTTCTTCCACAGAACCAACAGGACTAACGAGTGCAGTAAATCGATAGCTTTCTGTATCTGCAACAGTTACATTTGTGCTGTACCTATTATCACTAAACACTTTCCCCTGTTCTGAGACAGATCCAATTTTTAATGAATATGCACCACTTTTTACTTCTTGATTTTCTAAGCTACAAGACCCTTGGCAATCCGTTTGCACATACCAGCCATCTGGTAAGTTATCGCCATTTAAATCGCGCTCAAAATTAAAATTCACAACATTCGCACTCTCTCCCACCACACTCATGTTAACTGGATGAAAATTCCCTTCTATTAAATAGTTGTCGTTAAATCGTAAACCTGCCTTCGAAAGACCACTTAATTGATTAAATTCATTAAACTCCCTAAGAGATCTCGACGCTGAATAAGCTTCTTCTGAATCTGTTGCATATTGCGAAACAAAATCTTTTACAGTAGGTTGATCGTAGGTAAAGTCTGTTTTTGCTGTAGGTTCTCTTGGTTCTGTACACGTAACTCCATCTTCGGTATTTTGACAGGCATAAAAATCTAAACAGACTGTTTTAGGGGTATCGTTTCCGCTTTCGTCTACAGTCGCGACTGTGGTTCCAGATCTACACTCAAGCCATTCGCCACAAGTGCGATCGTTTCTAATTCTATACAACTCTTTTTTCGATCCATTTAAAATTTGAGTCTTATAATCCATTCCTGTTGGGTTTTCATTTGGTCTTAAAGGGGCATCGAGTGTATCGAAATACCTACAGGTACCAAATTTTATATCTGTAGAGGTACATGCCGGACCTGTTGGCTTAATAGGTCCAACTATAAATAAACTTTTGTTTTCTTTTGATTCTTTAAGCTCTGTACAACCTCTAAATTCTGCGGCACAAGCTCCAACATACCCAGACAGAGGAACCTCGTATGGATTACCAGAATTTCCGAACGTATTTATCATCTTTGTAGGACAATCTACCACCGTACCATTCTCAAGAGTTCGTTTCCATTTCCCGTCGCTAAAGGAGCATACTCTACCTTGTGGATCTTTAAACCATCGGGTATTCCCATCACCAGAAATAGAAGGTGCTGTTTCTACTCCAATAGAGAAAGCTTCGCACATAACACCACCAGCCTCACACATTGTTTTTGTGTAATCGGGAGCGGATGGATTATCTAATATATATACTGGTTCAAATCCAGAAAGCTTATTTTCGCTATTAACAATGGGTAACGAAACTAAACTGCAACCCATTTTTTCAGAACCACACGCAGCTTCTTCCACAACACGGACAATCTCTACAAAATCTTGAGGGATAGTTAAGAGCTCTTCGCCTTCTTTGTTATACACTATTTTTTCGCCTACCTCATTTGTGTTATTAGTATTAATAAGCGCCTCACATCCAACATCCGAAGCTTCACATGGAGACGAGAATTTATAATTATATATTGTTTCTTCTTCATCGGTTCCGGCTATTTTTGTGGAATAAGCACTACAACCCTGGAAATTAGTACAAATAGCGGGTGGTTCTTGTATAGTATTTTTCTTTCTATAAAACACATCTACCTGGGTTGTAAGGGCAATAGAATCTATGTCGATAGATTCAAGCCCTTCGTTTAAATGCATTTCAAAAAGTTTTGGGGAACCAGCATATTTAATACCGCCAATTGTGGCAGTATGCCATTCACCATCCGCAACCAATGTCGAAGATTCAGCACCATCTTTTTCTTGCGCTCCAAGAGGAACAGAAAGTATCCCAGAACCAGATTGAACTCTGTATACAAATGAAAGGGAATATTCTCTTCCCACATCTATAGAATCAGAAAATCCCAAATGGAAATTAGCATCTTGAACTCCATTCGTTACAGTAAGATACTCTATACCAGCAGCATCTGCAGGTTTTAATTCTACATCGCCAGCCCACAAACCACGATTGATATCTTCAACACCAAAGTCACTCGAAAAAATCACTCTCACATTACCTGCTTGAGGCCCTTCATAACGTCGACACATATTTTCTGAAGCAGAACAACTACTACTACTCGAGGCCAAAATGTTGTACAGCTCGCCTGCGCCAGCAGTTCTTCTTATAAGTCTACATTCGTTTGTTACTGGAATCGTTTTACTTTGGAAAACAAAATGGCTATCGCCTTCGGCGTCTATATATTCTCTACAATCTGGGTTTTCTGAAGCGAGGGCTGCACTACAGGTCGTTAAAGATAAATCTGATACTGCATCATTACACAAAGTGGTATTCCCGCTTCCAAGTATTGGATTTGTACATGGTTGATCTTGCCCGCTATTGCTTCTTAATAAATCAACAGCTCGTAATTGGAACCCGAAAATATCTACGCCTTCCCAAACAAAATATCTCTTTTTAAAATTATCACCACTCTGAGTTACCTGGGCGTCGTTGGCACACCAGCGAACTTGAGTATAATATTCTTTCGATTCAGAAGTACCAAGGCTTTGAGCATTTACATTGGTGAATTCCTCACAGCCAACAGATGCTGCTGAACAGCTTTCTCCACCAGTAACATCGTATACAACAAAACTCTTCGTTTTGAATCCTGAGTCGAATAATGTTGGAGATTCTATATAATCGTTATAGCCATTACAAGAAGCTGGACATTGATCGGTTGTCTCTAATTTAGCAAATACTGTTACCTCGCTATTCCCATCAACAGGAGTAAATGCCTGACAGCCAATTGCCCTTGGTCCGTTTTCACAAATACTTCTTTTAGAATTTAAAAACTTTTCCTGAAGATTTGCTATTCTAAAATCTGCAAGCGTTATATTCGGAACATCGTTTGGATTGTCTGTTACAGAATCTACTATCAATTTATTAATGCTCTCTATATCTGGCAGATTCCAAAACCGAGATGCAGAACTTTGATCCTGCCGAACTGGATTTACTCGTAAATATCTTTGGCAACTTGCCGATGCAGAATTACAGCCAACCTCAGTTGCTTTTTGAACAGCTTTGGCATTTAAATGTGCGACTGCTGTTCTGTCTCCTAAAAGTGAACATATTTCAACAAAACCAAATGGGCCTTCTATATCGCAAGAGGTATCACCGCCTTTAATTTCACATCTGGCTCCACCTGCTATAGTACACCAAAACGTGCCCGTGCCAGGAACCCGAAGCGAAGCAGTGCTTAATAATGGGGTTGTAATATTTGTTTCTGGTTTTATTTCTATTGCTGTCGTAATTTGAGGGGTTTTAATCTGCGCTTCTGGGTCGGCAACTCTTAAATACTCTCTACACCCCACATTATCCGCCGAACAGCCTTCGGTATCGAGGGTGCTTTTTAAATAATAAGAAGAATTCCCTTTCGAGTCGGTAAATAACTCACACGAGTTATATTCTGGTCGACATTCTTGGTTGTCTTCAAATTTCCAAACAAATTTTTCTTTCGTACAATAGCCAAATCGGCATTGACCGTTTTCTTTTTCGTACACACAGGTTTGTTCGTCTGCACAGGAATTAGAGCGGGTAATTTGAACCACCTTAGGGCCATTAGGATCGTCTGGGTTAGAAACCTCTTGCCTTCTAATAACAATTTCACCAGGCCCTTCTGCATTACATTTTAATTGAGGAGCTTTTAACACCCAATCTGGATTTACCAACCCATAATACGGATTGTCTTGATACAAAACCCTCACTTTTCCAGAAGAAATAGAAGGCAACACCAAAAGCTTATCTTGATCTATATTTAAACAAATAACTTCGTCTTTCGTGGTTACACGCAAGGTAGTAATATTTACAGAAATTTTTGAATGACAACGAGCTTGAATATTTTCGTTCGAATAAAATTCTATCTGACCATCTTCGTAAAACTGCTCCGCATCTACTCCATCGGGGCTCGTAAATGAATACCCTGTAATTTTGTCGTCGTTGTCTTTTATTTCCGCAATATTCGAAAGCGGAAATTCGTTGCTCCATTGCCCTGGGTCATCAAACTTTGCAATAAGAGCACCAAGCGTCTGTCTGGTTCCTTTTTCGTTAATATACTGAGCTGCTAGCTCCCATCCAACTGGAATAATTCTATAGTGGCGCAATAACACCATGCTTCGATATGGAATACCTTCGTCGATAGAAGGTTCTACATTACTGCTTTTGTATCCAAATACAGCATTCGGATCTAACAATCCATATTCTTCCGACAATGCCTCTCTCAAGGTGAGCTGTTGTTCTATCGCCGTTTTAAACCCTGAATTAATAATAGGCGGCTGATTTGCAACACTTGTAGATAATAAGGTAAGGACATCTGCATCTTCTACTGTCTTTGGTTTTAATGCCCCCAGCTTCGAGAAAAGTTTACGAGCTACCTTTATTCCGCTTGTTACTGGAATTCCTCTTCCAGCAACACCTCGCTCTGCTATAGATGGATTAACACCAGGGCCTTCAAACCAATTTTTTAACATTTGAGACATTAATGTATTCGTAAAAATACCAACCGCATCTGCAACTGCTTCGCCAGTAAAGGTGCTATATTGATCCGCTGCACTCTTTATTGGCTGTTTGCCTGTTTCTTCTACCAATGGAGCTGGCGTTTTTATAACCCCAGAAACAGTAGAGGCAACTCCTTTAAATGCACCATTAATACTATCGAAGAATTTACTTTCTTCTACTTTTTTTGCTGCATCTTGGTTAGCAGCAGAATCAAGAGCAAGATATGCTCCAAAAGGATTACTTTCCTGATTAAAGACTTTTCCAATATCTGCTAAATCTTCTGATGAACTAATTCTATCGAATGCATTTGCTCGGCGGGCGTCGTTCACTTTTGCTGCTTCTTGATAGAGTGTTTTATACCATGCATCTAATCGGGTTAAATATTCTTGTGTTCTTTCTCTACAGCTCGCAAAAGCATATTCATCTGCACCGCCAGCGCCTCCACCAGTAGCAGCTCCGTCGAACACTTCATCGAAATCTCTTAAATCATTATCCATTTTCTTTAGTGCTTCATACATTGGAATAACAGCTTCTAAATATGGAAGGATCCCTTCCGCCCGAGCTGAATCAGCCTCAGATCCATCTATTTCTCCATCGAATGCAAAATCTCCAATAATGGCTAATACACCTCTATCTTCATCATATCTTTGATAGGCAGACTGAATTTTTTTCCCCAAATCTTTTACTGTATCTTTAGTATTCCTTATTTTTCCCTTTAATCTATTTAAAGCTGGCTCTATCCCACTCCCATTCGTACCAGCAACAGTATCTAAAGCATCATAATAAGATTCAAAATCCTGAGCTAAAGTAATAATATTAGGAACGACACTATCATAGAGATCATCCAATGTTGCAAGATCATTAGAATCAAAGGGAGGATCTTGGAAACGACTTAAATTATCAATTTTCACAAAATAAAACTGAGCTATTACGAGTTCTTCAAATTGGGCGTTCAAATTAGCTGCTGCTTGTTGGTATGCTGAACCATCGGTCATTGGTGCAGGATTATACTTGTTGCTACCATCAAGCATAGTTACCAATACATCTTCTACTTCAGACACATCTGCACCCACTGCATCTCCTGGTAACATTTGTTGAATAGTTTTTTCATTATAATCAGAGTCTAAAAAGCTATCTGTCCCACCACCTCGAATTAAATTATCGGTATTAATTGCTTCTAAATCTGAATCCGTACAAAACTGTGCATCATCTGGAAATTTGGAGTCCAGAAGTGGAATCGGATCACCTGGTTCAGGATCTGGAGCAGCAAAACTCCTGTTTTGGTTTAGAACAAAAGGATAAGGAAAAATAGGTGGACCTGCTGCTGATTCATTATAAACAGCTAAATTTTTAAACGCTGTTAGCTGATCAACAAAATAATATGCTTGGCTATTATCTATCTCTTTAGATGAGGCAGCAAGGTCGTCCTTGTATGCTTGATCATTAATATAATGGTTAGTCTCTTTAAATATTTGCTCCCTATAACGAAGCAATCCCTTATAAAAATCCGAGTCCTTCTGGGCCCCTACTGCACATGGGTCTCCTGCTGAACCATCTGAAGTTGGGCAGAAATTAGATTTATTTCTTGTATACAGCTCTGTATAGTACGCTAATAACCCACCAGTCGGAGGGAAAAAAATATGATAATCAAAAGTTCTTACAGTATTCTGTTTATCTAACATCACCCCTGCGTCCATAATATTTGCTAAAGCCTCAGCCAACACAGCAGGATCAGCACCTTCCTGGCCTGGAGTTTGGGCTTTCTCTATATATTTAGTTAAATTTTCTGTAGCAGAGGTAAGCTTTTGAGATGTTTTAAGAAGTCTTTCTTTTACTGGCTGGTCTATCCCAGTATCTCTTCTAATTATAGTGTCTAAATTTTCACTGTACTCTGCAATAGTAGAACCTCTCCCAATTCGTAAATCTACATCTACTAAATCTGTTAAAGAAAGCTCTCGTATGTTTTCTCTAATCTGACTAAACGAACACCTTGGCTTGTGATCTGGTCTGTCCCTAAAAGGCGAAACCTGCCCAACAGCCAAATTTAACTGCAATTTTACTGCTGGATCGAACGGTTCACATAAACCATTGTCTAAAAATCCACCTTCCTGGGCGAGAGTGTCCAAAAAATCTCCAACAGCAGCATCTCCTAAATTCCCCCAATATTCCTTATTCATCTGAAAACATGGCTCTTGCCCAGAACAACCGCCAGATACCCTAATTGCAGCATCACGAGCCATCTGTCCTAAGAAATAATTTAACCCATTCCTATACGCAATAGAGCCACCTTTTCTCCAGGCAGCTTCTAGTGCTTTCGAACTTTTTTCGTAGGTCCATTTTGCTGCATCTGCCACTTTGCTTCCGGCATTCACGGCAGTATTCCAAATATCAGAAACTACACCACCAAACTGCGCTTGTGCTGGAGCAGGGGCGACAAAAACTGCGAGTTGAGTCGCTATTATAACGCTAACTAAAATTGT
>Ga0209361_1001966_pt1 | contig 11919 bp, 8 predicted proteins | sample SaaInlV_200m_DNA_3_FD_184657 | JGI IMG/M metagenome (GOLD analysis project Ga0209361, IMG submission 184657) | Marine microbial communities from expanding oxygen minimum zones in the Saanich Inlet - SI037_S4LV_200m_DNA (SPAdes) (version 2) | ecosystem: Environmental > Aquatic > Marine >... | reverse complement strand
TTGCGATATGTTCTGATAGGGCCTTGTTGCAGTCTCATGCACAGGAATCAAATACAGAAAATGAATATCTCACACTGGAAGAAGCAGTAGAGATTGCCATTAATAATAATCCATTAATAAAGTCCAAAAAACATAATGTAGGAATATATGAAGGAAGAATAAAACAGGCAGGACTGCTGCCAAATCCTGAGATTGAATTTTTCACACAGGAGACTCCGACTAATAACATAGGTTTTGATCAGAGCCAAAACTCTATTGCCTTATTCCAGAAGCTGGAAACAGGAGGAAAGAGGAAACTGAGAGTTAAAGCAGCCGAAAAAGAAAAGAAGGTAATGGAAATGGATCTTCAGACTACAGTAGCTGATATTACAGCAAAGGTTAAAAAGGCTTATTTTAACGTGCTCACAACTCAGGATGAATTAAAATTTGCAAAAGAAACTTTAACAATCGCAAAGAGCTTGATGTCTATTTCAAGTGAAAGATTTGAAAAAGGAGATATTGCAAGAATTGACGTACTCAAAGCTGAGATAGAATTATCCAATTCTAAAATGAGGGTACAGGAATCTGAAAGAGAAAATCTTAATTCAGCAAAAATGTTACAGACCGTCATGGGTGTACCAGATATTGTTTTAAGCAACCTGTTGCCAGTTTCAACTGCCGATATACCCTTACTAAAACTGGACAAACTAAATGATTTGCTTTTAGACAACCATCCCGCACTGAAAGCACGGAAGAAGGTTGTGGATCTCTCACTAATAAAGATTACCGAGGCGAAGAGAATGGCTATCCCTGATATTAATGCGACTATTGGATACAAGAGGCTCTCTGCAGCGGATATCAATACTGTTCAGGCTGGAATAGAAATTCCTTTACCGATTTTCAACAGAAATCAGGGTAAGATTATTGAAGCCAGAGCATTGTCCCATAAGGCAATCGATGATGTAGAGATTGTTAGAAATGAATTGCTACTTCAATTGAGCAATTCATTTTCTTTATATATTTCAACCCGTGAACAGGTTCGTTTCTTCGTCAATACTATAATACCAAAGGCAGAAGAATCCTTAAAGATAGAGAGACAGGGATATGAGCATGGTGAATTCGATTATCTTGAGGTGTTGGATGCACAGAGGACATTAGCAAACACAAGAATTTCATATTTGAAGATTTCAAATGAACTTTTTTCTTCAATAACTGAAATAGAAAAGCTTGTTGGAGTGAAGATATCTGACATTAAATAATTTAATATTTACCACTGAAAATCACTATAAAATTAAAAACATTTTTACACGAGGATATTTACATGAGAAGAACCTCTATTTATTTTCAGCTTTGTAGAGTTAAGTATTTGCGTATTCGCAAGCAAATTATTAACCATTTAAAATCACTCACTATGGACAAAGCAATTATTTCATTCGTCATCATTACAGTCTTATTATCAAGTTGCAATAATGACGTCCATAATCACGCGAATAGCGAACACGAACGCCCACACGGAGATGAAACACATACAAGTGTTGAGATTGAACCGCTAGCTTACACTCTCTACACAGAAAAAACGGAGCTATTTGTAGAGTTTAAGCTTTTGATTGTAGGAAAAGTTTCAAAGTTCGCTGCCCACTTTACCCAATTAGGCGAAAGCTTCAAAGCAGTTACAAAAGGTTCCGTAACAGTCAGCCTGATTGGAAACAAGAAACAATCACCTGATAGAGCCCAAAAGCCATCATCTCCAGGCATATTTCGATTGGCTTTGAGTCCAGAAAATTCCGGTACATATCAGTTGGTTTTTGATATTCAGACTAAAGAATTTATTGACAGAATCATTATCGAAAACATTACTGTTTATCCTGATACAAAAACTGCATTGGCGAACCAACAAGAACAAATAATCGAAGAAGAATTGGTTTATTTAAAAGAACAGGCATGGAAGATTGATTTTGCCAATATGGAAGTAAAAAAACAGCCATTTACTGAAATTATCAAAACTACTGGACAAATCTTATCTACACATGAAGACGAGGTAATTATAACAGCAAAAAGCAGTGGTATCATAACATTTGGAAAAAATAAAAAACTGATTGGTTCTGCTGTAGATTCTGGTGAGACCGTCTTTATAATTTCAGGAGCCGGTTTAACAGAAGACAATTTAGACGCTAAATACAAGGAAGCAAAAAACAACTATGAAAAAAGCAAAATAGATTTTGAAAGAGCCAAAGGCTTGTTAGAAAACAATATCATTTCACAAAAACGTTTTCAGGAAACACAGCTCCGATACAAAAATGCTCAAACTACTTTTAACACTATTGAAAAAAACTATACTGCTGGTGGGCACAAAATCACGTCGCCAATACACGGGTTTATAAAAAATGTGATGATAAGCGAAGGAGAGTATGTTGAAATTGGGCAATCCATAGCCAGTGTTTCACAAAACCTCAAACTCATTTTAAAAGCCGAAGTGCCTCAAAAGTATTTCTCAAAACTAAATAACATTACATCAGCGAATTTCGTAACCGCCTATGACAGTAAAATATACAGCACCGATAGCTTAAATGGCAAACTCATCTCATATGGGAAAAGCACAGTCAATAACGCTTATTATATTCCTGTAAATTTCGAGATTAACAATAATGGAGAAATTATTCCCGGTTCGTTTGTAGAAGTTTTATTAAAAACAAATGTGATTAAAGAAGCGTTAGTAATACCATACTCAGCGCTTATAGAAGAACAGGGCAATTATTTTGCTTATGTGCAAACATCAGGCGAAGGGTTCCAAAAGCGTAAATTAGAAATCGGCGCCAATGATGGTATGAATGTACAAGTATTAGCAGGTATAAAGGAAGGTGAAAGAGTGGTCATTAAGGGGGGCTACCAAATAAAATTAGCAACAATGTCAGGTAAAATGCCTGCTCATGGACACGAACACTAATGAAGGAAAATTATGATAAATAAAATTATACAATACGCCTTACATAATCGCCTAATGATTATCGTGGCATCTGTGCTGCTTTTGATAGCAGGTATTTACACGGCTTCCAAAATGGAAGTTGATGTATTTCCTGACCTTACTGCGCCAACAGTTGTAGTGTTAACTGAAGCGCACGGAATGGCTCCGGAAGAAGCCGAAAAATTAGTAACTTTTCAGATTGAAACGGCAGTCAATGGCGCCACCAATGTACGTCGTGTAAGGTCATCATCTGCGGCTGGAATATCAATTGTTTGGATAGAGTTTGAGTGGGGAACAGATATTTTCAAGGCCCGGCAAATAGTTAGTGAGAAGCTAACAGCCATTGCCGAAAAGCTACCGCTGGGCGTTGGAAACCCGACACTTGCCCCTCAATCATCTATCATGGGCGAAATTATGCTCATTAGTTTATCATCAGATAGCACAACCCCAATGGATTTAAGAACAATTGCTGACTGGAATATTCGACCAAGATTATTGGCAACAGGAGGTGTGTCGCAGGTCATAGTGATTGGTGGAGAATACAAGCAATACCAAATACTTGCGTCACCTCAAAAAATGAAATATTACAATATTTCTTTAAACGAATTGCTCAAAGCAAGTGAAGAAAGCAACCTTAATGCTTCGGGTGGTTTTATGAATGAATTTGGTAATGAATACATCATAAGAGGTCTTGGAAGAACAAACAAAGTGGAAGAAATAGGCAATACTGTAATCAAGGTTGTCAATAATGTTCCGATAAAAATAGAGGATGTTGCAGAGGTTAACATTGGTGGAGCAATCCCTAAAATTGGAGACGGTTCACTTAGAGCAAGTCCGGCAATTATTATGACCGTAGCAAAACAGCCGGGAACTAACACCCTGGAACTAACAAAAAAAATTGATAATGCGATTATAGAGATTGCCAAAACCCTGCCTTCTGACATTAAAATCAACACCAAAATATTTCGTCAGGCTTATTTTATTCAGGCATCTATAAGCAATATTCAAAAAGCGCTGATAGAGGGTTCAATCTTTGTAGTTATCATTATGTTCCTGTTCTTAATGAACTTCCGAACTACCATTATTTCTATTGTTGCCATCCCCCTCTCACTTATAGTTTCAATCATTATCCTTAAATTTTTAGGCTTAACCATCAATACCATGTCTCTCGGTGGAATGGCAATAGCCATTGGTTCTTTGGTAGATGATGCAGTTATTGATGTGGAAAACGTCTTTAAACGTCTAAGGGAAAATGCACAAAAAAGTATTGAAGTACGAAAACACACACTTGTTGTAGTTTATGATGCTTCAAAAGAGATTCGATCTTCAATCTTTAAGGCGACCCTTATTATCATCGTTGCATTTATCCCTTTGTTTTTTCTTAGCGGGATGGAGGGGAGAATGCTACGGCCGCTTGGAATCTCCTTTATTGTTTCTCTATTTGCATCCCTAATGGTTGCAGTAACACTTACCCCTGTGCTTTGCAGTTTTATGCTTACCAATGATAAAATGCTTTTAAATCAGGCAAAAGGAAGTTGGTTAGAAAGATGGCTTAAAAAATACTATAATTCAGCTTTAGCAAGAGTAATGAAGTTTAAGAAAATAGTGCTAAGCTTATCCATTGTATTATTCCTTGTAGTTGGCTTTCTGATGTTTGGTTTGGGAAGAAGTTTCCTTCCAGAATTTAACGAAGGTACTTTAACGGTAAGTGCAGTTAGTATGCCGGGCATATCACTTGAAGAATCAAATAAGATTGGAAACAGGATTGAAAATATCCTGCTGTCGGTTCACGAAATCTCAATTACTTCACGCAGAACAGGAAGAGCTGAATTAGACGAACATGCACAAGGTGTAAATGCTGCTGAAATTGATGCTCCCTTTGTTCTGACAGAAAGAAGCAAGGAAGAATTTATGAAGGAAGTTCGAGAAAACTTAAGTGCTGTTTCTGAAGCGAACATTACCATCGGGCAACCTATAGGACACCGTATTGACCATATGCTTTCAGGTACAAGAGCCAACATAGCCATTAAACTTTTTGGGTCAGACTTATCCAAAATGTTTTCTCTCGCCAATCAAATAAAGCGAAACATTGAAGGCATAGAAGGGCTTGTGGATATCAGTGTAGAGCAGCAAATAGAAATTCCACAAGTACAAATAAAAGCAAAAAGAAATATGCTTGCTAAGTATGGTATTTCTATCGGCCAATTTACCGAATTTATTGATGTTGCCTTTGCAGGAGAAAAGGTATCTCAGGTTTTTGAAAGCAACAAAAGTTTTGATCTGGTATTACGATTTAATGATGAAAACAGGGGCAAAATAGAAAATATCCGTAATGTCTTAATTGATACTAATATTAAACCGACACAACTAACAACTAACAACTCCACTCTCAAAATCCCTTTACATTATGTAGCTGATATTGTTTCAACAACAGGTCCCAACACTATTAACCGGGAAAATGTACAGCGAAAAATTGTGGTTTCAGCCAATGTAGCCGGGCGTGATTTGAAAAGCGTAGTAAATCAGATCAAAGAAAATGTAGATGATAATGTTCAGTTGCCGGAAAACTACCGGATTCAATACGGCGGACAATTTGAAAGTGAAGCAAAGGCATCGAGAATATTATTCTTCACCTCTTTAATGTCTCTGCTTATCATATTCCTTTTGCTTTATCAGGAATTTAAAAATATCAAGTTTGCTGGAATTGTTTTTCTCAATTTACCTCTGGCGCTGATAGGTGGAGTCTTAAGCATTTGGTTTACATCAGGAATAATAAGTATTCCTTCTATTATTGGATTTATTACTCTGTTTGGAATAGCAACACGTAACGGGATATTATTGGTTTCACGTTATCAGGTATTGCAGAGTCAAGGTGTCGCTTTGTATGAAACAGTTATTAAAGGCTCTTTAGATAGACTAAACCCAATTCTAATGACTGCCTTAACTACTGCTTTGGCACTAATTCCATTAGCAATGACAGGTGACTTGCCTGGAAACGAAATACAGAGTCCAATGGCAAAAGTGATATTAGGAGGCTTACTCAGCTCAACCCTTTTAAATATATTCATCGTTCCTGTTGTTTTCTACATTTCAAATGTTAAAAAACTACGAGGCTAATTTCTTGTTGATTGGATGTGTTTTATCTTTGATGGGCAGGTCATCCTGCTGAATCGACGTAAATCACGCAAGCGCTCTTCATGTGAAAGGCGGTCAATCTGTTCTGTATACATCATGCCGAATTTCCCGGCATCTTCATATCTTTTTCTTTCTAATGTATCCTCAATGTCAAATTTCCGTTTATAAAAGAGATGATGTCTTATATATTCTCTGTCAAACTTACTCAACTTTAATGATCTGTTTTGCAATGCAACGAAATATTTTAATACCAGGTATTTAGTTACATTCGCCTGTAATTCCAGTTCGAGAAGGCTGAAAGGGCGATTCGATTTATAGTTCTGAGCTATAAACAGGAAATGATCCAGCTCTTCGATAAAGCTTGCACACAGATCAATGTTCTCATCATGTATGCCAAGCCTCGGGTCGTTATCTTCCAATTCTCTGATTAATGAGTCCGGGTAATAAATACTTACTTTAAGCGTATCTCCGGCATCTCTCAGTAAAACCCTTGCTCCCGAATGACTATTGACAACTGTTCTGATTTCCTCCTTTGCATAGAACTCCTCGTAACCTTTGTCACCAATAATATATTGTTCAATATTGGTAATCCCCGTATCCAGTGCATAGGTCTTTTCTATCTTCTTTTGTAGTTCCTTTATCAATGGATGTCTAATTTTCATTATTATCCGGTGTGGAAAAATAGTTATTTTTTAGGTACTTTAGTCCATTAAGACTTTTCAAATCTGGTTGCGGTTATGACACGCTATGCAAGTACTGCCTTTGCAGGGTGAAGATATTCTCTGTTCATAAAACTGAGAACTTGCGCAACTGCCTCAAAGCCTTCTGATAGTTGTGATAGTGTGCCTGTAAGCCTGTTTTTCCTTGCGTTGGTATGTCCTGATGCAAGGCCGTAATATGTTTTCCCGTAACCTACATAATACTGTTTATCAACAGGTCTTCGTTTGTATTCATATCTGTACTTAATATACTCCGGAATCATTCCTGCCAGAAAGAGGGTATAATTACCGATGTGACAGTAAATGTGAAATTTTTCAATGTTATCAGAATGTAGAGAATCGGTAATCATGTCTACTATATATTGATGTGATATTTTCTCATCATCTCCTATGCTGAACAGTTTTGAACTCTCTATAAACTGTGCCAACATGTTTGCAATATAGTTTGAAACATGAGTGTCTTCAAGTAGACTCATAAGCCTCTCTTTATTCCACGGAATAACTGGCTCCATGCTGTTTAATGCATCTATCGCCTTTTCAATAAATTTTACATCTTTTCTTTTTTCTTTAAATGCCCTTCTCAAAAGTAACGAAAACAAGAAATATGGGGATATAGCCAGAATACGTTCCGTACAACTCATCACTTTATTGAATACTCTGTCACTGTCGATCATTTTAGCGATTACATCTTCATCTCCGTTTATCAATCTTGCAATATTTTTGTAATCATTCCGCTTGGTCACATAGCTTTCAATAAGGAAAAGGAGGTCTTTGTCTGATAGTCCCTGTAAGCTCTCTTTTTGAAGTTCCTTAACAGCTTCGTCTCTCTCCATTGTTTTCTCCCTAATAAATTAAAAAGTTTACCTTTAGGAAATCGAACTCTACTAAATACTTCAAAGCTTGGATTATATCTACTTATACAAACAAGTCACATAGAATTGGTTTGAAATTTACAAAGAATTAAATTGCAACAATTGTACCAAAAGAGCGCAGTAATCTGTTTTTTGTAAATTGCTATAAATTAGTAAGTTACGGTGTTTTTATATTTATACATTTAATTTTAAAAAAATTTTGGTAAGTAAATTTTGCACAAAGAGACCATTTTTAGTAACAAAACAGCTTATTCTGGCTAATCTGAAAAAAATAGTTGTAAATTTAAGGTCCATTGCTATATGATGAATAGCTTGCAAAAAAATGAACTCTTTAAGTATGCCAAGCAAACATTAGTAGTATCCACTCTTTTTGAACTCTTTATTTGTAACTTTTATTAAAGGAATATGATATGACTACCCTTACGTTAGATTACAAGGTTGCCGACATAAACCTGGCGGAATGGGGACGTCGTGAAACTACCCTTGCCGAAGGTGAAATGCCCGGTTTAATGAATCTTAGAAAAAAATATGCGAAAGAGCAGCCCCTCAAGGGAGCTAGAATTATCGGCTGTATTCACATGACAATACAAACGGCCGTATTGATAGAAACACTTGTCGCTTTAGGGGCGGAAGTCCGTTGGTCTTCATGTAACATTTTTTCCACACAAGACCACGCAGCTGCGGCTATGGCTGCTGCCGGTGTAGCGGTATATGCATGGAAGGGTCAGACAGAAGAGGAAAGTTCATGGTGTATCGAACAAACTATTCTTAAGGATGGAAAGCCGTGGGACGCCAATGTATTACTTGATGATGGCGGTGACCTCACAGCCATGGCTCACGAGAAGTACCCTCAGATGCTTGAAAAAATACATGGTATAACAGAGGAGACAACAACCGGTGTTCACAGACTTTTTGACATGCTGGCAAAAGGAGAGTTGAAAGTTCCGGCTATTAACGTTAACGATTCTGTTACCAAATCCAAAAATGACAATAAGTACGGTTGCCGTCACAGCTTGAATGATGCCATCAAACGTGGAACGGACGCTCTTCTTTCCGGTAAAAAAGCCCTGGTAGTTGGTTATGGTGACGTAGGCAAAGGTTCTGCCCAGAGTTTGAATCAGGAAGGGATGATTGTAAAGATTTCTGAGATTGATCCTATCTGTGGTATGCAGGCATGTATGGATGGATTCGAAGTTGTCTCTCCTTATATTGACGGAAACAACACCGGCTCTCCAGAATGTATTGACAAACTGTTGCTGGAGAAGATTGACTTGATCGTAACAACTACCGGTAACATAGATGTATGTGATCGTCACATGCTGGCTAACGTTAAACGGGGAGCCATCGTGTGTAACATCGGTCACTTTGATCTTGAGATTGATACTAAATTTATGCGTGATAACTGGAGATGGGAAGAGGTGAAACCACAAGTTCACAAGGTCTACCGATCAGATGATAATGAAGATTACATTATCCTTCTTTCTGAAGGACGCCTTGTAAATCTTGGTAATGCGACCGGTCACCCATCCCGTATTATGGATGGTTCATTTACAAATCAGGTACTCGCACAGATGTTACTATACAAAGAGGCGTGGGCAGATAAACCGGAATCGGAACGAGAGCCTATTTATGTGAAGGTTCTTCCAAAGAAACTGGATGAAGAGGTTGCCGCGGAAATGGTTAAAGGTTTTTGTGGAGTGATTACTCATATGACACAACAACAGTCTGAGTATATCAGTACTCCAATCGAAGGTCCATTTAAGCCTGAGACTTATCGATATTAAAAGGTTTTTTCAAGGGTAGGGTTACCAAAAAAAAAGCACAGGAACGTTAGTTTCCTGTGCTTTTTTTATTTAAAGGCTTTATCTTCTACGTCTAATCATCAAATTTGGTTTTCTGCTATGACTCCGCATTCTCGTATAATTACTCTGTCCATTCGTCCTTGCCCATCTTTTTGTATAGGGCTCTCATATTTTCCAATGTAATAGCAACCTCCGGGTGGTCAGAGCCAAGAGTCTGTTTCAATATATTCAAAGCCTGCCTGTAAAGAGGTTCTGCTTCTTTATATCTTCCCTGGTTGTAATAGAGTTCTGCCAGATTGTTTAAGGATATTGCAACATCAGGGTTGTCAGAGCCAAGGGCTTTTTCATTTATCTCCAATGCCCGTTTATACAGTGGCTCAATTTCGGCATATGTACCTTTGATTACGTAAAGTTCAGCGATATAGTTCAATGATATTGCTACTTTTGGATGGTCGGGGCCAAATGTATCTTCTGCAACCTTTAATGCCTCTTCAGCCACACTTAGTGCATCCGGAAACCTCTTCTGCTTAAATAGTGTTTTGGCTTTACCGTTCAGTTTTTCCCACAGTACCTCCTGAGCATATACTGATGAATAAAATGATAGTGCCAGGATCATTGTAATAATAATTTTAGACCAGGTGGAGGTAAGGATATTTATTGTTTTTACTAATGTTGCCATTGAAATAATCCCGTTGATGTGCAACTTGTGGAAAAAAAGAGGCTGTCGTTGCGGTCCTATTTATTTTTACATGGATCTTCATAGATGGAGTGGGGCGTACTGACGTCTGCCCCACTCCTCTTGAAATAGTACTTAAAACAGAACTTAAATCTGGTTACCTATTATAGTCCTGCATCTTTTCTTAGTATATCTGCTTTATCAGTCTTTTCCCATGAGAAGGAATCTTCCGATCTTCCGAAATGACCGTGTCTAGCCGTAACCTGGTAAATAGGTCTTCTCAACTGCAGATGATCTATGATACCTTTTGGTGTAAGATCAAAATGTTTCTCGACTAGCTCTTCTATCTTTGCTTCCGGAATTTTAGCTGTATTTTCCGTTAGAATCAGAACTGACATAGGTTTGGCAACACCAATCGCATAAGACAATTGAACTTCGCAAGCATCTGCAAGACCGGCAGCCACTACATTTTTGGCAACATAACGTGCAGCATAGGCGGCACTGCGGTCAACCTTGGACGGGTCTTTTCCGGAAAATGCTCCGCCACCATGTCTCGCTCTACCGCCATAAGTATCAACAATGATCTTTCTGCCGGTTAAACCACAGTCTCCCTGTGGTCCGCCAACTACGAAACGGCCCGTTGGATTTATGTAGTATTTGGTCTTATCATCCAGCATGTCTGCAGGAATTACCTTTTTTACTACCTTTTCAATTATGTCATTCTTCAGTTGATCATGAGAAACGTCCGGAGCATGCTGGGATGAAATAACAACCGCGTCCACCCTTATAGGCTTGCTACCTTCATATTCAACAGTTACCTGTGACTTTCCATCAGGTCTGAGATAGCCAAGATCTCCGTCCTGTCTCTCCTCTGCAAGTTTCTTGACTAAACGATGAGCCATGCAGATTGGGAGAGGCATTAATTCCTCTGTTTCGTTGCAGGCAAAGCCGAACATCATACCCTGGTCTCCCGCACCATGCTCGCTGTGCAGGCCTTCTCCTTCTGAGACACCCTGTGCAATATCCGGAGATTGTTTATCAAGTGTCGTCATAACAGCACATGTTTCATAGTCAAAGCCCATTGATGAGTCAGTGTAACCTATATCCTTGATAGTCTGCCTGGCGATATGCTGTATATCTATAGTCGCCTTAGTTGTTATCTCTCCGGCAATCATTACCATTCCGGTTGTTACCAGCGTTTCGCACGCAACACGTGATGTTGGATCCTGTGCCAGGATTGCATCCAATACGGCATCGGATACCTGGTCGGCTATCTTATCAGGATGCCCCATAGATACTGATTCAGAAGTAAATAAATGGTTTCCTTTTTTCATTTGATCCTCTTTCCCTTTCCTAAATTCTTGTTAAAATTCAATCTCTTTTGATGAATTGTCATAAATAAAACATTAAAATGACAGTTTTAAAACTGTCTTAAATCTTCCGTTACTTTTTTTCCTCAGAAGACAAAATGAGGAGTTAATTCTTTATAATATCTCTTAGTATCTCTATGTTTTTCTCTGTTGCGCCTCTTTTTCCATTAACTACCTTTTGTGCTTTAAGCCCCATCTCTTTTGCCGCGTCAGGATTTTTGATAAAAAATTCAACTGTTTCGAAGAGTTCTTCTTCTGTTTTAACTACTTTGGCTGCACTGTTTTTTAGAAGGAGATCTACTTCCTCTTTGAAATTAAATGTATGCGGGCCAAATATTACCGGGTTTCCCATCCCTGCCGGTTCCATCATATTTTGACCTCCGGATGGCACAAGGCTCTTTCCA
>Ga0209361_1001958_pt1 | contig 11987 bp, 10 predicted proteins | sample SaaInlV_200m_DNA_3_FD_184657 | JGI IMG/M metagenome (GOLD analysis project Ga0209361, IMG submission 184657) | Marine microbial communities from expanding oxygen minimum zones in the Saanich Inlet - SI037_S4LV_200m_DNA (SPAdes) (version 2) | ecosystem: Environmental > Aquatic > Marine >... | reverse complement strand
TATGTAATTAAAAAAGCAAGGGCACATCCTAAACTATTTGAGATGATTGAGGTAATGACTGAAAATTATGAATTCTTAGGGTTAAGCACACCAAAATTCAAAGAAAAAGCAATATTCCTATACTCTAAAGAGGATCAATATCGTCCAGAAGTTCAGTCATTTCATAAAATAGTTAGAAAATTCAAATCTAAAAAGAAAAAACTGCTAATAACTAAAGAGTCGGTCACAAAACCAGGATATTTGTCTCAGCAATATTTATCACTAAAAAAGAAAGTAAAAGATTTTGAGTCATTTCAAGTATGTCAGTACAATCCACATTTGGGATTAATTCCAATTGAAATTTCAGACATATTTCCTGCAGCACATCATGAAACATCTAGAATCAATTATGATCCAAAAGAATTTCCTACATTCCAAAAAACATGGGAAGATTTCTTTAAGAAAAATAAATTTTTAGAAATTCATTATGACAAGAATAATGAGTTTTTGAAATATTTTGTAAAAACATTACCAAAAGAGATAAAGAAAAAATCATTTGGGTAAAAAAATTATTTTAAAAAATAAAAATAAAAAGATTTTGCTAAAGATTTACACTTAAAGTGCTGCGTCTTCGGCCCAACCGTTAATGAAGATACCGTTTTTGTGAAGAGGTACTGGTTGTCCAGCAGTGTAATTCATTGGTCTCATCCAAAAGATTGATTTTGTTGGGCATACACCGATGCATGCACCATCAGAAATACATCTTTCTGGGTAGAAAACAAATGCTTTACCTCTCTTCCAGCCTTCAACAGGTTTAACCCTAAGGACATCAGGACCAAGAGTTGTACAGATTTCTACACATAGTGCACATCCGATACATCTTTGTTCATCAATGTCTGGAAGTATTGCTATTGGCATTACAATATCAATATCCGTATGTTGCTATTTAAACCATGATTGAATATCATAACTCTGTTATGAAAATGATCGACAAAAAAAATGCGCAGAAATCATAATCAAAAATTAAAAATAAAAAGTTAACGTGTATTCACGCTTATTTTCTCATTGCATCAATTTGACCAGAGGTTACCCAATCGAGTAATTCTGCTGATGATGGGTTTAGGTCTGCTTTCTTATTCATAAGATTGTTAACCCAAATCCAATTGATTTGGTTCAAAAGGGGTTTGTTTCCTTCATCGCCTGCACGAGTTTTTGCTACGACAGCTTGGTCTTGTTGTGCTATCCATTCATCATAGGTTCTTCCCATGAGTAACAAACCTTAGCTGACACTAATTAAAGCTTTTGTAGATTTTATGTACAGTATAATGATCGGGATAGATCTCAAAGGGTTTTAAAGTCGATAAAATCGCATGTAAACCTTGGATGTTCAAGTATTAGGGGCTGCAAACGAAGTAGGCAGATCAGGATTTTTAGTTAATTGTAATGGTACAAAATTATTACTTGATTATGGAGTAATGTTTGGAAGACGAGGATCACCTCCAAAATATCCTCTACACGTAAAACCCAAAGACTTGGATGCAATCATAATTACTCATGCACATTTGGACCATTCAGGAAATGTTCCATCATTATTTGTCAGTGGTAACACAGATGTTTATGCAACTCCTCCAACATTTGATCTTTCAAAAATGTTAATCAATGATATGTTAAAAATTGAAAAAAATTCACATCCATTTGATTTACCAGAATTAAACAACATGATGAAAAATGCAAAACCAATGGATTTCAAACAAAAAATGACTAAAGGAAATGCAACTTTTGAATTCAGAGAGTCAGGACATGTAATTGGTGGAAGTACTGTACTAGTAGAATCAGAAAAGAAAAAATTGTTCTATACAGGTGATGTTAAAACAAATGGCTCAAGAATGTTACGAGAGATGGATACAGACATTGGAGAAATTGATTTACTAATCACTGAATCCACATATGCTAAAACTGAACAAATACCTAGAAAAACATCAGAGGATCAATTAATAGAATTTGCAAACGAGGTAATGGATAGAAAAGGAATTTTATTTATTCCATCATTTTCAGTTGAACGCTCACAGGAAATGGCTTGTATTTTACGTAGTGCAAATTTCAAACATAAAATCATAATGGACGGAATGGCACTAAAAGTAAATGAAATAATGTTTAAACACCCACAATACCTCAGAGATCCTAAAATATTTGCAGAGGCAATCAAAAGCTCAACTGCAATTAGAGAGCATGCAGAGAGAAAAAGAGCAATGGGTGAGCCATGTGTTGTAATATCTCCAGCTGGAATGTTAGTTGGAGGTAATGCAGTGTATTACTTGCAGCAATTATCATTTAACAGTAAAAATGGAATTGCCCTGGTTTCATACCAAGGAGAAGGCACACCAGGTAAAAAATTACTAGATACTGGTAAAGTAGCAACTAGAGGAAAAGATCTTACTGTAAAAGCAGAAGTTAAACAATTCCAATTTTCAGGACATGCAGATAAAAAAGAATTATTTGCAATGATGAAAACAATCAAAGGAAATCCCAAAGTATGGACAGTTCACGGGGATTCAGAGTCATGTCAAATATTTGCCAAAGAGATTCATGAGCAATTTGGTTTTGAGACATATGCACCAATGGTTAATGATAAAATAACCATCTAAGATGAAAAAGAAATTTTCAATTAATGTTGAAAACTCAATAAATAGCGGTCAAGTTTTTCTTTGGAAAAAAAATAAAGATTATTGGTATGGAGTGAATGGTATAGATATTTTAAAAGTTGATAAAAATGCAAAGATTGAATCGTTTCAAAATAATACAATAGATTTTTTTAGAGAGACTGATGATATGGCAGAAATTATCAAGTCCATATCCAAAGATAAAATAGTTAAAGACGCAGTAGAGAAATTTCAAGGAATGAGAATACTAAGACAAGACCCATTTCAATGTCTAATTTCATTTATCGTATCATCAAATTCAAACATTCCAAAAATTAAGTTCTGTCTAGAGAACATAACAAAGAAATTTGGAAAAAAAGTATTGTGGGAGGGATTAGAATTTCACCTATTCCCAAAACCTCAGAAATTAGCCAAAGCAACACTTGCAGAGATTAAAAGTTGTGGAGTAGGGTATCGTGATTCATTTATCATACAAGCAGCTAAGATGGCAGCATCCAAAGAAATTGATTTTCAGAATTTAAAAAAAATGAATTACCATACTGCAAAAGAAGAGATTTGTAAAATTCCAGGAGTTGGAAATAAGGTAGCTGATTGTGTAATGTTGTTTTCACTTGACAAACTAGAATCAGTTCCACTAGATAGATGGATAGTTAGAATTTTGAGTAAATACTATAATGATAAATTTGAAATCAAAACCAAAACAATTACACCAAAACAATACGATACATTACATCAAAAAATCATAGAACACTTTGGGCCATATGCGGGATATTCACAGCAATTTTTATTCAAATCAGAAAGAGAGAAAAATCAGAAAAGTTGGGTTCTAAACCCTTAAAATGACAATTAATTGGTAGGTTTCTGGGCCTATGGCGCAGCATGGATAGCGTGTTGGACTTCTAATCCAGTGGTCAAGGGATCGAAGCCCTTTGGGCCCACTTAACAAATTATTTATTCACAACAACAAGGAATTATACCATATGGGAGATTTGGAATTTGAATTAAATTCAACTGACATTCATCAGGGTTCAGAAATTATTGGAATAATTGTTGTGTCATATCCAGGGCGATATGATGGGGTAGTAGTAAATACAACAATTTTAGATTCAAATGAACACATCAAGTACACTTCATACAACGGCAAAAAAATAACACAACACGTCTCAAGATTATTTATCAACAAAGATACAATGCCTGAAAATAAAGTAGAGTTTACAGCACTAATTGAATTTGAGCCAAACCAAGAACATGAAGTAAAATTTAGAGTATCAATTATTGAAGAACACAAAGAAATTGAAAGTAAAATAATTTTTGCAAAATATTTAGTCTAAATTACAATATTAAATTATTTATCATCAAATTCATTAGTTTATCATCATTGTATCATTAGTTTATCATCATTGTATCATTAGAGTATCATCAAATGTATACAACTCTAATACAGGCATGATTTCACAGTAGATGTATTGATTTGAGATGATCATAAAGTGATGGAAATGATGATGTTTTGATGATAACTCTATGAGAAAATAAAAATTCTAGAATCTACTTTTCTCAACAATAATGGAACCTGTCATCCATGGATGAGGCTCACAGTGATAATGAACTTCTTGAGGTTCTGTGAATAAGAATTCATAAGACTCTCCAGGCATTACAACTCCTGAAGAACCAAAGTCACCACTGTATGAATCAGAGTGTCTATGGTCTGGAGTTACAGTGTGGGGAGTCTCATCATCATTTAGCCAAATTACATTATTATCAATTGTCAAAGTAGATGTTGCTTTATTTGGAATGTAATTATCATTTCCTTCAATTCCTGCACCCATTACAATATTGATAATAAAATCTTCTGAAGGATGTAAAATATGATCAGATACAGATGGTTTTTCTAAAGATTCTGGAAGATAAAATGAAGTGTAAAATACGATAGAGGCACCCATTCCAATGATAAGTGCAATTACACCAATACCATATGCATGACTTGATGTACTCATATTTTTTGTAAACCTTCCAAGTTCTTATAAAGCTTCTTTAGAATTTTTGAAAATTAAATTAAAATAATTTCAAGATATTATAAAAAGTTGAAAAGCCAGTTATTTTTCTTTAGGACTATTTTCAGTAGATATTTCAGGTGTTGCATCCACAACATCTTCAGATAGTTCTGGTGTATCTTCTGGAATATCTTCTTGTACTCTTACAGGTGCTGGTGGTGGAGTGTTCTTTTCTTGACTCATTGCATATCTGTAGATATGGAAGAATGCTGCAAACACCAACAAGATAATTCCAACTAGGAATAAAGATACGTTCTTCATTCCAGTTAAGGCTGCATTGTATGCTGCAATGTTTAAGAACACTTGGAATGCTAAAAGTGCTACAAGTAACCAGTTAATCCATTTATCAGAAAGATTGATTGTTGCTACTTTTTGTGGACCAGTATTTTTTGCAAGTTTTGATTTTCTTTCTGCCTCATTTGCAAGTTTGATCATCATGTATGTGAATCCAAATCCTAGTGGAACTAGCAAGATCATTGTTCCATAGAAGAATAATGGATCAATTACTAATCTCTCTACTAATGGAATTGATACATCAGGTGAGATGTAAAAGCCCCAATATGTTGTAACCATAATTTGTGCAAGACTGGTTATTCCAAATGCTGTAACCATTGGTCTATCTCTCCATGAAAATTTCTTGTATCTATCAAGGAATGGTATGAGTACAATAGTTACGATAAATATCAACGGCCACAGTAAACCTGTAACAAACTTGTCATATTGAGTTCTCATAAAAGCGTAAATTCCAGTAAGATACCACTCAGGGACCGTCACTCCAGGCGGGACTGTAGGCTCAAATTTGAAGCCCATATCAATTGGGAAGACACCGCCAGTGATGAGAACTGCACCACCAATTGCCATTACCATTGGGACATCAAATACAAGGAACCTTGGGAAGTGTACTGCCATTAATCCTAACATTACAATAGGTAGCAAAAACACATGTTGTGCATAAAATCTTAAGACAAAGTCAGAGAACCCACTGCCAAGCGCCGCATCTCTAATCGTTGGCCCCACAACAGGAATTGAAGTTGTCAGCGACGCCGCAATACTAATTGCCAATTCTGCACGTTCTGAAAATATAACATCATATCCAGTGAACGCCTCTAAAATTGTAACAACTCCCAATATCACACCAGTCATCCATAAAACTTCATTTCGAATCTTGTATCGTCCACTGAAATATTGGTAATACATGTGAAGTACAGCAAGTAACACCATAGCATTAGATCCGTGATAGTGAATATTTCTTATATGAAAACCAAATGGAACATCATCGTTGATAAACTCAACACTGTCCCACGCCCTATCCAAAATAGGTTGATAGTAAAACATCAGCAGAGCCCCTGAAACTCCAAGCATAATAAAGACAACAAATGTTAACATTCCCAAAAATCCAAACGGACTGACAAATCTTGCAGGGAAGGAAAACTTGATTGCAGTGAAAATGGTTCTGTCTACGCCGTCCCAAATCCAGTATAGTAAAGATACTATACCGGTTCGTCTATCAAGTGAAACGGCCATATCCAATTACTCCATTTTCATTTGCATTAAACTTTGGCGGTAAAATAAAGACAAATCCATCTGAATCGATTTCCATAGTTAATTGAGGTAAAGTGTTTGATGGAGCTGCTTGCACTGATGCAGGACCTACAAACGCAGTTCCTGTCATTGGATCATACATACTACCGTGACAAGGACACTCACCTCTTTTTCTGCCGTTATCAGGCCAATACTTCCACAAACACCACAAGTGTAAACAAATCATACTATACGCACGAAGAGAAGTTGTATCAGTTTTTGCACCACCTAACTCTTCAGGAAGTCGGATAAATTGCCATTTACGAAATGCTTCTGCATCAAGGGCAGCATCACCAGTTGCAGGATATGTAATAACTTCAGCGTGATTAATAGGATAAGTGTTAATGTTAGCATGAGTGCCATCAGGTAAAATTACAGGAACTTTTTCAAGGGATGCTTGATTTGGATTGGGCATAAAATTGCCAAATGGGATAAAAGGAGCAAATGCTAAGCCTGTACCTGCAGCTCCCATTAATCTTAAAAAGTCTCTACGAGATAATCCATCAGATTTTTTTGCATCCAACTGCGACATTCAAGCTAAAAACTCGCCAAATTGGTTATAAACCTTGTTCAAGTATTAGTTAGTTTTTTGCCTAATGATGAATAATACAGAAATTCCGATCGCAACTCCAATAGTAATTCCAAGTATTAATCCAATATCAAAATCAGAATTTGATGCAATTTGAGATGTATCATTTGGAATTATATCATTTGTTGTTACAGTAGAATTATCAAATGAGGATACCATGTCATCTTTGGCAGTGCCATTAATTGATTTTAATTTAATTTCATCTACAGTATCATTTTGTGAATCTAAAATTTCCTCCAAAGACATGTTGGTGAATTTTGCTGAAAGTGAAATTGGTTCAGTAGTTGAATCCCCTGCAAATAAAGTAGAGTGTGTCAAAATTGTATAGGTACCAGTTTGGTTAAGTGGTACAGATAGTACAGTTGAAGTAGTATCTTTGTTTTTTACAGGATAAAATCCACCACCTTGACTAAAAGGAGAAGTACCTAACCAATCAAGTGATGGCCATCCAAGAAAATGACCAAACACTCCAGAAGGGACATTTGTTTGAATTATTTTTCCAGATGGGTCCATTACAAATACTCCAAAATTAGTATCCTCTGATTCCCAAGAAAGTTCAATTATTGCTGTATCGATTAATTCATTTTGTACATCAAAATAATATTGTCTCCAATCACCTGCCATATATCGATTAGACATATCAAATGCACCTTTAGTAAACCCATTTCCATAAAGTACATCATCACTTTGTACACCTTTAGAAAAAAATACAGTATCATTTTCTATGATTGGTTGTTTCACTACAAAAGATACAGGTGCGTTAACTAAATGCTCATCACCTTTGAAAGTTAAAAATCCTTGATACACACCAGTTTGAAAATCATCAGGGACAACTAGAGTAACATCAACAGTTGCAATATCTTTTGGAGCAACATCAAGGGTATGAGAATCAGGCCACAGTACAGACCATTTATCTTTTTGATAATAACTTGCAGATACAGTATAATCCATAGAAGTTGAATTTTGGTTTGTATCCCCTGACCAATAAGAATAACGTGTTGGAACAGGATAAACTCCAACTAGTGGAGTACCATCAAACTTTTCTTGTGGATCTGAGACACGTAACTCTTGAACTGTTCCCCATGAACCAGCTCTATTCACCATAGATAATTCATCAGAGGTAATTTTTGTATCATTGTTATTATCAAGCCAATCATAAAGGTATAATGAAGAAATTTTCAAATCATCAGCATAAACATCAGATGTGCTATTCATGAAATTATTAAATGGGAAATTCAAATTCAACACCATTAAAGAGGACTTATCAGGGATTGGATTTTCATTATCAAAATAATCACTTAATGTAACAGAGTTTTGAACATCAGATAATTTGATGTAATTTGGAATGAATATACCAGTTTTATTAAGAATAGAGTCTTGTTGTTGTACACTTGTAGTTGCATCTAACAAAGTTGTTTTAATTAATGAGATATTTTGAGGTTCCAAATTAATTGTAAGTGTTTGATTAGTAGGATTTTGTATACTAAATGTAGTTGTAGTTCTCTCACCTGGGGATAATTGTCCTGCAAACCAACTAGTCATAGGAAATGGTTTTGAGGAAAATTGAAATTTTTCAAATCCTATATCAGCAAAATTAACATTTTCCATAGCAGGATTAAGGACTTTTTTTAGATTAGTATATGATGCATCATTATAGACGATAAATACACCATCATTACCATAAACGTAATCTAAAGCAGATTCAATATTTGCTAATCCAGACCCTTGAGTAAATGGATCATTTTGTAAATCAGTTGCAGTAGACATTAAGATGTTTTTAATTATAAATGGATCATAATCTTGAGATTGATTTTTCATTTCTTGCATTAAAATTGCAGCACTTCCGGAAACCAATGGAGCAGCCATACTAGTTCCTCCAAATAATGAAAAGGATTCATCTTGGGAATCATTTTGAGATTTTAAAACATTTGAAGGAACAAACCCGTGAGCTCCAATGCTCATAATATCAGGTTTAGGATCACCAATAGCACTAGGGCCCCTACTAGAAAAATCAACTACATGATCATAATGAATAGTATTATTTCCAAATCTAGGTTGATCCTTGAAAGGACCATATCCAACAAACACATTGTTAGTAGTAGCACCAACTGAAATTCCAAATGGAGATGCATTAGGCAATCCAATTGTACCATATCCATGTCCTGAATTACCAGCACTTGAAATTATTGTAACACCAGGATAATCATCATGTAAGGAATGAGGCGTAGATAAAACACTAAGAATCAACGACAATACATCCATTCCAGGAGAAGCATTTGTAGAAGGGAAATTTGAAATCCCCCAGCTATTAGAAATAATATCTACTTTTGGTTTACCTGAAAATTCCCAATTATTTCCAGTATTTTCAAATCCAGCAGACCATAACCATCCGTAAACAGTATCACCAAACCACAATGCCTTTACAGGTAAAATTTTTGCATCAGGTGCTACACCAGTTATAGAATATTTTTCGGTATCATTGTAAATATCATAAGATTCATGACCACGTGAAACAATACTTGCAGCACTTGAAGTTCCATGTCCCATAAAATCAGTCATTACACCAAAAAAATTACCGCCAGGATCTATTGGAGGTAACAATGTTCCATTTATCGCATTTAGAGAATCATCAATAGTAGTAGAATTATTCTTAATTACACCATAAACATCTAAGACTTTGGCACCAAAAGTTCCTGCACTATAATCATTTTTTCCATCATTATCAGAATCAAATACTAAAAATTCATTTCCACTACCAAGTACAATTGGCGTTTCATCTGTAAAATCAAAATCATAATTAGATTTTGTAGAGTCTAAATCATCTTTAGTGTAATCTTGCCACGAAGTACTAAGGTCAGGAATTATAGTATCATAAACGCCAGATGTAATAGAATCAACTACCAAAATAGGTACAACTTGAATTTTATTAAATAAACCACCCTGATACATGACACCAAGATGATACACGCCACTTTTTGATTTAATAAAATCTGTAGGACTGTTACCAATTTTCATATCATTTGATAAAGTTCCATTAAAAATAACAGAGTTACCAAATTGTGGAAATAGTGAATTATAAACTTGAATTGTAGTTCCATCTCCTTTTTGAAAAATATCAAGAAATGCACCATCTCTTGTCAGATATACAGATGAAGTCACATTATCTAAAAGAGGTTTAGTATAATTTCGAATTGTATCATACTGACTGATATTTGCATAAAATGTGGCATTTGTTAAAATAATTCCCTGACCATCAGGATCAAGCATCAAAGGACGATTTAATTCATCTCGTGCAAGCGAGTGTTGGATGTCAGGGTTTGAAAAATCAACTCCAGTATCTACAACTGCAATAACAATATCATTACCAGTTGCATTGTATTTTTCTTTGGCAACAGTAGAACCAGTAATTTCACCAATTCTTGAAACATCAGAAATTGTTTGATCAGATGTGTGAAAATCTAATTTAGAATCTTCAATTACGTTATACCCTTGTGCAATAAGATTTGATGCAGTTTTTTCAGCCAGTACAGATACATAAAAAAATCCATGATCAGATTGTATACCATATAGAGAATTATTTTTTAAAACATTAGTTTGTGGCAAATTAGAACCAAAAATTAAATATCTTTTAAAATTATTTTCAAGAAAAAAATCTGAATCAACATCAATGATATCAGAATTATGAATGATTGAATCCACAGTATCATCTAATGAGGTAAATTGATCAATAGGAAATGCATGGGAATTTGTTAACAGAGGTGAAATCAATAAGAATGCAAAGAAAATAGCCACTTTGGGCATTAGTCAATTTCACCTTTTTTCATAATTATAACTATCGTCTTCTAGCAATAATTGTAATTTGTAATGCAACTATAATTCCAATAGATGCAATTATTGGAAATAATAAAGAATTAAGTTGAGAAGAAGCCTCACTAATTACTTCAACAGATTCAGATATGTCACCAGTACTTTTATCAATTTTATCACTTGCGGTCAACAACGTAGTATCAAATCCCTCAATTTCAGATTTTAAAATATTTAATTCATTAGAAGTTTCATCTAAAACTGAATTTAATTTAGTTATTTGTTTATTGATTCCACCAAGGTTTTGACTCAACACATGAGTAGCTGCAAAACCTTTGGAGGTAACACCTTCGTTAAAGACAGAAATTTGGAAAACAAAAGTTCCTTGTTGTCTAGGAGTAAAATCAAAATAATAAACACCAGCATATAATGTCTTAAAGTAATTTTTCAGGGATAATGATGAACCATCAGGTAAATGAATCATAGAATTTCCAAGTAATAAAGAAGGTTCATTTCCAATGTTTAAACCATCACGAGTGGTTTGAACAAATACCCGAAAGGACTGATTTAATGCGCCAGTTTCAGGTGCAAAGACAACAGTATCTATGTCTCTTTCGACCACAACAGAAATTAGATCTGTTGTTGATGAAAATGCAATATCAATTTTTTTAGATAATCCATGTTGTTCAGTACTTAATACCTCAACAACATAAGTTCCATAAGGAGTACCAGAAGAAGGAAGAGGCCAAGTCAATAATTGGTAATTAAAACTTCCATCAGGTTCCGTTTGAATTTGCTCAAATTTTGTAATTGATTCATCAGGTGCAAATAATCTTAAAATTAAATTTTCTCCAGGCAAACCAGTTCCATAAACTTGTAAAGTATGTTCAGGAGAATACACTTTGGAATTTGTAGATAATTCTAATTCTGAAAAAGAATTTTGAATTGGAATTAATAAAAATATAAGAATAAAAAATATAATTAATAATTTCATTTTAAATTATTTCCAATATACTCCTAGATATTACTTTTGAAAATTTGTGCATACGGGTAGGTTTTGGTTTCATTCAAAAAAAGAAAAAAAGGAAAATTAGAACTAGTTATCTTACTTATTGTACAGTTATTGTTGTACTGACTGGTGGTGATAATGCCGTTGGATTATCTACTGATTCCCAAACGAATGCGGTTGCTGTGTAGCTACCGGCTTCAGTTGGAATCCATGATAATGCAGGGCTGAATGATTGACCACTAGAAAGTGAACCTGTAATCCATGCGAGTGAGACTGTTACACCGTCACCGTCCTGAATCTGTACTAAGTATGCG
>Ga0209361_1001949_pt1 | contig 12043 bp, 16 predicted proteins | sample SaaInlV_200m_DNA_3_FD_184657 | JGI IMG/M metagenome (GOLD analysis project Ga0209361, IMG submission 184657) | Marine microbial communities from expanding oxygen minimum zones in the Saanich Inlet - SI037_S4LV_200m_DNA (SPAdes) (version 2) | ecosystem: Environmental > Aquatic > Marine >... | reverse complement strand
CCAGAAAACAGGAAGAATGTTCTGTAGTGGAAAGTTATTGGAAGAGTTTTTGATCAGATTCGCTGAGTGATTGGGTGGAGTATGCTGTGTCATGAAATTCAATTTTTGTAAAATCGCCGTTTACTTCCTTGATCGATAAATTTTTGACACGTGCAGCTAAACTTCCAGAAAGCTGAATGTTCTGGATTACTTTCGCCAACCTGCCTTTAGGAGTAAGACCGACAACCCAGTCGTTTCCACTTTGTAAAAATGAGAGTGAAAAGAGCTGTTGCAGTTCTTCAAATCTTGCGGAAAAGAGCAGTAGAAACGCATTCAGGTAACTTTGTATTTGCGGTTTTGCACCCGCCGGAGTTGCGGCAAGCAGTTCTCCATTTTTACGCTCAAAATATCCTGCTGAAGTAATGACAAGCTCCGCTTCAAAAGGTGTGTTGATTTTCCAGAATACTCCATAATCCACCGCATAAAGAAAACGACCTTTTGTAATTAAAGGAAATTTTAAGACACTGATTTTCTTTGTTTGAACAAAGTCTGATCGCATACTTTGAAATCCTCCTATTTGCCGGCTCAACTCTGTTAGCGCAGGAGGAAACGACTTTTCCGTGATGGGATGCTTGAAAACCGCTTCTTCCGCATACAACGGAGATACTGCGCACAACAGCAATACAAATAATAGAGAGCAACAAAGCTTAAAGAACAAACTTCTGTTGTATAGCAACAAATTCCAACTCTTCACCCTTCAACCTTTTCACGTAAAATCTTTGGCGACACAAAACACATTTCCAAATTTTTCATTTCAACTGCAACTTGCGTGGTGTTGCCAGAGGCTAGTTTTGAATTGCTGACTGCATCTGTAATTCTGTAACGGATTTTAAGACGATTTTCGTATTCCTGAAGCTCTGCAGTCACCTGAATTAATTGATCATAAAGAATTGGCCGGACATATTTACAGTTAGATTCCACTACCGGCCAACTATATCCTGAAGCTTTCATTTCAAGCACGTCGTAGCCAATCGACTGCAGTAACTTTGTACGTGCCACTTCAAAATATTTGTAATAATGACCGTGCCAGACCACTTGCATCCAGTCCACATCATGGAAAGGCACCCGAATTTTAACTGCTGCTTTCAACTCCGTTTTCATTTAAAAACCTGCAGACATTTATTTAACTCAGAACATTTTCTAATTTTTACTCTACTTATTTGACATATCTTAGCGCTTTTCAAGGATCAATCTCCTTTTGTAGTGAGCTTAGAACTGGCCCAAAAGTCATAAAAATTAAACCAATGGTGAGGAAAACGGCAACATAATTTTTCCAGACGAAGAGCATAAAGACTGATCCAGTGCAGCAGATATTCTTCGCGCTGCTTTCTTGGTAGTGAAATTATATCTGCAACAGGTTCCACAAATACTTCGTAATTATTACGCCCTGTATGCACACAAAATATTGTGTAAACCGGACATTTCAGTAAACTGGCAAGAATCCACGGTCCTTGAGGAAACAGAGCCTTTTCGCCCAGAAACGGAACTTCCATCACACGATCCGGAGATCCCTCAGGAATACGGTCTGCCAACAAACCAAGTGCATCCCCGTTATCAATTAAATTTTTCAGCTGAATTATTGTTAGTGCGTCAACTTCCTGGATCGGCACAACATCTTGAAAAGTGTCCGGATTAATGATCTTCAACACTTTCATAAAGTGATCTGCATTCTTAGTGTAGACCAATGCTTTGATCTTTTTTTCTGTTTCCCCCTTGGCCGCCACCCGCATTGCATCCAAATTGCCGATGTGCGCACTCAAAACTACTGCTCCATCCTGTTCCTGTAAATTTTCAAAATGCTCAAGACCATGCCAGCTCACATTTGCCAGCCAACTACTAGCTCCCCAGACTTCAAGCCGATCTACCATTGAAGAGCCAAAGTTATAAAACCTTTTAAAATCATCCAAAATTCCCGGGGGGCGTTTCAAAACTGAGTCATTTGCTGAACTACGATAAACACGCTCAAAAAATTCACGCGAATGCCGACGTCCTGCACGGTCAGTCAGGAAAAAAAACACCACTACCGGATACAGTAAAACTCGTGTCAGGAACTTTCCACAAAGCCTGTAGAACAGCATCATGATGCGTAAACCCAACACACTGCCTCTCTCAGGACGGAGATACCATGGTGTGCTGCTAGCTGAAATTACGTTTGACTGCATTTCGAATAAGCCGAAGTGAGCGCCACAAGGCACCCAATAATAGAGAAACGTGCAGCGAAATCATCAAGCTGTTATCACGCGTAAAATGAAAATTTGAAAGTCCGCCTGCAAAATAACGGACCGGAGTTTCAATGTTAATCACCGGAACATCTTCCCAATACATACGCACGGCTATTTCCGGGTCAAAATCCATACGTTCTCTTAAGCTGACCTGAGTTGAAATATTGTGGAAAGCCTGTAAAGGATAGACTCTGAAACCACATAATGTGTCTTTTATCTCAAAAGAAACGGTTTCAATCCAGACAAATATATGTGTGATTTTTCGTCCGTATATTCTTGATTTTGGAGCAGATTTATCAAATATTGGTTTCCCGAGCACCAGGGCATCCGGTTGATTTTTAGCTGCCTCAAGAAATTTAGCTGCATCCTCAGTAAAGTGCTGTCCATCTGCATCGATCTGTAAGCTATGGCTAAAACCTTTTTGGTATGCAGCCAAAAGTCCTGTGCTGACTGCCGCGCCTTTTCCACCATTTTCGCTGCGTGTCAAAATTTCTACAGATGAGTTATTTTGCGCTAGCTCGGCTAAAGTGCTCTTAGTTGCAGGATTGCTTGCATCATCCACAATCAGCACAGGAATCTTCAAATAGTTTAAAGACTCAACTACACCCACAATTGTATCCTCGTGATTATAGATTGGAATCACCACACAGGGACGGAACTCTGCCATGAACACTTACCTAATCACAAAACGTCCGAGAGTTAGTTTCTGTTTTTCCTTATACAAACGGAAACTGGCTTTGCCTTTTTCTACAGACCATTGTAACTCCATCCAGCAAGTATCATCAGGACGGAGCGGATTAACAAATTTTAAAGCTTCTATACGTTCAATGTAAAAACTCTTTTTAGCCATTAAACGTTGTAAATTAGAGGCCGCCCAGCTAATTTGAGCTACTCCCGGAACAATTGGGTATTGATCAAAATGACCGTTAAAATATAGCAAATTTTCCGAAATATGCAGTTTCAAAATAAATGTTTTTTCGTCAGCATCAACAGTAGAAGATGTTTTTTCAGCTTCCTCCAATATTGTGGGACACCGTACTTCCTTCATTTGCTGTCAACTTTTTGTGTTGTTAACAATGTCCGTAAATCCGCCAAACTTGTTTTTCCCTGAGCGTCTTCTGGCAGGCGATCTACAAATTTCCATGAACGCGGCAGCAGTATTTTATCAAAAGATGCTACTAAATATTGCTTTAATTCGTTAATTATTTTCCGGATATTCATTTTATGTAGCTTTGTTTTTCCGGACTTACTCAACACAACAACAGCAGCTAATGGTGGTCTGCGTTGTGAAAAAGGAGGATCTTCGCGCAAAAATATTTTTGCTGTTTCCACCATTGGATGTGATTCAAGACGCTGTTCCATATCCGCCAGTGAGAGTCGTTTTTCCTCAATTTTCACAACTCGGTCACCTCGTCCTTTGAGCAAAAATGATTTGTCATCTGCCATTTCCGCAATATCACCGGTGACAAACCAACCATCGTTTTCAAGCTCATTGAAAAAAGGCGATCTAACTTTCAGCAAAGATTCCGGAGCTTCCAGCGCGACTTCTACTTTTCTGAAAGCTTTCCAGAGATCAGCATCAGTTCCGGAACTTTGTTGACGCCAAGCGATTCCGCCTGTTTCGGTGGAACCTAATATTTCGTACGGAGTGAGTCCTGTAGACTCTGTAAAAGCACTTGAAGTCTCAGCACTCAATGGACCGCCTGATGAGAAAATTATTCTGCAACGTGAGCTCAAGTCAGACAAGTAAATTAGTTCGGGCATTCTCTTCAAATGAGCCGGACCTGAGACGAGACACGCGCTTTTATCTGTGATCATTTTGTTCACTAATACTTCAGGTGAAAAAAAAGTTTCATGCTGAAATACTCTTCCTGCAGATAAAGGCCACAAAACCTTGAACAACAAACCGTAAATGTGCTGGTGGGAAACTGTTGAATATACTGTAGATTTAGCAAGTTTTTCACCCCATACTTCTTCTTGTTCCTCGACCTCGGATTCGAGGTTAGCGATTGTTTTTTTAAGCGCTTTTCTAGCACCTGTAGTTCCTGATGTGAAAATTTCGAGTTTTGTCTGGTGCCGACTCAAAACTTCCCAGTCATGATGCAGAGCATGAGTCACGGCGGTATTTGGATAAAGAAGAGGAACATTATCAAGTTCCAGCTTACAGTCAGTGACAACTCCTTGCAACTCATGATTAAGTTCCTTTAAGGTCTGCTGTCCCAGATTAGGCGGCAGCACCGCAATGGAGTCTGCATGCCAGATGGCAAATAATCCGACAGCAAAACGATAAGTATCTTCCGTAAATAAGAGCCAGCGTCCGCAACCAATTTCCAGGATTTGTGATGACAAAGATGCCACATCAAGCCTAAAGTCTCCCCATGAAAAGATGTGTCCGTTGGACTGCGCCAGAGGAGTAGATGGAGTACGCGACTCAGCTAATAAGCGGGAAAGCGGTATTTGAGCTTCCGGAGCATAATGCTCAGTTTGCATTTGAAACAGGGGGTGGAAAGATTCTACGCAGAATTGAATCAAACGGTGTGCCGACGTAACGGCGGAAACGCCAGTGACGGTAAAGGAATTCAAGTGAAAACAACAAGCCCATCAGCACATAAGCAACAACGCCGTTGTATAAGGTCCACGCTTCGAGACTGGCGTAAAAAGTGAGGTACAAAGCCGTACTCCCGTTTAATAGAAAAAACAAAGACCAAATCAGAGTTACTTTCCTGCAATAAATAAGCTCATCCGGACTCAGATCTTTGCTGATCGTTTTGGCAATTTTTTCAATAATAGCAGGAGGATAGAGCAGAGTCACCGCAAAAGTAAACAACAAGACTGAGTTAACAATTACCGGAAGTAGTAAAAATAACTGCCCCGTAAACCTGTCGGCTGCCTCAAACCAGTTCACACCGAGATAAATCAGCAACGGATAAAGCGCTGCAGTTATTATTTTTAAAATGGAATTTAAACTAAATTTCATTTTCAGTCCAGCCTTCTCTCAGCTTGTTTCTTCTGCAGTTTCTGGGACATTTTGTTCCACCAGCAGTTCATACAAATAGTCCACAACATCCTGCACAGTTTTTGAGGATTTTAATTTTTCTGCAGATATTTTTGCATCATATTGTTCTTCCAATTGTAAAATCAATTCGATCGCATCAAGACTATCAAAATCAAGATCCGCCACCAAATCTGCTTCGGGTTTGACAATGGCGCGGTCGATTTCAAAAGTGTCGACAATAACATCTTCAACTTTTTGAAGTAATTCTTCTTTATTCATTAATTTTCCTGACTTGTTTTTGCCTGTTGAACAAATTCAACGAGTGACTGAACAGTGGCAAAATGTTTTCTGTTTTCTTCATTTCCTTCAGAAATTTTTAAACCATATTTTTTTTGTAATGCAATCCCCAGTTCCAAGGCATCGATAGAATCAAGTCCCAGTCCATCTCCAAAGAGAGCTTCATCACTTTTAATATCATCAACTTCTATATCTTCTAGAAAAAGCGACTCAATAATGAGCTGCTTGATTTCATTCTCATTTACGCTTGTTGTCATTGAATATTACCTTTTTTTCATAAAATTGTTGCAAAATTGTAGTAAACTTTCTAGCTGAAACTGGATCATAATTAGAATTTTCCAGAACATGTTCAACGTATAACGGTTCATGAATCTCCAGCAGCATTTCTATAGAATGAGGTGGAAGCTGATACCATTTCCAGTCCTTCATCAAAATCGGTGCAGAAATGCTTAAAACCGCCGGCACAACAGGAAAACCGCTTTTAAGTGCTATCCAGGCGGCAGAACGCTTGAAATCTGCCAACCCATTTGCCAATGAACGGGTGCCTTCAGGAAAGATTACTACAGGTGTTCCCTGCTTAAGTTTTTCTACGCAGGCAGCAATCAGTTGCTCTCCATCCTCATTTGAAATATAAGCTGCAGTTCTGGCAACACCTCTCATGTAAACTGAATCCATGATTTCCGGTTTAACCACACAGACTGCTTTCGGGAGAGTGGCAAGTATCAGCACAATATCTAATAAAGTAGGATGATTTGCAACAAAAATATAAGCACCGGAAGGTAAGTTTTCCTGCCCTTTTGCTTTGCCGTCTATCAAACGAAAAACTTTAAGATACAAATAAAATGCCCTAAACGCATAATGCACAATCTTCTGCATCATGTGCTCACGTTTTTCTGCAAACTCAGCAGGTATTAATTCCAACAGAAGAATTAATATATTTAAACATAAACCCCCAGCCCCAAAGATCGCAAACGCCGATCCCGTTCCAACAGCCATTCGCAAATAACTGATTAACCGAATAGTTTTTCCCATGTCCAACTCTGACGGTGATGAAACAAAGTAAACCGTTTTTCAGTGGATAACAACCAGCGCAAAAACAGCAGCGCTTGTGGGAACTTCAATGTTTGTTCTGCAGTTAGTTCCTGCATTGTACAGGGATTTAAGCTAAGTTTCAGCCTGTAATCTCCCTGATTATTATCTCCGTTAAGCAAAAACGCTGCTGCATATGGAAATTTTGGAGTTCGTCCATACTCTTCAAAGCAGGCAGGAACGGACTCATCTGCAACTACCAGCAATGTCTTTTGCTGAGGAAAGCGGTACTGCATGGTCATCGCCTCAAGAAAACCATAACAAAACGAAGCTTCTCCACCTGACAAAGCTGTAGCAGCTTCTCTGTTGCCAACCTCAATGGAAAACAAACCGGACGTGGTGTTGTGTACAGAATGACTGAATTTTTGCGGAGAAAAAAGATCTTCGTTGATCAACAAATCAGTAAGTTCAAGAGTCGTGTCCAATTCACCATGATGTGAAGCAAAAACTGAGTTCACCTCAGACAAATCAATCATATCCTTGAAACTAAAAACAACCTGCATTATCATCCGGGCCAGCTTACTCATGCGGCGGCGGCGGATCGCAGGAATAAACGGCAGCTTCGGACTGCCTTTTTCAGGTAGTAACACAGGATCAACAGCCCAGCTTTTCCACTCGCTTTCAGTTTCTACAGTTGGAGACCAGGCGGACCATTGTTTCAGATTGACGTGCATTTAGTTGAATCCTGGCTTTTGTATTTACGGATTAATTCCATTTCTTAAAAATCAATGAAGTATTAACTCCGCCAAAAGCGAAATTATTGCACATCACATATTCAACCTCAAGTTGACGACCTTCATCCTGCAGGTAATCAAGTTTGGCACAGCGCGAGTCAACTTCATGCAGATTGAGTGTAGGTGCAAACCAGTTTTCACGTGCCATTTGCAGAGTCATCCAGGTTTCCAAAGCACCGCAGGCACCCATCGTGTGTCCGAAATGACCTTTGAGTGAACTTATCGGAATACGATCTCCAAAAACCATATTTGTAGCTGCTGTCTCCGCGATATCACCCACTTCGGTTGCAGTACCGTGGGCATTGAGATAACCGATTGCTTCTGCAGGCAAATTAGCGTCTTCCAGAGCAAGTTCCATCACCTTCTTCATTCCGGATACTGCCGGAGCAGTCAGATGCTCTCCGTCAGAATTTGCACCGTACCCCAGTAATTCAGCATATATTTTTGCACCTCTCAATTGGGCTGTTTCTAAATCCTCTAAAATTAAAGTAGCTGCACCTTCGCCAATCACCAGACCGTCACGGTTTTTGTCAAAAGGTGCAGGTGTTTGTTTTGGATTTTGGTTATTGACTGAAGTTGCATAAAGCACATCGAACATTACTGCTTCTGAGACTGAAAGCTCTTCTGCACCTCCCGCAATCATAAAATCCTGTAGTCCGTACTTAATACTTTCATAGGCATAACCGATACCCTGACTTCCGGAAGTACATGCACTGCAGGTCGGAATAATCCGCCCTTTCAGCTTAAAGAAATGACCTAGATTTGCCACGCAGGTATGACTCATCATTTGGATATATGTGGTTGATGAAATACCTTTTAAGCGTTTGTGAACATGAATACTTTCGAAAAAAACCTGATGTGCGGTTGGGCTTCCGGTTCCGGAACCATAGGCCACTCCCATACGACCGTCTGTAACGTAAGAGGTTCCAAGCAGCCCCGCATCTTCGAGGGCCAGTTCTGCTGAACGCGTTGCCAGTAATGAAACCCTCCCCATCGAGCGAATCGCTTTTCGGTTATAGTGCTGCGGAAGCTCAAAATCTTCTATGGGCGCAGCTACATGAGTACGCAGGCCATCAATTTCTTGCCATTCCGGCATGATCTGTACCGCGGAACGTTGAGCTTTCAAACTCTCATAAACTGTCTCCCAGCTCAGTCCAATCGGTGATAAGCCTGCCATTCCAGTGACAACTACTCTCCGTGTCATAACATACCTCCATTAACAGAAATAACCTGTCCGGTGATGTAAGCGGCTTTTTCTGAAAATAAAAACCCCACCAGTGATGCTACTTCTTCAGGTTTACCTAAACGTCTCATGGGAATTCGCTTTTTAGCTTCCTCCAAAGGAACGTCTGAAATCATGTCCGTTTCAATAAGTCCTGGAGCAACACAGTTAGCGGTAATTTTACGTTTCGCCAGTTCTTGTGCCAATGCCCGGGTAGCGCCGATAATCCCTGCTTTTGAGGCTCCATAATTAACTTGTCCTGGATTACCTGCCAAGGCGCTGATTGATGAAAGTGTGACTATCCGTCCGCCTTTTTTTGACAAAATCATCGGCATTACAAGAGGATGCAGGACGTTGTAAAAGCCATCCAGATTTGTCTTCATGACAGTGTCCCAGTCTTCTCCGCTAAGCGCCGGAAATGCAGCATCTGCCGCAATACCTGCATTACAAACCGCACCGTAAAAACATCCGGATTGCTGAATATTTTCTTCAAGACACTTGCGTGTAGCTTCTCTTGCTGAAATATCAAAAGCTAAAAGGCTCGCTGTACCACCATTAGTTTGAATTTTGTCCAGCACTTCTTCTGCTTTAGCCTGATTTGATTTAAAGTTTAACAATACTTCAAAACCTGCATCTGCTAATTCCAGCGCAATCGCACGTCCTATTCCACGGCTCGCACCTGTTACTAAAACTTTCTTTTTCATAAATCCGCGATATTATCTTTGTTTTCCTGTTGAAAAAAGTTTAAGCGTCCGCTCATCAGCAACTCACCTTCATCCGCATTTCGAACAGCACAGTCAAAGACACCAAAACCTTCCTGCTCCAGCACCAAATTGGCTGAAATCAATAATTCCTGTTGAAGATAAAATTCCTGCACAAACATTTCTACTTTTCTTGAACCTACGAAAAAACCAATTTTGCCGCGCTCTGCTTCATCTACCTTATCCAAACTACCATGTGAAGCAACCGCCTGAGACATATACTCCAGCCCTATGTAGGCAGGAACATTTCCCTGTTCATCCGCAAATGGATCTTCTACGGAAATCGTCATCAGACAGTCTATTCTCTCAGCATCCCGATAAATAACTTTCTCCAGCAAAATCATCTTGCCTGAATGAGGAATCAACGCTGAAATATGCGGATAATTTGTACTGTTAAAATCCATAAAATTCAATCAAAACTGCGGCCCAAAATCAAGCTAAAGTTGTTGCCTCCAAAGCCAAAAGACGAACTCATCAGGTTTACATCACTTTGCGCTGAAATACTTTGTCCCGGACTCACCAAATCAAGTTCCGGAAAATTTTCATCAACTTGTTCGTCCCAATAATGAGGAGGCAGCGTTATTTGTCTTTCAGAATTTGTCGCAGAATTTAGCAGCATCCAGCAAATTCCGGCTTCAATACTTCCGGCTGCACCTAAACAGTGGCCAAAAGAAGGTTTGGTCGAAGAACAAAATGGAACTGAGGGGAACGTATTTTTAACTGCTCGCGCTTCCATTTCATCATTCAGTCGCGTTCCCGTTCCATGCAGGTTTAAGTATTGAATTTCATCAGGATTCATTTCTGCATTTTTAAGCGCGTTCTGCATCGCGGACTGAGCTCCGTAGCCATGCGGTTCCGGAGATGACATGTGATGTGCGTCGCATGATTCACCAACTCCGCGTAATTGCACACCATCCGGAGAACGTTCCATGACAAATACACAAGCTCCTTCACCTAAATTAATGCCCTTACGGTTCCGGCTCATGGGGTTGCTGACCTCTGCAGATAACACTTCCAGCGAAGCAAAACCATTTGAAACAAATTCACACAATGAATCCGAACCTCCAACTACAACTGCATCGCAAAGTTCCATATCTAAAAGCGCTCGCGCTGAAGCAAAAACTTTTGCACTCGAAGAACATGCAGTAGAAATAGTGTAGGCTGGCCCAGTGATTCCACTGTATGCTGCGATAAAATCAGCGAGTCCGTTCATTTCATGTTGAGCATAGTCGAATTCCTGCGGAAAGTGTCCATTTTCTTTGCGGAAAGCTAATGCTTGTTCTGTGGACAACATTCCGGAAGTACTGGTTCCCATCACCACTCCCATCCGGAAATCTCCGTGACTTTCCAAAAGTGCAGCTACATGCTCTTCAATCTGCTTAAATGCCGTCAGTGCCAACTCATTATTACGGCAGCGATAATGTTTCAAGTCTTGCGGAATTTGCGCTAAAGGCAGCTCAACATTCCGGACACCAAACTTACGTTCATTGAGTAGTTTTGGTCCTTCACTCAAGCTTGAAGGAACTTCATCAAGGAGTCTCCTCAAAATTTCAGCGTGTGAATCTCCCAGAGCTGACACCATGCCCATTGCAGAAAGTTGGCAAAATCCTTTTTTCATGGAAGTTGATTCGACTGCAGAGTTTGAATGCTTAGCTGGTACCCTCTTTCCAAATGTTGAATGAGGATTTCCCCTTGCCAAAAAGGACGAGTTTCGTAACTGATACGCATCACAATTTCTTCATTTCTTAAAATTTCACGTCTCAGCTGCGGTGACTGAATTTCTCTGATTTTGAAACCGACCTGTTGCGGAATCTTAAACCACAAAGCCAGTTGCACATCTGCTAAAATATGCTTTGGTGAAAAAGGAAAAGGCCATTCTGCCAAATATTCCTCAGACAAACTTTCACCTGTCCATAAGACTGTAAATAAGCGATTACCCAAAGGTGACAGTCCGACCAAAGTAATCTTGTTTGGGTTGATTTCTAATTGAGCCAGCAACTGTCTGCTTTCGCCTTTGTAATTAATTTCCAGACTCTGCAGCAACGAAAGTGACTGTCCGAAACTTTCAGGCGGCAACAGCGAAAATTCAACATCACGGGCAATTTTCAGCGGTTTGACTGATTCCGTATTTTGCGTACAGGCAAACAGAGCAAATAGTATTATTATCGCCAACACTCCTGCAAAGCTGCGACTGAACGTAAAAACGTTGGAATTAATTTTGTGACAGCATTTCAAGCCAACATCTTCCACATCGGCCCTTTTCCGTACGCACCGGACTTTCCGGCTTTGTTACGTAATCTTTCAAAAAGTAGCGGATGGTTAATTTTTTTGTTGAATCCAGGCAAAATCCAATTGTGGTAGTTGCGGGACTCGGTTAACAAACGCTCAAACATAAATTCACGTATTGATTCTTCAACATAAAAAACCGGTTTCAGTCCTATTTCTTCCGGAGCAATCCAACCTTGCTTAATCAAACGATTTGCCAGTGGTGTGTGAGGATATATACGGACACCAATCATGGCAATTACAACTGAAGGATTGCATTCATGAACATTTTCAATCGTCTCCTCAATACTTTCCTTGGTTTCTCCGGGAGAGCCAAAAATCAGTGAATGGCTGAATTTAATTTCATTTTCTCTGCACCAGCGGGACGCGTCTTTAATTTTGCTGATAGTAAACCATTT